>Ga0214919_10012458_pt1 | contig 10447 bp, 13 predicted proteins | sample LL1503_MetaG_FD_177994 | JGI IMG/M metagenome (GOLD analysis project Ga0214919, IMG submission 177994) | Freshwater microbial communities from Lake Lanier, Atlanta, Georgia, United States - LL-1503 | ecosystem: Environmental > Aquatic > Freshwater > Lake | place: USA: Georgia | collected... | reverse complement strand
CCGAAGTGCATTATCAGATTCGTAATTTTGATGCTTTAAGACCGCAAATGTTGGAAGAAGCCACAAGAAGTGCCCGTGCCATGGCAGAAAAATTTGCAGAACACTCTGAAACGACGGTTGATTCTATTTTGAACGCGGATCAAGGAAGTTTCTCCATTGAGGGAACAGATGGTCCCTATGACGGCGATACGAGTCTTATCAAGAAAATTCGATTGGTCAATCGGGTCACTTATACTCTAAAGGAGTAATACCAACTCCCCTTTTTAAAAGAGTACTCAGGCGATTGATGAGATAAGAAGAAGTTTTTATAAAAACACCCGCATTCTATTTTAAGTGATATCGCCCTGGGTGGATCACTTAAAAGTCAGAGTTTTTCAGAATAAACGTTACTGCGGTGGCCAATTGTTAATGTCAAAATAGTGAGTGTACGTTCTTGGATATTGCAAATAATACGGTAATCTCCAACACGATAACACCAAAGATTCTTCTTGGGTCCACTCAAGGCTTTTCCAAATTTAAAGGGATCTGTAGAGAGTAAAATTTTTTCAATGAATAAATCCCTTACCTTTAATTGAATTGAAGGGTCAAGTTTTTGAAAGTCTTTTTGGGCTTTCTTTGTAAAATCAACTTTCCAACCTCTCAATTTATGAGCCATTTTTTTCTATGCCACATAGTTTCATAACGTCCTCCAACGAATACCGTGTGCCGTCATCCTCAGCAAGAGCGGCAAGCGCCAAGAGGTAATCTTCTCGATCGTCCAAAAAAGTCTCCAAGGCTTTTCTCACATAATATCCCTTTGAGCGGTTCGTCTTTTGTGCAAATTTTTCCAAGCGATCCTCCAATTCTTTGGGTAGCCGTACGGTCAACATTGTATCCTCCTTAAGCTCAACGCAATACAATGCACTATACTGTATTACATTAAGATAAGGCAAAAAAAAAGACCCCGAAAAGGAGTCTTTTTCACAAAATGAAACAGTTTTTAGTGAATACTGATCAGTTCCACATCAAAATGGAGTGTAGCATTCGCTGGGATTACACCCCCAACTGCTTGGCTTCCGTAGGCTAAGTGGGGAGGAATGACTAATTTCCTGCGACCGCCTACTTTCATGGTTTCAAGGCCTTTGTCCCATCCTTGAATGACCTGGCCAACGCCAAAGGTGAAGGAGAAGGGGGCGCCGCGATCCCTGGAGCTATCGAACTGTGTTCCATCGGGGAGGGTTCCTACATAATGAACAGTGACTTTCTGGCCAACTTTAGGGGAATCCCCTGTTCCAACGGTTATTTCTTCATGGGTTAGTGTATTGGGCATGGTATTGGGCATGGTTTTTTCTCCTTGTTGAGTGTGTTTTTTGGGGTTCTCTTTTGAATCACAGGCGTTCAAAAGTAGAGAGAGACTACAGAGTGTGACGATTTTTACGAGTTTCATGAAGATCCTTTTTATTAACAAATTTCCAAACAACCTAACCGCTATAAAAGAATATGTCTAATTTTTTTGATCTTTAAGAATTGCCAGTACATTAAAAGTTCTTGTGCTAAGCGTATGAGATTCTCTAGGTTTTTGAGTGCAAGATCAGGGTTATCTGGATATTCGTGCGCTGCAGCATTTCTGGCATTTCGATAATCAAACCAATGGGAGGCATTTTCAATATAGCCAAGTTTTTCAAGCATATTGAGGCGATCGATGAAACTCTTGCCACTGATATCCTCCCCAATGGCAATCAAAATCAAAGGAAATATTTTCCCCCCAATTGTATCTTGAAGCTTTGAAAATCTTCCCGTTAACAACTCAGTGATGGCCAACTCATGCGTATTCATACTGTTTATTTTTTCAATGGACAGGGGTGAAATTTTTGCAATTTCTCTCAGAGCCTTTTCCATTCTATCGGCGTGGATAGAACAAGCATCCCGTTCTTTTTTTAAAATTTCCATGGTTTCATTCATACGAGGAGGACCCCTTTTTCTTTGGCTATTTTATAGATAAGCAAATCAGTATCATCAAATTTAACGACCACATCAATCTTTTGTTCTCCGAGACTCATCTGAAGTTGTGTCAGGAAACGCATTCTAGCCGTACTGACGCGTTCAGCGCTTTCCAATGTGGATTCGATATAAAGGTCAATATCTCCCCCTTTTTTTGACATATCAGCCCGCGAACCAAAAAGCCATAAATGATCGTTTTTTGGGAAAAACTCCCGAAACGCGATACAAATCGCATCGATCTGAAATTCACTTAACCGCACTGTTTTTGATTGCATGGGGATATTTTTAAACAATTCTCATTGAAATTTCAATTAAATTCCCTATGTATAGCAAGCAGAGTATTTGTTAATGGAGAATTTTATGAAAATAGTGAGTAATTTTTTAATGCTGCTCTTAGTATTCAGTTTCGATGCGGCTTTTTCTGCTCCTGCAGAAGAGGATGGCAAGAACTATTTTATGGTCCATGGATTCAACCTTGTTCATGAAAGGGGACTTGCGGGGGGGGAGGAGTACAGCGTGGCCTTTATTGAGTCGGGTGCTAATTTCACGGACTTGCCAAAGGACCTTCAAGCAATGTTTCCAGAGGGTAAGGTGATATTGTTTGATGCTGGCCACGCTCCGCATCTTTATCAAGCCCTTTCTACGTACGTTGGTAAAAGTTTTTCAACGTGTCAAGGCGTCGTGGAACGCATAACTTCGTTTTTGAATGACCACAATACTTACGGGCATGGTGCTTTAGCTAGGGATCATCCTCTGCAAGTGGTGGCTTTGTACAATGGATTGCCTCGTGAAGGATTCCCTGGTGGTGTTGTTCCTCGTGGGAGAGGCTGCGTCTACAACTATAGCCGGTTTTCTACTGGCATGGATGCCCGAGGGTCCAGCATTTTTTCTTGGCGGGACATCGAGGAAAAAAAACGCTTAGGGTTCTTTGAAGAAGGCAAGATGGCCGAAATAAGAGCGCGCATACAAGAATCCTTTGATAAAAAAATCAAATAAATCAAAGACTTCGCAGATAGTATGGACCCCTCCCTTATTGACGGTGTTATTAAGAAACTTCGTGATGAACCACTAGATACAAGCGTTTGTGATGCGTTCAATCATATCTTTGCCCATCAGCCAACCGTTCGTGTTATTAATGCAAGTACGGCGTTCTTTAACTGGGCTGACCCATTCGACCCTCCGCGTAAGGATTACCGTGACGACCTGATAGGATATAAAGTGCCAGACTCTATCAAAGATTGGCTAGCAAAGGGTTTGGAGGAGAGCGATAAAGTTCTCGTTCTCGCTGCTGGGAATGAAGGATCAGACCTGTCAAACACAGACTATTGGAGGTACGAGTATATCCGCTCGTTGTTAGATGATCCAAGATTACAAGCAAGAATCGTGCTGGCCTCCAATATCGCTGTGGATCCATCTGGGACAGAGACTTTTAATGGATATAAGATTAGTCATCGAGGAAACACTTTTGGAGAGCTCCTGTATCTGCAAGAGGTGGCTCTTGCAGCCATTGGGACAGATATTGGTTATGGATATAATGTTCATTACAGTGAGAGGGATTTGTCAGAAAAGGATAGAAAATTAGTTATTGAAACCGGTACGTCTTTATCAGCACCGATTATTTCAGGATATTTAACCCTGCTTAAGCAAAAAAACCCCGGGCTTAATATGGCGCAGATTGTTCAATTAGCACGTGCTAACGCGATCCCTGTAGGAGATCCTGCCATATATGGACGTGGCGTGATCAATACGGATATTCTTTTGTCGTAATCTTTCTTGAATCCTTGAGGGGTTCTCTTGTAAGGTTCCCCCATGGATCAGGATAAAAGAAAGACAGACTTTGGGTTTCAAGAGGTTTTTGAAGAGGAAAAACCAGGGCTCGTGCGCGATCTTTTTTCTCGCGTGGCGGATCGTTATGATCTGATGAACGACCTGATGAGCTTTGGGCTCCATCGTTTGTGGAAACAGCATTTTCTGGGCCTTATTCCAAAGCGGCCTCAGATGAAGCTTTTGGATGTGGCGGGCGGAACAGGGGATATTGCCCTCAAGTTTTTAAAATCAATGGAGGGATTGGAGCCCTCTGCGGTTGTTTATGATATGACGCCCGAGATGCTTCAGCAAGGGCAGGATAAAGCGTATGACCGGAACATCCTTAAAGGCATTGAATGGGTGTGCGGTACGGCAGAGGATCTTCCCTTTGACGATCATAGTTTTGATGTTTATACCATTTCTTTTGGTTTGAGGAATGTAACCGATAAGACAAAGACATTATCGGAGGCTTACCGTGTCCTAAAACCTGGGAGTCCTTTCTTTTGTTTAGAGTTTAGTCAAATTCAAGGACCTCTCGCCCCACTTTATAATCTTTATGCCATGAAATTAATTCCTCTTTTAGGAAAGCTGGTGTCTGATCAAAAAGAGGCTTACCGGTATTTAAGTGAAAGTATAGAAAAGTTTCCAGAGGCGGGGGTTGTGGAAAATATGATGAAGGACGCAGGGTTTCAGCATGTGCAGCATGAAAAACTTTGTTCAGGGTTGGTTGCAATTCATCAAGGATGGAAGGAAAAATAAACGATGATTAAAGTACGTATTGAACAAATGCCCCATGGGATTGGCTTGGATCTTCCAAAGTACGCTACAGCCGATAGCGCTGGGGTGGATCTTATGGCCGCCATTGATCAGGATACAGTTTTAAAGTCAGGCGCTAGATGTCTGGTTCCATCAGGGTTTATCATCGCTCTTCCCAGAGGATTCGAGGGGCAAATCCGCCCACGCTCCGGCTTAGCCTTGAAAAATGGCCTCACAGTCCTCAATACCCCTGGCACCATTGATGCCGACTATCGAGGCGAGGTGAAGGTTATTCTCATCAATCTCGGACAGGAAGACTTTGCCATCATGCGCGGCATGCGTATTGCTCAACTGGTTATTGCGCCGGTGGTTCAGGTATCCTTTGAGAAGGTAGAAAATCTAGAACATGAAAAAACCAGCAGAAGCTCCGGTGGGTTTGGGTCTACGGGATTATCCTGATCTAAATTTTAAGGCGATAAAAAAATATTTTTCTCACAAGCATTGTGACCATGGACAAAAGCGACTATATTGAATTTAAGTTAATTCTCAAAGACAATTATCATGAGCACATACACACACGATCAACATCTGATTTGGCAAGATATTTCCGCATCCTTGAAAGAGGTTTTCGGGGAAAATGCCTATCGTGGGTGGCTCCGTTCTTTGACCTTTGAAGAAGACTGCGATGGAAAAATTATTCTCTCGGTGCCAAGTCCCTTTATCCGTGACTGGATTCAAGCACGTTATGCTTCTAAGCTTTTAGGTCTTTGGCAGGAAAAATCCCATCGCGTTCACGCGATTGATATCATTACGAATCAGTCTGCCCCACAAGTTTCCCATGAGAAACCATCCAAGCAAGTGGTCGTTCCTGAGGAAGAGATTAAAAAATCTTCCACCAATGATCATACGGCAGGATTAGATCCTCGATTTACCTTTGAAAATTTTGTGGTAGGAAAGCCCAACGAACTGGCTTACGCGGCAGCGCGTCGGGTGGCTGAAACAGATCAGGTCAATTTTAATCCGCTCTTTCTCTATGGCGGTGTAGGTCTTGGTAAAACCCATTTGATGCACGCTGTGGCCTGGCATTTGCATATGTACCGGAAAGACCGTCGGGTTATTTATATGTCCGCGGAAAAATTCATGTATCAATTTATTCGGGCCCTTCGTAATAAAAATATTATCGACTTTAGAGAATATTTCCGGTCTGTGGATGTTTTGATGATTGATGACGTTCAGTTTATTAGTGGAAAAGATTCCACACAGGAAGAATTTTTCCATACCTTTAATGCTCTCGTGGACCAGAAGAAGCAGATTATTTTATCTGCTGATAAGTCACCATCCGAGATGCAAGGGATTGAAGAGCGTATGCGGTCCCGTCTTGGGTGGGGACTGGTCGCTGACATTCATCCCACATCCTATGAATTGCGGTTAGGTATTCTTCAATCCAAGATCGAAAAATTGGAAGTGGCAATTCCCGCAGAAGTTGTTGAATTTTTAGCCCATAAGATTACCTCGAATATTCGTGAATTAGAGGGAGCTTTGAACCGTATTTTGGCCCATGTGACGTTGGTAGGAGGGCGTGTAACCCTTGAAACAACACAGCAAGTGCTGAAAGATCTTCTTCGTTCCAATGAACGCCATGTAACCATTGAAGATATTCAAAAACATGTGGCAGAGCACTTTAATGTGCGTACCAGTGATATGCATTCCCCTAAGCGCTTAAGATGTGTTGCACGCCCCCGCCAGGTGGCGATGTACTTGAGTAAACAGCTTACTACACGGTCTCTGCCCGAAATTGGTCGTAAATTCGGGGGCCGGGATCATACAACCGTTATGCATGCCGTAAAAAAAATAGAGGAACTCAAACTGGGGGATATTTCTTTACGCAATGATATCGATCTTTTGTCCAGGATGCTTTCTAGTTAATAGGAGTAAAGGCCTTTGATGGCGCAGTATCGAAAAGTTAAGATTGTTGCAACCCTTGGTCCCGTCAGCACTTCTTTTGAATCAATTTGCGCGTTTGTTCAAAAAGGCGTCAATGTCTTTCGTCTCAATATGTCTCATGGTACCCATGCTATTCATCACCAGTCCATGCAGTGGATTCGCCAAGCAGAAAAAGAGTGCGGCCATCCTTTAGGGATTTTGGTTGATCTTCAAGGGCCCAAACTTCGTGTGGGGCGCTTTCTTGAAAAGGAAGGCATTTTGCTGAACAAAGGACAATCCTTTTCTCTTGATCTTCAAGAAACCTTGGGAAGTGCTATGCGTGTTTCTTTCCCTCACGGGGAACTCTATCCCCATATTACGCCAGGGAGTATGCTGCTTTTGAATGATGGGGCTATTCGTCTTCAGGTGGAGACCTCAACTGAGGACTGTATCCGCACAACCGTCGTTGTTGGTGGGCGATTATCGAACCATAAGGGAGTGAATATCCCAGGGGGGAATTTACCCATTAAGGCCTTAACGCCTAAAGATCTTGAGGATTTAAAATTTGCACTCCACCATGATATCGATTTTATAGGGCTCTCTTTTGTTCAATCGGGAAATGATATGCGGGAGCTCCGGGCCCTTGTGGGGGATAAGGCCGCATTGTTTGCAAAAATAGAAAAACCTCAGGCCTTGGAAAATTTGGAAGAGATCGTTGCTTTATCTGATGGGGTGATGGTGGCTAGAGGGGATTTGGGGGTGGAGCTTTCACCTGAAAAAGTCCCAGCCGTTCAAAAGAAAATCATTCGTGCCTGCAAAGCCCTGGGGAAGCCCGTGATTGTTGCAACTCAAATGCTTGAGACTATGACAGAGCATCCTTTTCCCACACGTGCTGAGGCCTCTGATGTGGCAACAGCTGTTTATGATGGGGCTGATGCGGTGATGCTCTCAGCTGAATCTGCCACAGGTCATTATCCGCTCGAGTCCATTGAGATGATGGGGAAAATCATCTCATCCGTTGAAGAAGATGAATTTTACCTCTCCTTTTTAAATAAAATGGGTGGCGTTTCTGATCATCAAGTGTCGGATGCTATTTCGGCTGCGGCCTCTCAGCTCTCCTATACCCTGCCGGCTTCAGCGATTGTGACCTATACAGCAACGGGAGGAACGGCGCGGCGCGTGTCTCATAAGCGTCCACAATGTGTGATTTTTGGGATGACAGACAGCATGCAAACGGCGCGCCAACTGACGGTTGTGTGGGGCGTTTATCCCTCTCTTGTTGAAGGAATTCATACGTTTGAGGATATGCAAGAGGGCGCCCTATCCATGGTGAAACACCATGGGGGTGCATCGGGGGACTCTGTAGTCTTTACGTGTGGGGTTCCTTTTGGAAACCCTGGGTCAACCAATATTATCAACGTGCAAACCTTGCCATGAGAGCCCACTTACCCATCACTTTTTTAAACCTTCTTTTGTCACCCCCTAGGACAGCATACTGCTGTCCTTAGAAAAATTAAGAAAGAATTGCTGGGAACAATGCTAGATAAAGATTTTAAAAAAAAGAGAGTGAGGGAACTTGATTTTTGTTAGCGTAGCAAGTACTCAAGACTGTCACCCCCGCGAAAGCGGGGGCCCAGGGGAACAGACAAGATCTTGCAACCGGAAAGGCCATGACACCCGCAATGTATCGCATGGGGCCCTGGTTCCCCGCTTGCGCGGGGATGACGGAAAAGGGAGCGGAGATTGTAAGTTGAGAGGTAAAAATACCTTGTCTTCTGACCCTATTATTTTTCTAAGGACCGTTGTGCGTTATCCTAGGGGAAGACAGGTCGGGGAAATTCTGCTTATCAACAAAGTGACGGGTGGCGTATATGAAACCCTTTAAAAAACAAGGCCCAAAAGACAAGACTGTACGGGCACCCCAGCGGATGTCCCATGGCAAACAGGTTCTCTTTGGCCTCCATGCCTGTCTTGAGGCTTTGAAAAATCCTAAACGAGGGGGCCACTCTTTATTGATAACCCATAAGGCTTTTTTGGGCTTAGATGAGGTTGTTCAAGAAAGCATTCAGAAGATTACAACGCCTATTTTTGTGGAATCATTGGAGCTGGAAAAACGGCTTTCGCCGGGGGATGTGCATCAGGGCATCGTCTTAGAGGTTGCACCCTTACCGAATCTTTTTTTGGAAGAGGTGATTGATCGTTTAGAAAGCCCATCCACGGTTGTAATCCTTGATCAGGTGACAGATCCCCATAATGTGGGGGCTATTCTTCGCTCAGCTGCCGCTTTTGGTGTGGCAGCGCTTATTATGCCCACCCATCATAGTGCAGAAATTAATGGAACATTGGCCAAGGTTGCCTCAGGCGCATTGGAATATGTGCCCATTATTTTGGTGAATAATCTTAAACAAGCCATGGATTACTTGAAGCTTAAAAACTTTTGGTGTGTGGGTCTCGATGAGCAGGGCAATCAGGAAACATCATCCTTTGATTTTGACGGGAAAACGGCACTCGTCCTTGGTGCTGAGGGAAAGGGGTTGCGCCGTTTGACAGCAGAAACATGTGACGTGCTGCTCCGTCTTCCAACAAGCGCTCTTTTTCAAACCCTCAATGTTTCTAATGCAGCAGCTGTAGCGCTCTACGAGGTTTTTTGTCAATCAACCCATAGGAGAAAAAAGTCATGATATTCAATTTGACCAATGGCCTTATTTTACTATCTTCTTACTTTGTCGGGTCTATTCCCTTTGGGCTCCTTATTACAAGGGTTGCAGGAGAGGGAGATATCCGAGCCATCGGCTCTGGCAATATTGGAGCAACCAACGTACTGCGCACAGGAAAAAAACTGCTTGCCATTTTGACCTTGTTTTTTGATTTTTTTAAAGGATGGTGCATGGTTTTTTTGGCAAAGAAATATGGCATTGAAGCCTGGGCTGCCATGCTTGTCGTGCTGGGTCACATGTTTCCTCTCTGGCTCAAATTTAAGGGAGGCAAAGGCGTTGCAACGTATGCGGGTGTTTTAATGGCGCTGAGCATTCCTTTGGGGGTCCAGGCTATTTTGGGGTGGGTCGCCTTTTTGGTCATCTTTCGCTATTCATCTCTGGCGGCGCTTTTGGTTTCATTGCTCGTGCCTTTGAGTGTTTGGGTTTGGCATTACGAGGGATTGCTGCCCATCACTCTTTTACTCAGTGCTTTGGTGGGATTAAAACATAGAGATAATATTCAGCGTCTTTGGAAAGGAGAAGAACCAAAAGTTGGAAAAGGAGGGAGCACAGCTAACACAGCTAAAAAATCTTAATCCTCGTCAATCGGAAGCTTTGTCCTCAGACGACGAACGCTTTGCTATTTTAAGACTGATCCGTAGCCCAGGGATTGGCCCTGCTCGATTTTTTCAACTCTATCATCATTACGGTAGTGCGCTTGAAGCGGTTGCTCATTTCAAAGAAGCAACACGAGCCCTTCAAAAGGTTTCTCTTATAGATGCTCGCTTCATAGAGCAAGAATGGAAGCGTCACGAGAAAATAGGCGCAAAAATCCTCACATTTTTAGATTTAGATTATCCCCCACTTCTTCGAGAAATTAAAGACTGCCCGCCTGTTTTAAGTATTTTAGGATCACTGAGTGTCCTTCAAAAACCCCTTTTAGGCGTGGTGGGAAGTCGCAATGCTTCGCTGAATGGGCGACACTTTATTACACGTCTTGTGCATGATCTGACTTCTCGTGGGTTCGCGATCATTTCTGGATTCGCACGAGGCATGGACACAGCGGCCCATGAAGCGAGTCTTGATGCGGGCACAGTAGGTGTCTTGGCAGGGGGGGTGGATATTATTTATCCAGAGGAAAACGTCGCACTTTATAAGGCGGTTCAAGAAAAAGGGTGTCTTTTAAGCGAAATGCCTTTAGGGCTTCACCCTCAAGGGCGACACTTTCCAAGGCGTAATCGTCTTATTTCTGGGATGGCCCAGGGTGTTCTTGTAAGCGAAGCACG
>Ga0214919_10012457_pt1 | contig 10447 bp, 8 predicted proteins | sample LL1503_MetaG_FD_177994 | JGI IMG/M metagenome (GOLD analysis project Ga0214919, IMG submission 177994) | Freshwater microbial communities from Lake Lanier, Atlanta, Georgia, United States - LL-1503 | ecosystem: Environmental > Aquatic > Freshwater > Lake | place: USA: Georgia | collected 2015-03-15 | reverse complement strand
CAGTTTCAGCTCATTAAGTGCAATGCCCCGGTTATAGTAGGCTATGGTGTAATCCGGTTTGAGGCTGATCGCCTTGTCGTAACTGGCAACCGCCGCCTCCAGTTGTTTCAGCTCTTTAAGGGCAACACCGCGATTACCATAGGCCTCGGCGTAATCCGGCTTGACGGCAATCGCACGGTCAAGCTGAGTTAATGCCTCATCAAAACGATGCAATTCCTGCAGCAAGGCGCCAAGATTGCTTAATGCCGGAACATTGTCCGGCCTCACGGCGACCGCACGCCCCAACAAGTCGGCGGCCTCTTCCAATCGTTTAGACTGCGCGGCGATAATGCCCAGCAGGTTTAGCGCATCAAAGTAATTGGCACTGACGCGCAGAACCGCTCGGCACAACTGCTCCGCGCCCTCCCAATCGCGGCCGTTATACGCCGCGATAGCCCGCTTGATGACCTCTGGCAGCGGCAGCGCGACATTACCGATACGCAGCGTTGGCTGGCGTCGCGACTGCTGGTGAAACGCTACCGTTGACTGCCTGCCTTTGCTCATTACTGACTCCGGTCTAAATGGACTTGCCGCCAAAAAGCGGCGGCCTGCGGACTTCGAGTTGAGTCGTTGCACCCATGCTCTGCTTTGGCACCGCGAATTGAATACCTGCAGCAGAATTACTGAGGTGCTTTGGGCCGCTACGTCTCGCGTATTAATTGCATCGCAACCAGATTAGCAATACTTGTGCCAATCACTTTTATAAGTCTCTAAGGCAGCTTTCATGCGATAGGGCCACCACCGGGCGCGGATTTTTTCCACTGCGCGGCAAATTACCGGCAATCCGGCAAGGATTTGCCGCCTTCCTCGAAAACTTAATCAACTCAAGGCCGGGATAGCGCTACCCGCGAAGACGATCCAAACGACAAAGGCCATCACTTCGGCAGCTGTGCGATCGCGTCAATGAGTTGCCCAAGTCGAACCATCGCACGTCATTTGAGATCAGGCTTGATTGGGTACGGCTATTGCTTACCTGACTGGACGGGCAGACAAAACCGCTCACTGTGGCCATGCAAGAACAACATCGAACCAGCAAAGGAACTACTGCAAAGGAGTGAGCCCGCATGATGATATCCAGCCGGCCACGGCGGACGACCACGAGAACCTCTACGCCGCTCGCGCAAACCTTCATGGACAAGTGAAAACACTTTGACGCTGTCGACGCCCCCCCCTCAGCAATCATTCTCAATCACCAACATTTTTCATGTTGGCAAGCAGCGGTTATTTACAGAAACTCAGGGCACCTCAATGAAAAAGCTCCCCTCCCGAACGACTAACATTGAACAGCGGCTCACGACTGCAAAAGCGCTTTTTGATCAAGGCCAATTCCAGCAGGCGCGAACAGTGCTTGAAAAATTGCTACTGAGCGCCCCGCGGCACCTTGATGTACTACATTTTTTAGGGGCCGTCGCATATCGCCTTCAAGAGTATCAGGCCGCCATTGATTTCATTGCCAAAGCATTAATCGTCAAACCTGATTTCGCGCCGGCTTACCTCAATCTCGGACTATCGTTAAATGAATTAAAACGATTCACCGAGGCCATCCCGGCCTTTGACCGCGCCATCGAGATCAAACCGGATTACGCCCAAGCCCACTGGGGGCGTGGCTGCGCCAAGCGCGGACAAAACCAAATGGCCGATGCCATTGCGAGTTTCGGCAGAGCCATCAAAGCCAAACCCGATTACTACGACGCTTATCTCGATGCGGGAAATATCCTGAGAATCATGAATCCCGCCGCCGCCGTTACCGCCTATAGCAAGGCCATCGAACTGAAGCCGGACAGGCCGATTCCTTACGCGAACTGTGCGGCAGTGCTGACTTTTCTGCATCAATTTCAGGCGGCCGTCGCCCACTGCGACCGCGCGATCGAACTCGATCCTGCCAACGCCGGATACTATATAAACCGCGCCAACGCGCTGCAAAAACTGCGGGATATTCCCGGCGCCCTCGCCAGTCTCGATCAGGCCCTGAAACTGAAACCCGATTACGTCGTGGCCCATCAGAACAAGGTCTTTATGCTGCTGGAGACCGGCCGCTATGACGAGGCCTGGGCGTTATATGAATGCCGCTGGAAATCGCCCGAAAATGACAAGACACCAAAGTTTGATCAACCACTTTGGTTGGGCGCCGAACCCTTGCACGGCAAAACCATACTGCTGCGCTACGAACAAGGACTGGGCGACACCATTCAATTCTGCCGTTATGCGAGCCTGGTCGCAGAAAAAGGCGCCCGCGTGGTGCTGCAGGTGCAGCGCCCGCTGCGCGCATTATTGGCAGGCCTCCCGGGTGTGTCAGAAGTCATTGCCGGCAACGACCCGCTCCCCGCATTCGATTACCAATGCCCCCTGCTGAGCCTTCCTCTCGCGTTCAAAACTCGCCAGGAAACCATTCCTTCTTTCCCGCGCTACATCCAGCCGGACACCACCAAGGTGAGCCTCTGGAAGCAGCGTCTGGGCGAGCCCAGGAATCTTCGCGTCGGTTTGGTCTGGTCGGGCGGCTTCCGGCCAGACCTCCCCGATCATTGGGCGGTGAACGAGCGCAGGAATATGCCATTTGCTCAGTTGTCAGCCCTCAACGGTCGAGACATTGATTTTTTCAGTCTGCAGAAGGGCGAGCCCGCGGAAAGCGAGTGGAAAAAGATCGTGGCAGAAGGTTGGTCGGGACCAGCGATTATTGACCACACGAATGAACTCAAAGACTTCTCGGATACCGCCGCACTCATCGAGAATCTCGACCTGATCATCAGCGTCGATACCGCCACCGCCCACCTTGCCGCCGCCATGGGCAAGACGGTCTGGCTATTGAATCGGTTTGACACTTGCTGGCGCTGGTTTTTGGATCGCGAAGACAGCCCCTGGTATCCCAGCGTACGCATTTATCGACAGGAACGCATGGGGGACTGGCAGCCCATGATCGAACGGGTTCGGCAAGATTTACTGACCTTGGCCGGCACCCGCGCGATGGCGGGGGCGGCGCCATTCGCCAATCAATCCACCGGCCACTGAGAAAACCGGCAGGCGCACCAGCGAAGCCCGGCAAAACTTTCCGCTCTTTACACCCGACATAATCGAAAAAAAAGACGCTTGCAACTGATGCGCGATTCGTAAGCTTGCGACGACAAAAAAGGCGGGGTTACCCCCGCCTTTTACCAGGGCCTTGCATCAGGCCCTGTATATTGCATCATTCGACTGGCTTACTTCAGCAGCGCCAGTACCGTTTGCGGTTGCTGGTTGGCTTGAGCCAGCATCGCGGTTGCCGCCTGCTGGATGATCTGCGCTCTAGCGAGCTGCGAACTGGCCGTCGCGTAATCCGTATCCAGAATTCGACTACGCCCCTCGGTAGCGTTCTGCGCAACGTTGGTGATATTGTCGACCGCATAGGTCAGCTGGTTGATACCCGCGCCTAGCGTGGAACGCGCGTCATCAAGCGCCGCTAACGCGCTGTCAATCAGCGCAAGAGAAGCAGTAGCGTCACTGGCTGTGCTAATGACGACGCCCGAGACGTCCGACAACACGCCTCCCGTTGACATGTTAGAAACAGAGACAGAAATAGTCACGCCCGATGCCGATCCAACCTGGAAAACGTAGGTACCAGCTCCGGACGTGCCACCCGTGGCGTCAAGGACGTTCTCACCATTCCACTGAGTTGCAGAGCCGATCTGATCGATTTGAGTGAGCAGGGCTTGAAACTCGGTATCGAGGTAACCCTTATTTGTAGTGCTCACCGAATCTGAGGACGACTGCACCGCCAATTCACGCATGCGCTGCAACATCGCGGTTTGCTGCGACATCGCGCCTTCCGCCGTCTGCAGCAAGCTGATCGCATCGTTGCCATTTTTGGCGGCCATGTTCAGGCCGCGGATCTGCGAGGTCATCGTGTCGGCGATGGCCAACCCGGCCGCATCATCCTTGGCGCTGTTGATGCGCGAACCGGTCGAGAGTTGCTGCATCGCCGAAGACAGATTGCGGGCATTTATCTGCAGTGCGTTCTGCGCGAACAGTGAATTCATATTGGTGTTGATAACTGACATGATTTAAGTCTCCTGAAAAGTTAAATTTTCGTGAATTTGCGGGATGCCTGTATCTGCCTCGCGCTTTTTAAAATGCACTTTGCGGCCCAGCACATCTCACAATTCACAACATTTAATGCCGCTGGGTAATAAGTCGACAGCAACGGAAAAACTTTAAATACTTTTTGATATTTTTCAGAATCCGGCGCAGTGCAGATACCCATTGCATGCGGTGATTCATTGGGCCGCCACGCGACATTACAAACAGATTGACTGGCGTCTGCCGCGGGCCGATACCGGCGATTACAAGGGCGTCACCGGTGCTGCCTGGCTTCTGCCAGAGCGGGCAGGTTCACAGCAGCGGTTAAATTCGGGAGGGTTCGCGGCCCGGTTAATTACGCCGCGCATTTCGGATGCTAAAGAGCCAAAAGGGCCGGCATCCGCCAGCCGGTGCAGCAGGAACTGTTCAGGCCAGTTCGCTGTAAAGAATGCCTTTGAGCGACTCGATGCTGTGGGCAATGTTCAACACATTCTGGGTGGGGATCTGACGCACAATGCTGCCGGTATTGGTGTCGCGCACGGTCACGACGTTCACGTTCGCAACCCGATCGATCGAAAACCCGAGGCCGCGCTTGGTTTGCTCCATCTGACGATTGAGCATGCTCACCACCTCTGCCAACTGCTGCCCCATCTTGACGGGATCAATCCGCAACGGCTCTGGAGCCTCCACGGCAACCGGCTGCGGCGCCACCGCAACCTTCTTCGGCGCAGACACCGCTGGCAGCGGCTGTGGGTTCGCCACAATTGCCGGCGCCTTACTGGTTACCGGAAGGCTGGGTGCCGGGAGGCTGTTTGTTGGGATGCCGGAAATCGACATGATGGCTTAGCTCTTCAAAAAATGAGTAAAAGTTCCAATAACATCCAAGTCGACACCAGCGGAATAAACTTTAATCCGGATCGGTTCACGGCATCATCGTCTAATCAGTCGGTAGCAGATGTGATTACTTTAGTCCTTGCTGGAGTTTATTTTAAATTTTTCAGGGATCGTGACGTTTCAGCCATTTTTATTGAGTTATATTAATGAAAAAATACTAAAATCCTGTATTCACCTTATATGCTATAACTGTTTTAATACATTCCAATGCGTTTTCCCGATCAATGGCATGGCTGCCTGAAGACGCCGTCGATTGCCCCTGCGATTTCGATTAATGCTTACAAAATAAAGCCTTACATCATGCTAAAACTTGCCTGTCGACTTTTTTTCGCCCTCGGTTTGATCGTTCACGGTCTGGCGTGGTCCGCCGCCGGCCAACTTCAACTGGTGATTGGCGATGCCGCCACCGTGTGGGAACGCGGCGGCAATCAGCGACCCGCGCAAAAGGGGGTGCAACTGTACCCCGGGGATGCCGTCGTCACCGGGGCCAACTCAAATGCGCAAATCCGCATGACTGACGATACCCTGCTTTGGCTGCACCCGAATTCACGCCTTAAAATAGATGATTACCTTTATACCCAAAAACCCGGCGGCAAAGACACCGTCGCGCTGCAACTGGTGAAGGGAGCGGTGCGAACGGTAACCGGCATGATAGGGCAGACTAAAAAAGAGAGTTTCGGGATAACGACGCTGAATGCGGTGATCGGAATCCGCGGCACCGATTTTGAGGCCGCCTTTGTCGAACCCCCGGTCGGCGGCGAGACGCCAGTCGCCCCCGCCGGCACCTATACCCGCGTTTACACCGGCGCTACCTCGCTGACCGGCAAGACGGGCCGCGTCGAAGTGGGTGAAAACGAGGCGGCTTTTATGGGCCTGAAGCCCGGCGACAAGCCCGAACGCCTCAAGGAAATCCCTGAGTTCCTGCGCAAGCTGGAGAAACCGGCCACCAGCACGGCACCGAATCAGGAGACTATCGCGCTACGCTACCGCGCCGCCGAGGACATCATCCCGCTGGTCAAGCCCATACTCGGCGGTGCCGTCTTGACCGGCCAGGGTTCAAAGTTGTTACTGGTCGGCCCCGACACCAAGCGTGCGGAACTGAAGGCGGCTATCAGCGCCCTCGACACGCCGTTGCGCCGGTTGATGGTATCGGTGCGCTTCGACAACCCTGCCAGCGCCGCCGACAGCGTCGAAGTTAGCAGCCGTTCGCGCGCCAACGAGCGCGTCGAGCAACGCCTGCAGGTGCAGGAGGGACAACGTGCCTTCTTTTACACCGCACAAACGCAGATTCCAGGCACATTACTGGTCCGCACTCCCGGACTTTTATTGGTGCAGAATCCGAAGCCTGCCGCTGAAGTCGGCAGCGGTATTGAAGTGGTGCCGCGACTGGCGGGCGATCGCGTGAGCATGGACTTTTTTGCGCAGCAAAGCTCGGTTTCGGGCGCCGTCAACCGAACCCAGCAAACGCAACGCATCGGCGGCACGATCTCCGCCAAACTCGGCGAATGGGTCGAGGCCGGCGGCCGCATACTGGGCCAGTCCAATAGCAGCACGACTTCGACCCAAGACATGCGCAACAGCGAGCGGGTAATCTTTATCAAGGTTGATGAGGTCAGGTAACGATCAACGCACCCTCATCCCAAGCAAGCGGCTCAAGCCATGGACTAAAGCCGGGCAGGATCCAGGGTGAGCATAAAATGATGTTTATATTGCACATAATTTATATGGTAATATTCTCGGCGAGGATTATGCCTTGAATGATGATCCTTGTTTTCCGTCCGTGATGGTCATCGACCAAAGCGACAAAACGAATTTTTTATCAATTGATACCCCCTGCAAAGGAAACATAATGAAAAAACTACTCGCAGCCCTGTTCGCCGCCATGTTTGCCCTCGGTACCGTAGCCGTCTTCGCCTCTGACGCCGCGAAGAAAGACGAGCCGAAAAAAGAAGCCAAGAAAGACGAAAAGAAAGACGAAAAGAAAGCCGAAAAGAAAGCGCATTAATTTTTCTTTTCAAGCACGTCAAAAAGGCAGAGATCTACTCTGCCTTTTTTTATGCCTGCTGCGCCAGCACCGGACTAGCGTCGTGCCGGGCTCCGTTCAGCGGCAGCCGCGGGTGGCACGCCCGGCGGCTGCAAGCTGGCAGTGGCTGACTCCCGGGCATCTATTAAAGTATCGATGATCGCCGCCAGGTCAGGCGTATCCGCAGTGCCGAGCCAGATCTGACGATTCGCCTTGAGCGTTAACAATTTTTCGATCGAGCAGCCGGCGCCATGGCCGGCGAGCCAATCCTTCGCGCGCCGCTTGCGCTCCAAAGGATCGTGCGCCGTCAGACAAATTTCTCTGAACTCTGCGGTTTGGCACGACGGGGGCGGAGGCGGCGGTGCGACCGGTGCTGCCGCTGCCGGCGCTGGCACTTTTTTTCGGCTTGGCGCATCAGCAGCCAATCCGGAGCCGGCCAAAGCTACTGTCAGCACCAGAGTGACGAATGAAAACAGCATCCTATTCATTCCTTGATTACTTTCATGTGCAAATTTTTTCATTGATTAAACAATAAACTCTTCAACCTGCATTATTGAGCGGCGGCACCGGGCTCCGCCCCGTCTTTTCTGGGCTCGCGCGATGGCGCCATCGGATATTGTATGTAATTGGGACGCGCTCGCTCCGCCTTTTCTTTAGCCATCGGCGGCGTGGCTTGCGTGGCCGCAGCCACCGGCACAGCGGCCACCACACGCTGTTTTTCCAGTTTGAGCAACGCTTCCAGATTCTGCGCCGTGGCGTTCATTTTCGCCAGACTGGCCTGCATGGCGGCCGACAGCTCGGCCTGTTTGGCCGTCGCCCGTGCCTGTGCCTGAAGTTGCGACTCGATCACCTTCAATTGTGACTGTAATGCCGCAATACGCGGGTCCGGTGGCACGGCTACGTGGGTTTGTTTCGCCGACTTCTCCGCGAGATCGGCAACCGCTTTGCGCACCTCGGCCAGCCCGGTGTCGACTCGTGGCATGAGTTTTTCTATGACCGACGACTGCCCCTCCTGGCGCTCGTTGAACTTCTCCAGCACCTTTTCCATCTCTTTGAGAGCGCCGATGCTTGAATTCAGCGCAACCACGCGCTTGCCAACGGCGAGCACGGTGGCGTCGGCTGAGTCAAGCCGGTCCTGCAGTTGCAGCGCCATCAGCGTGAAAACGCCGACCGAGGCAAGCATCAAGAAGCCGGTGACTCCCAGCACGACAACGGCGTGCGTCCGCGCCTTGGCGGTCGACTCGCGCAACTCTTCAACGCCCATCAGCAGATGCTCGGTCGAGGTGGCGGCGATTGACGCCGTTTTGTTGGCGACATCACTCGCATCGAGAACGCGTGTGATGACGGCATCAAAGCTCGTTTCCTTGACGGTCGCGACCGTATCCTCAGCTTCAGCATGCCCATCCGGGCCCGGCACTGCCATATCCTCTTCCGCCGCTGGTGCAATGATGCCCGGCTCTATTTTGGCTTCACTCATTTTTTATGTCTCTTTTCCATGCTGGCGTATTTTTCGGAAAGCCGCTCAAGTTGAGCGTTAACCCGGGCCGTTTCTGCCTCAACCGTGTGCAGGTGCCCCTCCACCGCAGCGCTGATTTTGAGCTTTAGACTGACGGCTGCCTTCTCTTGCTCATCCACCACAGGCTGTGCATTGCCCGCTTCGAGAGGCGCGTCCCCGCCCGGCGTTGCGCTGGCGCCGTCGAGCGCAGGGGTTGAATCCGGATGCGCCGCGTCCGGCTCCGCGAGTTCTGGCAGCGCGGGATCTACATAAACGACATTCGCGTCGACAACCGCCGCGTCAACCTGGAGCAGGTTGAGCCCGGCAGCATTTTCAGAAACTGGAACAGCAATGGTGTTGGGAGTTGAAACCTCGTGACCGGGACGCATGATATTCTGCGCGGGCCGGTGGGCTTCAGGCTTGACGGTATTGTCAGCACGGGTTTGCGTGTCTATGGTCTGATTGCCCGCCTGATTATTTTCCGTAATCGGCAGAACCAAAACGTTGACAGCGCCTTGCACAGAATCCGGCGCAACCAGTTTCCCTCCCGATGAAGGAGCCTCCGCCTGTGCGTGCATCATATTATTTTCAGCCGCACCGGACGCCGCTTTGATTACGTTCTGCTCGGCTTGTCCAGCCTCGATTACCGTTACATTTTCAGCGATCTGTTCCGGGCTGCTTGGGGCATGCAAGCGATTGGCGGCCGCCTTGCCCGCTTGATCGGGCGCAACCATTTTTCCGTTTCCCGGCGCGGCCTGTCCTGACTCGATTGCATTTGCAGCCGTCTGTTCCGGGCTGATTGGGATATGCAAGCGATTGGCGGCCGCCTTGTCCGCTTGATCAGGCGCAACCATATTCCCGCTTCCCGGCGCGGCCTGTCCTGACTCGATTGCATTGGCAGCCGTCTGTTCCGGGCTGATTGGGATATGCAAGCGATTGGCGGCCGCCTTGCCCGCTTGATCAGGCGCAACCATTTTCCCGCTGCCCGGCGCGGCCTGTCCTGACTCGGTTGCATTCGCATTCGCAGGCGCCTGTCCCGTGCTGATTGGAGCATGCAAGCGATTGGCTGCTGCCTTGTCCGCTTGATCCGGCACCACCACCCGCCCTGCTCCCTGCGCGCCCGCCGCGTTCTGATCATTAAAATTGTTGACCTGACGCGTTATTTTTCCGGTGGCCTCGGAAAATTTAAGTTGCTGCGGTGCCGTGTTTTTAATAATTACGGGCTCTTTTTCACTCATTCTTTTTTTCTCCACTCGGACTTTGTCGTGCTGCGCTTCCCGCCGGCTTTAAAGCGGCTTGCAGCAGTCCCGCTCCCCTGATCCAATACCCGGCAGGCTGGCCTTTGCTTTTGGCAAACTCAACGGCAGCATTGCGATTGCGAAACGGCCCGCTGACGACCACAAACTTTGTCTTGCTCCCTTGCTCGACATTAATCTGCACGATCTGTGCTTTATTCAAGGCAGGCTGTGCGTCGCGCCACGCCTGCGCTACTGCCAGAGAATCAAGCGCCACGTATTGGACGAAGAAATCCGTCTTGTTTGCCGCATTGATCACAGCCGTTGAATTCTTCGGCGGCTCTGTCCCCGCTTCAAGCTTTGCCTGATCGCCCCCCTTTGCCGGCTCGGGACTCTTGGCAACAGGTGCCGCGGCCGTATTTATTTTTTCCGGCTCCTTGAGCGGCTTAACCGCAGGACTGGCAACCGGCTTGGGCTGCGGGGCGGCCGCAACTGCTGGTGCGGCGGGCGCCGGCTTCGGTGGCGGCGGCGCGACTGCAACTACCGGCGCGACGGGCGCCGGCTTCGGTGGCGGCGGCGCGACTGCAACTACCGGCGTGACGGGCGTCGACTTCGCCGGTGCCGGCGCGATATTGCCGGAAGCTGAGTTAAGTGCGATGGCGGATTTTTCCGGCGCCTTGGCGACATTCGCGGAGCCCGCCGCTTCAGTTG
>Ga0214919_10012456_pt1 | contig 10448 bp, 10 predicted proteins | sample LL1503_MetaG_FD_177994 | JGI IMG/M metagenome (GOLD analysis project Ga0214919, IMG submission 177994) | Freshwater microbial communities from Lake Lanier, Atlanta, Georgia, United States - LL-1503 | ecosystem: Environmental > Aquatic > Freshwater > Lake | place: USA: Georgia | collected... | reverse complement strand
ATTAAATTTCCATTTTTATCTACACCAGGTCTTCCATATGAACCACAATCATTACTAATATTTATAGAAGGTATAATTTTATTATCAGATGTAGGATGAACAGTTTCTTTTGATTGAACAGATATTAATGAAGCATCTATTTTTTTCCAAGCAAATTGATTATCAATATTTGGTGATTGTTTAAAACTTCCAGCAAAAGCACCACCTCTAGGATCTTTATATACTACATTTAAATATTTGTCACCACCTAAAGTTACTACATCTCCTAAATGATATGTTTGTGAATCATTATATGGCCCAGCATCTCTTAATTGATTTAAAGGCATATCTTTATATTTTAAATCTTTAAAAGTATATTGACACCAATCAGGAGCATTTATTGCTTTATTTAAAATTAAATCAGGAGTTGGAGGTTGTTTACAATGAGCTAATTTTTCAACTGGTGCTTCTTGAGGTGGCGGTTTGGCAATTATTTTTAATTCAGGACCACATATAATAGTAGAAATAAATTCTTTATTTATATTTGGAACTGGATCAATACCAAAAGTATCATTGGATATAGTCCCACTACATTTATTATTACCAATACAAGTTTTTAAATTTGTATTATTGAAAGATTTATTAAAAATTTTCTTTTCACCTGTATATTTTTCTTTAAAACCATACCATTTACCATATGCAAGAGAACCCATTTTAATAACCATGTCAGTGGGACAAACTGTATTAATTTTATCACCCTCATTACCAAATTCAGTTTTAGTTATTAATAAATTACTATCTACAAATACTCTTAATATTCCGGGGCCACCTAAAGGAGGACAAGATGGAGGACTTGCAATATTCGGATCTACTGGTCCATATTTATCCCAGGCACTATTCTTACCTGCCCAAACTTCACCATCTGATTGAAATCCAATTACATTATAACCTTTTTTTCTTCCTAATTCTAAACCATCTTCAATATTATTTACTCTTCCTAAGAAATTAGGTAAAACTTTATCAGCATCATCTTTAAAACATCCAACATTAACATAATCCATTCTTTTATATTTTGATTTTAATTCATCAACATAAACTTGTATAATATTAGTATCATTGTTTCCTAAAGGTGAACCTAATTTATCATATTGAATATCATTTCCGCCCCAAGATATAAAATTAGTAGAATCTAACATTGTTATTCCAAAAGAATTAAATCCCTTTCTTCTTGCTTCTAACCAAACATTTTGTATATTACTTATAGTTCCTTTTAATAAAACAGTAGGAAATAAAGGGTTTTTCATATCATGTTGAAATATACCTTTATATTTGTAAGTATATGTTTTATTAATTTTTTCAAAAGGAGGAATATTTGAAGAAGGAGTAGTCCATTTTTGAGTTTTTTTATTACCATCGCAAGATGCAATAATTAAACGAGTAGTTTTATCATTATTAATTTCTAATTCTAAACACATACTTGGATTTGATCTTAAATTAAAATTTTTAGTAGCAATATCATAATCCCATGAATCATTTTGGCCTACTTCAGGTCTATATAATTCTACTTTTTTATCATCTGAATTTAATCTAGTTAAAATTCTATTATTAATGGGATTCATAATTTGTCCTGATATTTCATTATAAAACCATTCTTGATTTTTTTTACCTGTGCATTTTTCTGTTAAAGTAAAAGCTCCATTATTTATATTTTTTTCATCTGTTGATAAACATTGATCCGGTAAAGAATCATTAAAAATAGTAAATTTATTACCCATAATTTATTATATATATAAAGTTACATAATAATTTTATATATTTAATTTTATATTTTATGCTATTTTATGAAAAATATCCCAATCATTTTTAATACCTGTTCTATAATACATTCCATCATCTGAATATATTATTTGTTTAATTTTTCCTTCAATAGGAACTAAAGTAGTTACATTTTGAAAAGTTTTATTTTTAGTAATATATTCATATTTTAATTCTTTATATTCACCTGTACCTTTTTTCACATATTCACTGGGTTTTAATCTTTCAAATCTTGTATCATATATTTTATTTGGATTTATTGTATATTGATCTATACAATTATTATTAATACATATTTTATTTCCTACTGATAAATTATCTAATATACCTACATTTCTAGTACCGTTACCTTTTGATTTGTTACCAACAATTAATAATTGTTTATAATCTTCATAATCATTAGCAATTTCTGCTTTGTATTCATTATCTTTTCCAAAATCAGAATATTTATTAGTAAATTTAATATTATTTCCCATCATAGTATGTAAACCTTTATTTGTATGATGTTTTTCAATTTCAATGCTTTGTATTTTATTTTTCCAATTAAAACCTTCAATATTTAAATTATTAAAACAAACCACATCAAAATCAATTATTACATTTTTACCAGTTAACCCAATTGATTCAAATAATTTTACTCTCATTCCTTGAGGTATTTTCATTGAATTAATATTTTTACTTTCTAATCCAATTTTATTTATATCAAACTTGCCTAGACCAGCTGAAACTACAGAGCCTTTATAATCACACTCGCTATAAAAAATAACTTTAGGTGACATCAAATCATCTAAATTAGTTTGATCTAAACAAGATTTACCTACACATAATTTTTCATTAACTTGTAAATAATTAGCTAATAAATTAGATGATGCTAATGATTTTGACGATGTTGGTGGTAATTTTGGTGTTGTTAGTGATGTTGGCGATGTTGATAATATGTTTGTTTTGTTTGATTTAGTATCAGATTTAGTAGATTTATTTGATTTATTTGATTTATTTGATTTATTTGATTTATTTGATTTATTTGATTTATTTGATTTAGCTGATTTAGCTGATTTAGCTGATTTAGCTGATTTAGCTGATTTAGCTGATTTAGCTGATTTAGCTGATTTAGCTGATTTAGCTGATTTAGCTGATTTAGCTGATTTAGATGATTTAGCTGATTTAGCTGATTTAGCTGATTTAGCTGATTTAGCTGATTTGTTAGATTTGTTTGATTTAGGTTGATTTAATGAACCGCCTCCCATTTTCATTGAATTTATAAAATGTTCTTTTTCATTTAAATCTACATTACTAAATGTCTCTCTTTCAATATTATTCATATTTAATTTTAAACCATTTACAGTATAATACATTTTTGTAAAATTTAAAGAATCTTTGTACATATAATTAATAATAGATTATTCTATTTTTATTTAAATAAATTTTTTAAATTAATTTTTGATTCTTCTAAATAATAAATTCCTAAATATCATAATAGCTAATATTTTAACTAAATTTATAAAATTAAGTTTATATTTTTTCTAATTTATTACCAATAATTTTTGGATTTTTTTTATCTAATTCTATTACTCCGTCTTTTTTGAAATCATGTTTACAACTATGATTTTCTGGATATTTACAATTTTGACATAATATTTTATAATCGCATTTACAAGAAAAAGAAATTAAACCTGAAATTTTCTTAATTTTACAAGCTTCACAAAATTGAACCATTGTATTAAAAACTTAATGAAAAAAATAATTATTAATCAATTTTTTAGTGATAATTAGATGTAGTATCAATAAATACTTTGGTATGTTCCATATTACTACATATATCAGGAATATCAAAATTAATAATGTCTTTAAATTTATCATAACAGGAAATACGAATAGATTTTGGTATTATAGTATTACCATCTACAGAAGCTTGATTAATATCAGCTTTAATATATCTTAAAAATGTTTTACAATCTCTTCTTGCAGATATTGGTAAGGATATAATTTCTTCTATTTTATTTCTAATAATATTCCCTTGATTTAATGTAGCTTGTTGATAACCTAATTTATCTTGTAACATATTTAATGTTGAAATTAAAATAGATATGCTGCCAAATACCCATGAAATTTGAAAACCATTTAATGTATAATTACCTAAAATAACATTACTTACACCAGATAAGGCTGTTAATAAATTTATACAAATTATAAAAATTTTTGCTTTTTTTGAGTTCAATGAATAAGATTCTGTATGCATCCATTCAAAACATTTTGCATTATCACACCAGCTAGCTAATAATATATCTCCTCTGGTTATGATATTTTTAAAAAAATATAGAAAATAAGTTTTATCTAAATAGGTTTTAATCTAATTAATAATATATGATTAAAAATAATAAAATATTAATTAGTTATATAAATAAAAAAGCACCTAAAAATGAGTCTAGTAATAAGATACTAAATACTAATAATAAGATATTAAAAACTAATAAAAAGATATTAAAAACTAATAAAAAATCTATTTCAAATAACTCTATTAATAATATGTCAAATATAATTTTATTAAATAAAATAAAACCAATTAGCAATAAAATAATTATTTCAAAAAATGATAATTTAGAAAAAATAAATACATCTAATAAACCAAATAATTTAAATACTGCATATAATAAAAAATTATTTTTCATAAAATTAGAATATAATATCAAAAATTATTATCCACAAATTAAAAAAATGAAAGGGTATGTTATAAATTTAATAGAAAGAAAAGATAGATTAGAACGTTTTAATTTAAATATAACAAATTATTTAAATTTTGTTATAATTGAACCAATTGAAGCAATAAATGGTAACAATTTAAATTATACAGATCCAGTATTTCTAAATAGAATGGATAAAGAACATTATAAATTATTAGGTAAAATTGTAAAAGGTGAAGTAGGGTGTTGTTTAAGTCATTTAAAATGTTATGAAAAAATTATAAATAATGATGATAATTATGCTATTATATTTGAAGATGATTGTAATTTTAAGAATGACATAGTTAAAAATTTAGCTAATAATTTTTTTATGAATTTAAAGCTACCTAAAAAATTTGGAATTATTTATTTAAATAAGTTTAATCAAAATATAGTAATAAAAACTAATGATAAATATTTAAATAAGGTTACATTTGGAAATCAAACAAGTGAATCATATATAATAAGTAAAGAGTTTGCAAAAATATTATATAATGAAAATATTAATTATTTAGGCCCAATTGATTTACATTTTGAAAAAATTATGTTAAAATATAAAAATTATCCATTTTTTATTCTTGTAAATAATTTATTTATTCAATTTAATAGAAATGATAGTAATATTAGATAAAGTAGTATTTAATTTTGATGAATATTATAATTACATTCAAGATAATTATTATTTTTAAATTCCAAATATATTTCATTTGTAATATAAGTTGTATATGTTGTCAAATGGTCTAATATAATTTTAGCTTGTATTTGATTATTTATATCATTACTATCTAATATGGATATTTTAACACTATCTATGTTATTGTATAAAATTTTATCAGTAGATGAAATAAGATTACCTTGATTACCTTTTTTAATTTTGCGAATTGTATTATTAATACCTTCATTATTACGAAATATAATTTCAAATATAAAAATCTGCGAACCTTGTTCATTCATTTTATAAGTATATTTAGAATTTTCATTTTTCTTTTTTTGAATTGTATAATTTACTTCACACATTATTAATAGTGTATATAATTGTTTATAAAAACTAAATATTTTTTAATTTGGCGGAGATATTTTAATTTGGAGGGGATATACAAATTTTAAAAAAATCTAAACCTACAAAACTTGAATTACAAATAGTATATCCATTTGAATTTTGAGAAAACTCAATATAAATATTTTCATTTTTATTAGTATATGCAGATTGTTCATGATTAATCAAACCATCTAATTCATAATTAAATGAAAAATCAAATGGTAATTTAGAGACGCTTATATTAAAATCTTGAATATTTGAAAATTTAATTTGATGTTTTAAAAAAATTAAATTTGAGTGTGTATTGCTTTCAAGATTTCTAAATATTTTTTTTTCACCAGATTTCAAATTAATTCGTAATTCAAATAAATATTTTTGAATTTGACTATTTGGATCTGAAAAAGAATGCCATGATTTTGAATATTTAATAGGGATAGGTATAGAGGCAGTTTTAATTTCGGACATATTATACTTATTAATAACACAGTAAATATTTTTAAAAAATATAATTTTTTAATAATCTAAATTAAAATTTTCAAAGTTATTTTAAATGATAAGTAAAAAAAATTTAATATCTAACAATTCTAATAAAATTAAAAAAACGACTAAAAATGCTAAGAAGATTACTAGCGAAGGTAAGAAGATTACTAGCGGAGGTAAGAAGATTACTAACGAAGGTAAGAAGATTACTAACGAAGGTAAGAAGATTACTAGTGGAGGTAAGAAGATTACTAACGAAGGTAAGAAGATTACTAGTAAAGTTAATAAAACAGATGATAATTCAGACTTTAATTGTTTAACATGTCATATTGTTGGATTCAATCCGTTTTCAAAAAATGAATTTATAAATTCATTAAATAAAAAAATTTTTAATCCAATAGATTTAGATGAAATAAATCAACAAATTTTATCAGATAAAAATATGGATACAATGTTTAAAAGTTATCAGAAAATGAAAGAAACAAAAAATGATAAATTTAAAGAAATTGATAAAAAAATGACCCTTTATTGGGAAAATGCTTTTTTAGAATCACTTGGTGAAAAAATAAAATTAACTAAAAAAAATATTTTAATTGGACAAAATAATCATTATAAAAGCTTAAATAAAAAAATTAATTTAAATACAACAAATAAATTTTTTATTAAAAATAGTAATGATGAAATTAAAAATTTAATCAAATACAATTTAGATAATTATAGAGATTCTATTATAGATGGTAAGTTTCCAATTGAAAATTTAGATTTTGAATATTTATCAAAGAAAAGAGATAATGTAATGAATGCATTTACAAAAGTTGGTTATTTAGAGAAAGATTATGAACAATTAAAAACAATATTGAATTTAATTGAATCAAATAATACTAAATTACCTGGATTTTGGATTGCATTAAAAGACCCTTATAATATAGGTTCTAAAATACATCCAAAAAAGAATGACAAAATTTTAGCATATACAGATTCAAATATGGCTTTATTTGGTTCTTTCAATTTTGAAAAAAATGAATTAATAAAAGATTTTAATGGTAAAGAAATTAAAATTAAAGAACTAAAACCTCAAACATTAGATAAATTAAAATCAAAAAGATTTTTATATTTAGTTGATAAAAATTCTTTTATGCCTCATGAAAAAGGTGCAAATCAAAAGTTTTTTAGTCAAAATCCAGTAACTATTTTACAAAAAGAAAAAATAAATGATGTATACTCTTATTTATTTGAAGAAATAGAAATTAAATAGCAATATTTTTAACTTAAAACTATATAAAAACTATTTTCATTAATATTTAATGACTGATATTAAAATATTAGATGAAAATCCCTTTCACATTTTATTAATTGAACCAGGTAAAATTGAACATTTAGATTGGAATAATCCTGATTACATTCATAATTTAGTAAATATGCCTTTTGTTAAAACATTTGAAATAGAACCTAATAAATTTTTTGAAAAAATATATACATTATTACAAATAAAGAGTGACGATGAAAATAAACATTTAATGACAGAACCAATTTCAGATGAACCTAATTTTATTTATGAAATAATTTATATTGATAGTTTAAATAAGAAAAGCAATTTGGTTTATAATGAATTAGCAACTATGTTACATCTTGAACATGAAAAAATTAATGGTAATTGTATAGTAATAAAAAGTCATGTACCAACATTAAGTATAAATATGAAATTTACTGATATGACATCAAGTGAATTACATAAAATATTAAGACGTAGAGGATTTACTACAGTTGTTACTTGGGAAGATGGGTGGAGAGAAGATGAATTTTATGGTGATTTAGAAAATTATGCAAATAAATTATTTGAAGATGAAAAATATTTTAAACTTGAAATAGCATTTCTTAAATATAATTTAAACATATGGTACTTGAAATCAGAATATGGTACTAAAGATGTATGCGGAACATTTATTAATGTACCAATTGAAAAATGTTTTATATTTACAATGATTACAGATACAATAAGAGGTTGTATAACAAAAGATGAAGTAAATAAAATTTTAGAATTATCTAAAGTATTAACACCACCATTCAGACCAGATAATAAATGGTTTGAGGATGAAAAAGATCAATATGGTAGAAAAATTATTAAAAATAAGTATAAAATATTAGATAATGTTTATTATGAAAATTTTAAGAAATAAATTCTAAAATACTATAATGGATAAAAATACTAATTTTGATGAATTAGAGAAAGAAATTCAAAATTATAAAGAGATGAGCACATCAATAAATAGAATAAAGAATAAAGAGACCGAATCTGATAATGAATTTGAAAGAGAACCTTTTAGTGATGTAAATTTAAATAAAAAAGAAAATTTTAGTGTTGATAATTTTGTAAAAGATTTAGAAACTAATCTAGATAATTTTGATAAACGTGAACCTATGCCATCTAATTTAAGTTTTATAAATGAAACTCAAAAAAAGAAAATAGAATATTTAGAAAATACTGTTTTAGATGATAAGGTTAAAAGTAAAGAATTAGATAACGTTAAAGAACCTGAAAAAGTATCTTCTACAAATTGGAAAGAATTAATATATACTTTTTTAGTTGAAATTAAAGAACCAGTAATAATAATAATACTTTTTATTTTAGTAAATAATCAAGATTTTATTCGAGTTGTAGCTAAAATACCCTATTTAAACAGATTAAATAACATATATCCTTCTTTAATATTAAGAGGGCTAATTCTTGCAACAATAATTTATTTATTAAGAAAAAATAAATAATAATTTTAAGAAAGATTACTAAAAATTAAAAATTAATAGTTTAAAATTATAAAAATTTTTTTATTCAAAATAATTTCTAAATTTATTTAATGGAATTAGATTTAATATTAATTATATTAATTATCTTTTTAATTGTTTCAGCAATATTTACTAAACACAGAGAAGATTTTAGTGATTTTTATTCTGAATGTAATTTAACAGAATTATTAGAAAAAGTAGTAAATAAATATGCAATGAAAAACAATGATAAAGACTGGGATTATTATTTTCCTTGTGAATATAATACTTGTGAACAGAAAGTAACAGAATTTGAAAAATTAGAAGGTAGTAAAAAAATTTATATTATAGATGGATGTGATTGGCCAGCTTCTAAAGTTCATTTATGGAAATTATTAAGAATTTATTATGGAGAAGAAAAGGCGTCAACACTAATGCCTAAAACATATTTATTAGATGAAGAAGAAGATTTAAAAAAGATTAAAGGACATTTTGATGAAAATGAAGCCAAAAGACCTGGACATATGTATATTCTTAAAAATTATGCTCAAAGACAAGAAGGATTAAAAATAGTAAATAAATATGAAGATATTATGGATGGTTTGAAAAATGGATTCTATTTAGTTCAAGATTATTTATATAATCCTTATTTGATTTCAAAACGTAAAATTAGTTTTAGATATTATACTTTAGTTGTATGTAGAAATGGTATAGTAGAAGGTTATATTCATAAAGATGGATTTGTTTATTATACTCCTGAAGATTATGATGAAAATGATACTACATTTGATAAACATATAACTACAGGTTATATTGATAGAAAGATTTATGATAATAATCCTTTAACATTAGATGATTTTAGAAAACATTTAGATAAAGAAAAAGCTGGTAGTTCTGTTAAATGGGATAAAAATGTTAATAAATTAATGCACGATATTATTGAAGGTATTTCTATTAAAGTATGTAAAAATAAGAAATTACAAAAACATACTCTCTTTCAATTATTTGGTTCTGATGTTGCTCCTACACTCGATTTAGGTGCATCATTAATGGAAATTAACAAAGGTCCTGATTTAGATGCAAAAGATGAAAGAGATAAAGCTGTAAAATTAAAAGTACAAGAAGATATATTTAAAATTGTTGAACTAAAAGATATTGAAAATAATAATTATAAAGATAATAGATTTGTAAAAGTATTTTAATCTATTATATAATAATGTTTAAAAATTTGAAAAATATAAATAATGAAAATTCAATTAAACAATTAAAGACAAGAATAAATGAATTTAAAAAAGGTAACCCATTAAATGTACCAAAAATGAATGTTCCTTTTGAAACTAAACAAGATACACCTGAGAAAAATATGTTATATAATAATAATGAACAAAAATATGGTGATGATGAAATGTTTGAATCATGGGGTGATAATTATGTATTTAATCCTATTGCAAAATTATTAATAGATCCTATGAGAAATATTGGATTAACACCAAATCATATAACTTATATGAGTAGCACATTTACAATGTTATCTATATATTATCTTTATATTAATGAAGTACATTTTGCATGTATTGCTTATTTTTTGGGTTATTTATTTGATTGTATAGATGGTAGAATGGCGAGATTATATAATATGGGCTCTAAATTTGGAA
>Ga0214919_10012455_pt1 | contig 10448 bp, 12 predicted proteins | sample LL1503_MetaG_FD_177994 | JGI IMG/M metagenome (GOLD analysis project Ga0214919, IMG submission 177994) | Freshwater microbial communities from Lake Lanier, Atlanta, Georgia, United States - LL-1503 | ecosystem: Environmental > Aquatic > Freshwater > Lake | place: USA: Georgia | collected... | reverse complement strand
CTACGGCACCGATAACCGTTGCTTGCTCGACGCCATCGCCCACGGGGGCGGCCGCTTCAAAGGCATTGCGGTGGTGAATGCCGATACCGATACCGCGGCTTTGCGCGCCTTGCAGGCGCAAGGCATTGTGGGCATTGCCTTCAACCCCTCGTTCCATGGCTTGGACTTTTACAACGACATAGACCCCTTGTTGCAGCGCTTGGCCGACCTGGGAATGTGGGCGCAGTTCCAAACCAGTGGCGATCAATTGGTGGCCCTGCTGCCGCGCATTTTGCGTGTGCGTGTTCGCACCTTGATCGACCACGCGGGTCGTCCTCTTTTGGCCGATGGCCCCCAAGCCCCGGGGTTGCAAGCCCTGGCCCAACTCGCCGACAGTGGTTTGGGCGTGATCAAGATATCGGGTTTTGTGAAATTTTCTCAGCAGGGCTTTCCGTTTGAGGATGCCCAAGCCCATGTGCAACGGGTGTGGCACATGTTTGGCGCCGACCGCTGCATCTGGGCGTCCGATTGGCCGTATTTGCGTGCCACCTCGCGCTTGGACTACGGGCCCATGCTCAAGCTCACCGAGCGGTGGTTCAACCCCGCGCAGTGCCAAGCCATGATGTGGGACAACCCAAAGCGCTTTTTTGATTGGTAGGACGGCATGACCGATTTCTTTCAACTGTTTTTCAGCGGCATGGCCACCGGCTGTATTTATGCCCTGGCCGCCTTGGGCTTTACCTTGCTGTGGCAGGCCTCGGGCACCATCAACTTCGCCCAGGGTGAGTTTGTCATGCTGCCCGCGTTTGTGATGGTCATCATGTTGCACCAAGGCCTGCCACTGACCTTGGCGTTTTTGCTGGCCTGCGGCGTGGCCGTGCTGCTGCTGGGTTGGTTGTTCAAGCGCGGGCTGGTGGACCCTTTGTTCAAGCACGGCATGATGCCCATTGTGGTGGCCACCATTGGCTTGTCGATTGCCATGCGCAACGGCGTGCGTGCCGGATACAGCTCGGAGCCGCAGCCCTTTCCCCAGGTGTTCCCAGAGGTGGTGTTGAACGTGGCGGGGGTCAATGTGTCGGGCTCGGACATAGGCACCTTTGTCTTCGCGCTGTGCTTGGTGTTGCTCACCCAGGCCTTCCTCAACCGCACCGTGACCGGGCGGGCCATGCAGGCGGTGGCGCAAAACACCGAAAGCGCGGCGGTGCTGGGCATCAATGTGCCGCGCATGATCTTCTACACCTTTGCCATCAATGCGGTGTTGGCCGCTGCGGCCGCTTTGTTGGTCACGCCCACCTATTTGGCCAAATTTGACATGGGCGAGAGCCTGGGCACCAAAGCATTTTTTGCCGCCATCATTGGGGGCTTCAACAATTCGCGTGGCGCATTGCTCGGCGGTTTGTTGGTGGGGGTGAGCGAGAACCTGGCGGCGGCCTACATCTCGTCGGCCTACAAAGACGCGGTGGCCTTGATCATCTTCATGGTGGTGATTTTGTTCAAACCCCAAGGCTTGCTCGGGCGCAAAGAGGAGCGCAAGGTATGAGGAAGATCCATTTATGGCTGGGCTTGGCCCTGCTGGTGGCGCTGGTGGTGGCGCCGGCGTATTTCAAAAACTACGGCATCCATTTGTTCACCACCTGGTTGGTGTTCATCATCGCCACCATGGGCTTGAACCTGACAGTGGGTTATGCGGGCCAAAAGTCGCTGGGCCATGCGGCTTTCTTTGGCATCGGGGCCTACACGGTGGCGATATTCCTAAAGGCCGGCCTGAGCTTTTGGTTGGCCTTGCCCACCGGTGCCTTGTTGTGCTTTGTCGTGGGCCTGATCGTGGGCTTTCCGGCACTGCGGGTGCAAACCATTTACCTGGCGTTTGCCACCTTGGGTTTTAACACCGCGATGTGGCTGGTCATGCGCAATGAAGAGTGGCTGACGGGCGGCACCTTTGGCATCAACAACATCGCCCGCCCCAGCTTATTGGGTTTGAGCTTGGACGGCAATTTGGCCTATTACCGGTTTGTGCTGGCCATGGCGGTGCTGCTGGGCTTGTTGCTGTGGGGCTTGCTGCGCTCGCCCTGGGGCAAGGCCTTCACCGCACTGCGCGACAACCCCATCCGTGCTGAAAGCCTGGGTGTGGACACCCGCGCTTACACCTTGATGAGTTTTGCCATTGGCGCGGCGTATGCCGGTGTGGCCGGTGGTTTGTACGCGTCCCAGGTGCAGTTCATCGACCCGGCCTTGTTCACCGTGGGCGCGTCCATCATGATGTACCTGATGGTGGTGGTCGGTGGGCCGGGCTACTTTTTGGGGCCCATTTTGGGCTCGGCAGTGGGCGTCATCCTGCCCGAGTGGTTGCGCTTTGCCCAGGGCTGGTACCTGATGGTGTTTGGCACGGCCGTGGTGCTGCTGATGATTTGGCTGCCCGATGGTTTGCTCAGCATGCCCGACCGCTGGCGGGCGCGTCGTGCGTCGCGTCTGGCTTCTGAACAACGCCGCCAAGCGGCACACAGTGGGGGTGTGGCATGAACCAACCGGTATTGAAAGTGACCCAACTGAAAAAAGCCTACGGCGCGATCCAGGCCGTGGGGGGCGTGTCGTTTGAGGTGCAACCGGGTGAAATATTTGGCGTGATTGGACCCAATGGCTCGGGCAAAACCACCTTGTTCAACAGCATGCTGGGTCAAATCAGCCCGGATGAAGGGCGCATCGAACTGCGCGGCCAAGACGTCACCGGCTTGGGCCCCCTGGCCTTGAGCCGGATGGGGGTGGGCCGCACCTTCCAAACCCTGCAGGTGTTTGGCAAGATGAGCGTGCGCGACAACCTGATCGTGGCCGCCCAAGAGCACCGGGGCTCCATGGGCAGTCGCTTATTCGCGCCCAGCGACTCGGACCTGGGCGACAAGGCCGACGCCTTGCTGGCGCAGTTTCGGCTGACCCATGTGGCCCACCAAAAAGCGGGCGAACTCAGTTACGGCCAGCAAAAACTGGCGGACATCGCCATGGCCTTCATGAGCGAGCCCGCCTTGGTCTTGCTCGACGAGCCCTGCGCGGGTGTCAACCCGTCTTTGGTGAGCGGTATTTCAAGTTTGCTCAAACAACTCAACCAAGATCGCCAAGGATCGTTTGTGGTGATTGAGCACAACATGGAGTTCGTCATGGGCTTGTGCCATCGCATCATGGTGATGGTCGAAGGCCAAGTGCTGGCCATTGGCACGCCCGATGAAATTCGGGCCAACAAGCAGGTGCTCGATGCCTATCTGGGGAATTGAGATGAGCGACCCCCACAACACCTGCATTGAGTTTGACGACGTGGTCTCGGGTTACAAAGATTTCATGATCCTCAACAACCTGTCGTTCAAGGCGCGCCGGGGTGCCATCACCTTGCTCATGGGCCCCAACGGGGCGGGCAAGTCCACGGTGCTCAAAACTTTGTTTGGCCTGCTCAAGCCGCGCCAGGGGCGGGTGCTGCTCAACGGCCAAGACATCAGTGGTGCCAGCCAAAAAGACCTGCTGGCCAAAGGCATCGCTTTTGTGCCCCAAGGTCGCAATTTGTTTGGCCAGCTCAGCGTGTTTGAAAACCTGGAGTTGGGCGGCATCACCCTGGGGATGAAAACCACACGTGCGCGCATCCCTGAGGTGTTGGACTTTTTCCCACGCGTCAAAGAGCGGCTGCATTCCCGCGCGGCTTCCTTGTCGGGTGGCGAGCAAAAGCAGTTGGAAATTGGCCGCGCCCTGCTGCTGCGCCCCAAAGTGTTGCTGATCGACGAGCCCTCCATCGGTCTGTCGCCGCTGGTGGTGCAAGACGTGTTCAAGCTGTTGCAGCGCTTGGCCGCCCAGGGCACCACCGTGCTGATGGTCGAGCAAAACGTCAAAAGTGCGCTGAAGTATTCGCACGACGCCATTGCCTTGGAGTCGGGGCGTTTGGTGCTGCACAAACCCGCCAGCGAGATGTTGGCCGACCCCCAGATGGAACGTTTATTTTTGGGCGGGGCCCATGCCGTGGCGGCAGCGGCAGGCCAGGGTATTTAACCGCCTTCAGTGCTCCACCTTTGCTGCCAAACCCATTTTTTGAGCGACCTGTGCCAAGCGTTTGTCCAGGGTCCACAGTTGGGTGTGGGGGGTGAGTCGGGTGGCGGCCAGCAGGGCCACATCCACAAAGCCAAGGCCCTGGTTGTGCAGTTGTTCAGCCTCCAGTAAACGCAGCACCTCATCGCTGCTGGCCACAGCCGCTTGCGGTAGGTGGCGCAAGGCTTGCAAAACGGCTGTGCGGTTTTTAACTGAACCCAATGCAATTTCACCCAGCACCCAGGGGTGGCCCCACACTTGGGTGTTGTTTAGCGCGTTGGCCAGCACCGCATTGCCTGCGCGCAAATGGTCAATCCACACCGAGGTGTCAACCAGCCACATGTTCAGGCTGCCGCCTTGTCCCTGCGCCGGGGTGTTGACTTGAGTTGTTGCTCTGTGCCGCCCAGCAAGGCCAAGCGCCGCGAACTCTCGCGCTCAACCAATGCCCGCAGGCCCTCCCGAACCAAGGCGGTTTTGTCAACGCCCACCATGTACTGCTGGGCTTTTTGCAACAAGTCATCGTCTATGGTCAAAGTGGTTCGCATGTTTTATACCCTTTGTTTGCACGTATCCTAGCATCATTTGATGTGTTTTTTGATGCTCGTGAGCATTGGCTTTTATGCGGTTATCAAGGTTCAACACGCACGAGTCAACATCTCATGCCCCATTGACTCGATGAGTCTGGGAGGTGCCGAGCCAATTTCGCACAACTGACCGATCCCAAAGGCTGAGACAGACTAAAAAGACGCTTCCTAAGGAAAACCCGAGCCTGTCATCTTTGGTAAGCCCAATCGCGTTGTGATTACCAAGGCAAGTCCGTTGCCGCCATCTTCACTGCCAGGGGTTGTCATGAAAGCACATTTAGCCGCCGTTCTCACCGCTGTTGCCTTTGCGTTGGCCCTCCCAGCGCAGGCCCAAACCGTGGTCACCCAGATCAGTTACCGCGGGGGTGGCGGTGGTTGGCACCACGGCGGGCACCATGGTTATGGGCGTTGGGGGGCCCCTTTGCTGGGCGCGGCCGTGATCGGTGGCTTGGTCTATGCCAACCGGCCCCAGGTCTATGCCGAGCCGGTGTATATCAATGCGCCGCCCACGCCGCCCCGCGTGGCTTACTTTTGCAGTGCCTACCAGCAGTATTACCCCAGCGTGGCCACCTGCCCGGTGCCATGGCAAATGGTCTCTTACTGAGCAGCGCTGCATTTCCCCAGCTGGCCCAGGGCAAAGCACCCCTCTGAGCCACCACGACAGATAATCCCCCCATCGGATCTATGCCCCCCGCAGTGCGGGGGTTGTCATTTGCGGATGGCTTGTAAAGGTAAATCATGGGGATGGATGGGGCTTTTCTAAAGCGCACAGCGACCCTGCTGGCCTGCGCGGCACTGTGTGGCAGTGCGCTGGCGCAAGGGCACAAACATGGCGGTGGGCACGGCCATGCCCATGGCGTAGGGCAATTGCAAATCGCCATCGATGGGCCCCTGGTGCGTGGTGAGTTGCACATTCCCATGGAGAGCTTGCTGGGGCACGAATATTTGCCGCGCTCCCAGGCGCAAAAAAACGCCATGGCCCAACTGCGCCAGTCCTTGGCCAACCCCGCTTATGTGATGCTGCCCGTGGCCGCTGCCCAGTGCCAAGCCACCGAAAGCCTGGCCACATCGCCCATGTTCGAGGGTCGCGACGGCGGTGGCCACAGCAGCTTGCTGTATGCGTTTGCCTTTCGCTGCGAGCAGCCGCAGCATTTGCGCAAAATCGATTTCCCCTTGTTTGCCAAGCATCCGCGCTTGAAGGAAATCGAAGTGGAGTTGGTGGCCCCCGCCGTTCAGCGGGCGCTGCGCATCAAAGCCGCCCAACCCCAATTGGTTTGGTGAACCCATGTGGGCTTTGCGTTTGAGCGACTTGCGCCACCGTTGGCCCCAGCAAAGCCTGGGGCTGCACGTGGCACAGGTGCAGCTGGCCCAAACCCACCATTTGTTCATCCACGGCCCCAGTGGATGCGGCAAGACCACCTTGCTGTCCCTGTTGGCAGGGGTGGTGCCCGTGCAGGCCGGTCAGTGCGAGGTGCTGGGGCAAGACTTGGCGAACATGTCATCGCGCCAGCGTGACTTTTGGCGCGGTGAGCACCTGGGGGTGATTTTTCAGCAATTCAACTTGATCACCTATTTGGATGTGTGGGCCAATGTGATGCTGCCCACGCGGCTGTTTGCCAGCCGAGCGCAAGCGGCCCAGCGCCATTGGGGCAGCCCAGCGGCGCAAGCGCAGCACGTGTTGAGCGCCTTGGGTTTGGACGCAGCCTTGTGGCACCAGTCGGTCCACACCTTGTCGGTGGGGCAGCAGCAGCGGGTGGCCGCAGCGCGGGCCCTCATGGGGCACCCGCCGCTGATCATTGCGGACGAGCCCACATCGGCCTTGGACGAGGGCCACAAAGACGACTTCATTCGCTTGCTGATTGGCCAGGCCCAGGCGCAAGGTGCCAGTGTGGTCATGGTCAGCCATGACACCCGCTTGGCCAGCCATTTCCACCAGTCGCATGGCTTGGTCCGTGGGGGTGCAGTATGAGTTGGTGGTGGGACTTGGCTTGGCGCAGTGCCTGGGCGCGGCGTCAGGCGCTGGTCATGGTGGCTTTTTCGGTGGCGGTTTCGGTCATGATCTTGCTGGGTGTGCAGCAACTGCGCCAAGATGCGCGGCACAGTTTCACCCAAGCCTTGAGTGGTGTTGACTTGATCGTCGGCCCGCGTGGCAGCGCCAGCGAGTTGATGCTCTACAGCGCCTTTCAAGTGGGCCGACCCAGCCGCAATATGTCGCATGAGGCCTATGCGGCGGTGCGCGCTTTGCCCCAGGTGCGTTGGGCCTTGCCCATCCAGTTGGGGGACACGTACCGCGGCGCGCCTGTGCTGGGCAGCACGCGTGATTTGTTTGAGCGCTTCCAAACCCAAGGGCAGGGCTTGCAATGGGCCCAGGGGCGTGCCTTCGCCGACCCCAGCCAGGACCCGGCGGGGGTGTACGAGGCGGTGTTGGGGGCCGAAGTGGCCCAGCGCCATGGCCTGAAGTTGGGCGACCGCTTGGTGCTCACCCATGGCCGTGCGGACGGCCTGGCCCCTGAGCATGCCGATCAGCCTTTCACGGTGGTGGGTGTGCTCGCGCCCAGTGGCGCGCCGATTGACCGCAATGTCATCATTTCTTTGCAAGGCTTTGAGGCCTTGCACCAAGGCATGGGCATGCCGGGTTTGCCCATGCTGGGTGGGGCCAGCACTGCCGGGGTGGCCACGCCCACGCTGGCCGAGTTGGCGGCTGTGGTGCCCCGTGAATTGACCGCCGTGTGGGTCGGCTTGCATGCGCGCACCGAGGTGTTTTCGGCGCGCAGCCGCATTGAGCGCCTACCCCAGGACAGTTTGATGGCGGTCTTGCCCGGGGTGGCTTTGGACGACTTGTGGCAGGTGGTCAAACTGGCCGAAAACGCCTTGTTGGCCGTGGGGGGCTTGGTGGCGGTCAGTGGCATGCTCAGCGTGGCTGCGGTGCTCATGGTGGGCTTGGCGGCGCGGCGCAAAGAATTGGCGGTGCTGCGTGCCCTGGGCGCCACCCCAGCGGGCGTGTGGGGCTTGGTGTGGCTGGAGGCCTTGGGTGTGTGCGTGGTGGGCATTGTCTTGGGATGCGTGTTGCACCAAGCGCTCATCTGGGCCTTGCAAGACCTCTTGCGCACCGAGTTGGGCATTGCCCTGCAGTGGGGTTGGCCCAGCGCCCCCACCTGGTGGAGCTTGGCGGGTTTGGTGGCCGCAGCCTCGTTGGCGGCCGTGGTGCCAGCGTTGCGTGCTTATCGTTTGTCGTTGGTGGACGGTTTGCACCCGCCCGCTGTTTGAAGTGAGACACTTGGACATGGTTGAAGTTGCAAAATTTTCGCGCCGCCGCGCTTGTGGGGCCCTGATGGGCATGGCGCTGTCGGCAAGCGCCTGGGCCCAGACCCCAGGCTATGCTGAGCTCGATTGGAACGAGCTGATGCCGCAAAAATGGCTCAAAGACATTCGCACCGACATGGCTTCCATGAACAAATTGGCCTACTTGCAAGACACCAGCGACGAAGCCAACCAAGCGATGGAGAAATTGCGCAAAAAGTTCGATGCAGCGCCGCTGGTGAGTGGTCTGTTTCAGCGCAAGGTGCGTTTGCCGGGCTATGTGGTGCCGCTCGACGCTGACCGCTCTAATAAACGCGAGTTTTTGATCGTGCCGTACTGGGGGGCTTGCATCCACACGCCGCCACCGCCGGCCAATCAAATTGTGCTGGTGCGGCCCATGCCCGGCAGCAAAGTGCGCAAGGTGCCCGAGACCATGGACGTGGTGTGGGTTGAGGGCGAACTCAAAGAGGGGCGGGTGACCACCAGCGCTGGCGTGAGTGGTTATTTGTTGGAGGCGGTGAACCTCTACCCCTACGTGGCCCCACCAGCGCCCGCTCCCAAGCGCTGAGCCGCAAGCCCCAGCGCTCAACCCGCGCTGGGCGCAGCAAAGTCGGCGCGCTCGAGCAAGCGCGCCACCGCATAACCGGCGACCAAACCCCAAAACGCTGCGCCGATGTTGAACAAGGCGATGTCGGCCACCGTCACCAGCAAGCTGACCAAGGCACCCAGGGTGAATTTGCCCGCGCCAAACGAGGCCACAAACGCCGCTTGCAAAACGCGAAGCATGGCCAGACCGGCCAGCACCATGATGAAGGCGGGCGGCGCGGCCAGCATCCAACCGGTGAAGGTGGGGGCCATCAACCCAAAGGCCAAAGCCAAAGCACCAAACACCAGGGCCGCGGTGTAGTGCTGATGCCGTGGGCCGGACGACGACAGCATGGCATTGGTGGGGCCAGTCAGGCAACTGCTCACAGCGCCAAACACCGCGCTCACGGATGAGCCCAGGCCGCAGGCCACAGCGATGGTGTTGACCGGTGGCACATGGCCGGCGGTTTTGAGCACCGCCACCCCTTGTCCGTTTTGCACCACCAGCACGGTGATGGCCAGGGGCACCACCAATTCGAGCAGCGCGGGCCATGACCACACCGGCAAGGTCATCACCGGTTGCGCCCATTGCCAGCCACTGGCCTGGGCGCTGCCCCAGCGCCCGCTCAGCGCCATGGCCAGCACCCCGACCAACAAAGCGCCGATCACCGGTGGCATCTTGCGCCCCCAACTGGGCAGCGCCGATAAGGTGATGAAGGCCAGCACCATGGGCGCGGCGATGGCCACATCGCTGTCCAGGGCGCGCACCAAGTCCAACCCAAAGCGCAAAAACACACCGGCCACCATGCCCATCACGATCGGCATGGGCAGGACCGACATCACCCGCTTGACCCAGCCGCTCAGGCCCAGCAGGGCCATCACGGCGCTGGTGACGTAAAACGCCCCAATCACCTCGGCAAAGCTCAGGTGTTGCAAGGCCGGCCCCACCAGCACCGTGCCGGGAATGGTCCAGCCAAAGGCCAGCGGCGTGCGGTAGTGCCAACTCATCGCCAAGCTGAGCAAGCCGTTGACGAAGAACACCGCAAACACCCACGAGGCCAGCTCAGCGGGCGACAAACCGCCGCGGGTCCCGACCGACAAAATCACCGCTACCGGCCCGGTGGCGGCGAAGATGAAACCGATCAAGCCGTTGGCCAGCGGCGTGGTGCCAAAGTCGGACCAGGCGCGGGGTGCGGGGTTGGGGGCAGGGCGTTCGAGGTGGTGTAGCAAGGGGTGGCCTGTGTCAAGAGAGGGTGGGCCACAGCATAACAAGCCTGAGCCGGCGCGTGGGATCAGCCTGCACGGAGCACGGGGCCAGACCGCCCTAGGCGCGCGCGCAGGGCAGGTCGCTCCAGCGGGTGGTGTACTGCGGCGACAAGCGCTCTTGGCGCATGGCCCAGCGCCGCGGCCCGTCGCTGGCGCCCGTGCTGCCCAGGTGCACCGTGCCGCGACCAAAGCGATCGTTGAGTTGGTCGAAAGCCTGCATCAACCGGGTTTGGGCTGGGCCGGCTGCGGCCTCGAAGTCGAGTTCGCCTTGCCCGTGGGTGTCGGGCATCAGGTCGAGCAACATCACCCCGGCCTTGCTCAGCGCAAAACCGGGCTCGTAAATATGCGCCACACCGGCGAGCGCGGCCTGCACCAAGGTGCGTGTGTCGGCGCTGGGCCGGCGCAAACTGACGGTGGTGCTGCGGGCAAAGCGGGGGCCGGGGCGAAACGCCGAGGTGTGGGCAAACACCAGCAACTGCCCGGCCACGCTGTGTTGGGCGCGCAGTTTTTCGGCAGCGCGGCTGGCGAACTCGCTCACCGCTTCGCTCCGCAGCGCCAGCGTGGTCACCGCTTGGCCAAAGCTGCGGGTGCAGGCAATTTGTTGTTTGGGCGGGGGCGCTTGCTCCAAGCCAATGCAGGGCTCGCCTTGCAACTCGCGCACCGTGCGCACGAGCA
>Ga0214919_10012451_pt1 | contig 10450 bp, 3 predicted proteins | sample LL1503_MetaG_FD_177994 | JGI IMG/M metagenome (GOLD analysis project Ga0214919, IMG submission 177994) | Freshwater microbial communities from Lake Lanier, Atlanta, Georgia, United States - LL-1503 | ecosystem: Environmental > Aquatic > Freshwater > Lake | place: USA: Georgia | collected 2015-03-15 | reverse complement strand
TAAACGCCAGCCCATTAGTAAGTGACAATTTTTTACCATTATCACCTTTGAACTCTACCGTACCATTCCTTATCAAAGTGATTTCTTTCACAGTCTTGTTAGCATTATTAATATTCAAGCTACTATTACCAGCTCCGCCAAAAGTGAGGGTGGAATTTGCGAGATTATCACCAGAAACTATTCCGAGAACCGCATCACCATTGAAAATCGCATTGATGCCATTAGTCGTAAAAATGGTTTCAGCAGTATTAGTAGTGCCATTTACTGTGAAAGTAGCAGCAGCAGCAGAGTCGAATGTCAACTCACCAAGTCCTTGAATATTACCAGTGACCGTACCACCAGCTTTGAGGATCAGTTTGTTGTCATTAGCACCTGAACCAATAACATTACCGCCGATATTTGCTAGTCCTGTGATGGTTAATGACTTACCATTGTTGTTAAATTTTACGTCACCATTAGTCCTTAGGGTGTTAGAAAAAGTTACATTTTGACTACCAACTTGCACCTCACCAACATGAGACGCTGAAGTGACGGTACCAGCATTTTCAAATATCAGAGTACCATAGCCACCAGTGACCCCTCCAGTAATATTTGCTGCATCTGAGATTTTTAACGAGCCAGCTACGTCAGTGAAGTTGATATTTACAGAATTTAGTGTCCCGCCTATCTCTGCTACTCCACTCCCAACTTGCACTAAATTATATGCATGAGTAGCACCGACATTTCCAGTGACTGTACCAATCCCTAGGAATTTCAGGGTGCCACCAGCAGCACCAGTACTATTATCCACATCACCAGTGATGGTTGTGTTATTTTCTAGTGAGAACACAGCACCAGCATTGGAGGCTATAAGACCATTAGTTGGCGTTATATTACCACCAATGGTGACAGTATCGGCCGCATTATTGGTGATCTTCCCAATGGTGGTACCACCTATTACTGCACTCAAGCTACCACCTGCGTTAAATTCGAGGGTGGAGGTTTGACCACCACCAGCAGTAGTTATTGTTCCGAGATCGGTGATATTATTGAACCTATAATTTTGAGTGTTATTAGTATTAAACTCGGTAGCCATTGTATAAATACTTCCATTCACTGGAGTAAAAGTAGCAGTACCAGCATTAGTGAAGAATTTTAGCTCCGCAAGTCGTGCATTAGCTGCACCAATATCACCAGTCACTGAGTCAGCAATAGCGTTGATTTTCAATTTGCCCGATGGTGTTCTTGCGTCACCAATCATAGCCGGATTAATATTGGTCACATTACCTGCTAATAATACACCAGCTCCTAACTCAACTGTACCATCAGCAGATTTAAACGCCAGCCCATTAGTAAGTGACAATTTTTTACCATTATCACCTTTGAACTCTACCGTACCATTCCTTATCAAAGTGATTTCTTTCACAGTCTTGTCAGCATTATTAATATTCAAGCTACTATTACCAGCTCCGCCAAAAGTGAGGGTGGAATCTGCGAGATTAGCACCAGAAACTATTCCGAGAGTCGCATCACCATTGAAAATCGCATTGGTGCCATTACTCGTAAAAATGGTTGCAGTAGAATTGACCGTGCCATCGAACTGCACATTTGCCTCCCCACCTGTCGCCGTGAAATTCAATGTCGTAAGTGCTGTAGCAGCAGCAACATCGCCTATCAGTTTGCCGCTCTTTATGAAGGTCAGGTTGCCAGCAGCAGTAGTAGTAACAGCAGCTGTAATAACAGCCCCATCAGCTATTTTGAAAGTACCATTAGCAACAAGGAATTTCAGTCCATCATCAGTCACAGTCAAATTACCACCAACTGTAATTTCCTCAGCAGCATTATTTGAGATGGTGCTGATGGTAACAGCAGGATCAGCACCAGTAGATCCACTCAAGCTACCACCTGCGGTAAATTTGAGGATGGAGGTTTGTGCACCAGCATCAGTAGCTATTGTTCCGAGCGTGGCTTTTTGTGCGAAAGTCAGGGCCACTGGTCCAGTCTTAAATGTGGTTGTACCATTCACACCAGTATCTACAATAGATGCAAATTTTGCTGCACCAGCAGCACCACCATCGAAAACTAAGTTTTTAGCATAGATTTTTCCTTGAATGTCGGCTGTGTTAACACCAGTAACGACTTTGAAAAGGTTTGCTCTACGAGTACTATCAATACCAATAATCGCTGCATCACGCGTGCCGCCCGCACCATCTGAAGTCTTTAGACTACCATTCACCAAACTAACGTCAAAGGTGATATTACCATGTAAATCTGTCTCTCCTCCAACTCCATTTTTACCACCGAGGCTACCGTAACGGACGTTATATGCTGTGGCCGCCCCCGCCCCATTTTTCGTTTTAAGAATCAAAGTGCCAGAATCATCTCCAGCATCTCCACCAAAAATTACACCTTTACCCACACCAGCACCAGGATCTACTTGATTCAACACTACCGTGCCAACAACAACACCGTCTGGCGAACCATCAAAGATTAATTTTGATTGTGGATTGATGATAATAGTAGCCATTGTGCTGAAACTACCATTCTGCACTATTAAATTTGTTTGTTTATTGACCTTACCACCATCTACACCACCAACCTCAAGAGTAGCTGCTCCAGCATTACTAACTTTCGCTTCAGTATTAGTTGCAGCTTCTGAGGCGAAAATGATATTATGATTACCCCCATTATCATCAGCAGTCACTTGTAGTTTAGCTTGTTTATTAGCAAAATTGATCGTACCCAAGGCACTATAATCGTTTTTAACAGCACCAGCAGTATCTCCATTTAGGACTAAAGTAAGAACCCCTGTTGCACCAAAGGTGATATTTTGTAAGTTATTACGATTAGCTGCACCAGTGTTAGTAATCGAGCCGATTGTTACCTTGCTATCATTGCCGACCCCTGGATCAACAAGCGTAAAGAGCGTGTTTGCACTTGCTTGAGCATTAGTGTCCATAGATTGGATTATCAAGTTATATGCTGCACCTACACCATTAATAGTATCTATAGTATACGCCCCCCCAGATTTAATGGAATCACCATTAACCCAGGCAACAGCAAACCCCGTAGCAGCACCACCACCAGCTGGTGCAAGGGTAGCAGCGCCATTAGTTACCGCTTCTGCCCCACTGGCACTGGTGGCACCGAGCATGATTGATGCTAGCGAAGTGGCCGTTAGCAAACCATTGAGAAATTTATTTTTTGTTTTTTTATTATTATTCATACATAATATCTTTTTAAAGTTGTTAAATTAGATTTTAAAATTAAGTTAATCTTAGTGAAGAAGACATATACTGATTAATATATTAAAACAAACAAATTACAATAAATATTTTTAATCATCGCCATATTACACACTAAATTTATGCTAAATAACCTAAAATAGTGATATTTATATCAATTATTATAAATATTTATTTGACATATTTGATAATAGTAACTATTAGTTGCTATTAGGATAATGTTCAATTATTACTTTATGAAAATAAAACCAGTGATTATGGCTGGGGGGCAGGGTAGGAGATTATGGCCATTATCTAGGCAGACAATTCCCAAACAATTGATTAAATTACTTGGCACTCAAAGTTTGCTACAAAGAACCATGAAGGTCAATGCTTCTGTGGACATAGCAACTTTAATCATTGCTAAGCAATATCAACAGTTAGTGGAGTGTCAGCTTGGGCAACTGAATCATCAGATAGATTTAATCATCGAGCCGATAGGCAAAGATACCGCTGCCTGTGCTATTATGGCAGCTATGCACGCTAAATCCCAAGGCTATGAGGCGATGATCTTGCTCCCTACCGATCATTATATTGAGGATATTGATGGATATAATGCCACTATTGCCCAAGCTGTTAATTATGTATCAATATGGGGTATTTGCCTGATTGGCACCAAGCCTCGGCTAGCGAGCCTAGAATATGGTTATATTAAAACGGAGCAGTTATTAGCAAAAGGGGTGTATAAAGCGGAACGGTTTATAGAAAAGCCAATTTTACCAAAAGCTGAAGATTATCTACAGAAGGGTAATTATTTTTGGAATTCAGGAATATATATTGTTAATATAGATTTTATTTTGGCAGAATGTCAAATATGGCAAAAGGAGCTGTTTCATCAGGTGAAAAAGGCTTTTAATTGTGCAATTGAGGATAATAATAAATTAATAATTGCACTAGAATATTATCAGTGCATCGCACCAATTTCCCTAGATTATGCGATAATTGAAAAAATTCCTCAAATGATTATGATCGAAGCTGGTTTTAAATGGTATGATCTTGGCAATTATAGCTCGCTGTGGGAGGCTTGCGAAAAAGATGCAAGCAATAATTATTTTGAAGGGGATGTGATAAATATTGAGACGACTAATTCATATATTAAGACTAGTGGAAAACTAACGGTGGTTATTGGTATTGATGATTTGGTTGTGGTGAATAGTGATGATGCTTTACTTATTGTCAATAAAGCAAAAATTGCTGAAATGAATCAATTAATGACCATCATGAGCAAAAATAAAAGACAGGAATTGTAATATTTTAGGGGCAGTTCTCAATAGCTTTAAATATTCGTGGTAGAGGCACGTATGAGCGATGCGGGGGCAAAAAAATTACCTTGCATGGCACCAACTTTTAAGTTGATTATACATTGAGCTATATCGTTATTTTCTACAAATTCAGCAACGGTCAAGATATTCAAATCCTCAGAGATTTTAATGATTCGACTGATAAAATCTTGGCTTTGTTGATCGTTTTGAATATTGCGAACATAGCTACCATCAATTTTAATAATATCTATTGGTAAATTTTGTAATTGTCGAAAGGAGGTAAAACCAGCACCAAAATCATCGATCGCAAATCTGCAACCAAACTTTTTTAATTCATTAATAAAAGCTGTTGTTTTCTTGTAATGTTGATTCAGAGTCGTCTCGGTGATTTCAATGATTAATCGCCCAAATATATCATATTGTTGCAATAATTCTTTGGCAAAGAGTAAAATATTATCATCTAGCATGCTAATATTGGAAATATTAATTGCTAACGTTAAATCTGGATTAGCCACTAATTCTTTGATGACCATTTCTAGCACTATCCTATCTATGATGAAAATTAAACCGTTTTTTTCAGCTTGTAAAATGCTTGAACCAGCCGATATAAAATTATTGTCAATATCAGGAATTCTAAGCAAACATTCATAATAATGAATTTTCATAGTGCGAGAATTAATCACTGGTTGATAAGCAAAAACCATGCTTTTTTCTAGCAAGGCCTTCCTCAGATAATGAAGCTGTTGATTGGACTTTCTTATCTCCTCTAGGATTTGCTGTTTGGGGATATATTGCTGGTAATAATTTTGACAATCAGGGTTAGATAAAAGGAAATTTAATAAATTATCAATTTTTTCAGCTTGGCAGGTCATTTGAGAAAATGCAACGCTCGCAATGCGACAATTAATGTAAATCTCAATATTAGTATCGTCAATATATAGTTGTGATGCTGAATGTACCTGAAGAGCAATGTCTCTGACGAGATCGGCAGATGCTTGCGGTGATATCAGGATGATTCTATCAGATTGATAATGGGTGTAAAATAAGGAGTTAGGTTTTAATTGGCGGTAAACTGTGTCAATAATTTCATTAAAGGCAATCATGACTTTACTTGCCTGCCCAATCGTTACCTTTAATTCATCATAATTTAATAATCTGAATGATACGCAATATCCATATCCAGTTTTGTCAAGATCAGCTTGTAAATTTTTTATCCTTGTTCCCAGCTCGGTCATTATGATAATAAATATAAATTTACTAAATGGTAGAATTCTAGTAAGATTGTTGCAAGCAAAAACTGTAGATATATAAAATTATGATCAGAATCGACAGAATAAAAAAGCAATTAGAGACTTTAAAGCCACATTTCTGTGAAATAATCGATGAAAGTCATAAACATGCCAATCATACTGGTGGAATTACTGAAAGTCATTATGCAATTAAAATTTTTGCCGATGCTTTTATTGGAAAAAGCTTACTATCAAGACATCGAATGATTTATCAGCTTTTATCCCTAGAATTAGCAAGCGGACTACATGCCTTATCAATAGATACTAGTTGCTCTGACTTACCTAATAATTAACTAGCCTGACTTGCATAATACATCAATTTTGGCGTCGAGTGACAATGTTTGTCTCGTGATAATTTTGCCACCATTCTTGTTCATTAGTAGCTACGCCTCTCAAATACTCTCCTTATTTTTACTGTTCGGCATATCTATCATATTTTCATTGAGATCAAAAGCCTGACTATCGCTATAGATCTTTAAGATTAAGACTGATTTCAGAAAATATTCCACTTTATAGCCTAGTCATTTATGTAACTATTTAAATATAAATATACTATTTTAGGACGATAATAATTGACAAACCAAGAATTTATCAATATATTGCTGAAAGTAAATGAAGCAACTAGTTTTTTTGAAAATTAATTTGATTAATGAAATGAAAAATATGAATAATGCATCGATTAAAACTGTAATATTAAAATCATTACTATTTTGTTCACTCTTAACATCCAGCTCCCTTGCAATTGCATCTTCAAAGACCACATCGATTGAGGCACTGAAGGCACAGAAGGAACTCAAATTAGCTTTAGCTGTCGAATGGTTAAAAAATCTAGGTGAACACATCACAGCTGAAGCCTTTATTAAGTTGGAAAAGTCACTTCCTAAGGTACTGAAACAGAAGGAAGATACAGAAAAAGCTGTCGAATGGTTAAAAAATATACATAAAGAAGACATCACAGCTAAAGCCTTGGTTACTTCGGGAAGAGTTGATGCGATACTGAAAGAGAAGAAAGAGACAGAACTAGCTGTCGGATGGTTAAAAAATATACATAAAGAAGACATCACAGCTGAAGCCTTTATTAAGTCGGGAAGGTCAGCTACGGAGATACTGAAAGAGAAGAAAGAGACAGAAAAGAGAGAATTGGAAGAGAAGAAAAAGATAGCTAAGGAGATAGAGGAAAAACTTCGTAGGGACAAACTTTTGGATGCAAAAGCAAAAGATCTTGCGTCGAAAGCTGGTGAGGAAGCAAAGAAAGTAGAAGCTAAGCCATTCATGAATATAAAGAGTAATGGATTCATTAAGTCTTTTGCTGAATTGTCTAAGACTCAACCAAAATATAATGATTTAGTGCAACCGATGGTTCGCAATTCTATCGAAGAGATTATAAAAGCTCCAGAGAAACTGGACGAGATATTGGAACTAATGTCGTATAGTACTGAAACTGGTACAAAGTTATTGGCACTAGAATACATTATAAATGAATTTGATAAGTTAGATTCTAAAATGCCTTATATGTTTGAGGGAGATCTTGAAAACAGCTGTTCTTACGCAAAAGATAGTATTATTAGCCAAGTGTATAGAAATGTTGGATCAGATTCTGTATTGCAGCATAAGCTAAAAGCCTTTAATATCGCAATTCAAAAAGCTTTAGGAGACGAAGTAGCACCTAAAATATTGTATAGTTCAAAATTTCCGGAAGCAGTAAATTTTATAAATCGGATAATATCAAAAGAAAAACGATTTGAATTATTAACAAATAAGATAGAAGGACTGTCTAAAAATAAATCGATAGAGACTGATGACCAGATAAATAAATTAGTCGAAGGATTTTGCAAAGAATACTTGAAGACTCATGAAAACGAGCCAGAAGAATTAGGGGTGGTTGTAGCATCACTATCAAAAGTAGTAAAGGAGCCATCAATAGAACCGGGAGTACCGGGAGGAAAACCACCACCACCACCACCACCACCACCACCACCGGAAGGAAAACTACCAGCATCATCGGTAGGAAAACTATTAATCCATACGAAGGAAGTTGCCCTTAAATATCCTTCCATTGAAGCGGTAATAGAAAGCGTAAAACGTACATTATCTGGAAAAATAGCAGCAAAAGCAGCAGAATCAGCAAAATTAAAAGAAGAATCAGCAGCAAAAGCAGCAGAAGCAAAGAGAATAGCAGGAGAGGCAAAAGTAGCAGAAGGGGCAAAAGTAGCAGAAGGGGCAAAAGTACCAGAAGGGGCAAAAGTACCAGAAGGCAAAGAATTATCATTAAAAGAAAAATTACTTAAGCAATTGGCAGAAAAAGCACACAAACCATTATCAGAAGATGAATTATCAGAACTGAAGGAACTAAAGTCAAAGATTCCTAACACGGAGATCGGTAAAATATTAAAAAAGGATTTGGAGAGTCAAGACGTAGTAGCAGGATTTAGGAAAGAGTTTGAGGGCGAGAGAGATAAAAAACTGTTAACATCGTCTATGAAAGCATATATGAAAAAGACATTATCAGATGCAGGGGTTGATGTTATTGATGAACTATTGAAAAAAGACATAATATTTACACTTACAGAAGACGTAAATACAGATCCTTTCATGAAAGAATATGTTAAAATATTTCCACAAAAGCTTGGGAGCGAGATAGATATTAAAGATAAATTGACTAGATTATTAGCTGGCCCTATCTTCGTAGACAAGCAAGATTTTATTCAAAACTGTACTAAAGAATTGGCAGATGATAAGCAAAAAGCTATTATAACCAACGCGATAATAGCATATAATAAGAAAAAATTAGATTCTACACACCCAGATCCTCTAAATAAGTTGATTAAAGCAATTAAGGATGAGCAACATGATCTTGAAAACAAGATTGAAGATGGTTTTAAAAAAGGGATTAAAGAATCTTGCCAACAGGAATTTTTGACACGATTTAAAACTGATGAGAATTTTCGAATAAATACCATGTATGGTAGTACTTTCAATGCTTCACAACCATTAAAACTCCATAACAATATATTAGATAAGAATATCGAATTTTTGCGACCAGATATGTTGGAGATAATATTGAAAAAATCAGATACTACAGACAATTTTATTGTCTCATGTTTTAAAGATGCTTCGTTACTAAAATTTACTGATTTAAAACAAGTTGCTAATCGGATTAGATATATTAAAAATGATGAAAAGCGTAATCTAATATTAAAGCAGTATATGATACTTTTAGAAGAATCGAAAAAAATAAAGCTATTGAATCCTGATGATATAGATACGAAAGTGGCAGAGTTAGTCAAATCGTTAGAAAAATTTAGTACTAAAGTAACAGCAGACTCTTTAAAAAAATATTTATTAAGTTCGAATTTGCAGTGTGATGATGTTGATATGCTGAATGACATGTTAACAGTTTCTGACATTTCAGAAATTCTTAAACCTTTGGGTGATTCTAAAAAAACCAGCACAGCAGGTACAAAATCATCATCGGGAGGAGCACCGGGAGGAGCACCGGGAGGACCACCACCACCACCACCACCACCAGAACTACTAAAAGGGCCGGTAACAAAAGAATCTCTTAGGAAAGATAAAATTAACAATATAAAGCTGTTGATAGATAAAAGTGGTGATGAGACATTAAGAAAATTATTCGAAGCTAAATTAGCAGTTATAGAAACAAAGGATGCTGGTATTAAAGTAGATCATAAAAAAACTATTTCTGAACTTCAGAAAGAGTTTGATGAAATGTACAAACCGATGGAAAAAATGATTCATGAAGATCCTATAGCAAAAAAAGAGCATGTTATCCGTTCCCGTATGATAACAGAAGCCAAACGAATGTCATTTATCAAGATCTTATCTGATCGCATGAATTCTCGAGGTGTGAGTAGAGAAGAATTTGCAAAAATTCTTGCTAAGAAAGATTATAAATTCACTGAGGATGAAATTGGTAAGATATATAAAGAATTTTTACAAGAAATTATAAAAGATGAAGGACTTTTGTCACAGCTTAAGATTGGAACATTGTATATCACATCTGAACTAAGTGAATTAGTAAAGATAGAAGAGGAGAAAAAAAGAATATTAGCTATAAAGGAGGCCCTCGCTTATAAGCCTACCGATACTGAGAAGTTAGTAGAAAGTATTATTACAGAGATTAAGGAGGAAAAACCGAAAGAGGAAGGACCGAAAACGGCCCCAGAACTAGATGATGAAGATCCGAAAGATCTGAAAGATCTGAAAGATCCGAAAGATCCGAAAACGGAGCTAGAACTAGAGAAAGAGAAGAAAGAACTAGAGAAGAAAGAACTAGAGAAGAAAGAACTAGAGAAGAAAAAACTAGAGAAAGAGAAGGAACTAGAGAAAGAGAAAGAACTAGAGAAGAAAAAACTAGAGAAAGAGAAGGAACTAGAGAAAGAGAAGGAACTAGAGAAAGAGAAGGAACTAGAGAAGCTAGCACTACTAGATGAGAAAAAACTAGAGGAGGAAAAGAAGCTAGCACTACTAGAGGAGGAAAAGAAGCTAGAACTAGAGAAGAAAAAACTAGAGGAGGAAAAGAAGCTAGAACTAGAGAAGCTAGCACTACTAGATGAGAAAAAACTAGAGGAGGAAAAGAAGCTAGAACTAGAGAAGAAAGAGAAGCTAGCACTAC
>Ga0214919_10012446_pt1 | contig 10452 bp, 6 predicted proteins | sample LL1503_MetaG_FD_177994 | JGI IMG/M metagenome (GOLD analysis project Ga0214919, IMG submission 177994) | Freshwater microbial communities from Lake Lanier, Atlanta, Georgia, United States - LL-1503 | ecosystem: Environmental > Aquatic > Freshwater > Lake | place: USA: Georgia | collected 2015-03-15 | reverse complement strand
CTTTATCTCAGATATCTGATCAAAACTAAACTCCATTATTATTTCCTGCCGATAGTTATTAAAAAATCTAATACTATCTGCTGTAAATTGGATACCACCGCCACCGGTTTCGAAGACCGCCACATTATAAACCCTATTAAACTCATGGTCATCGATTTGTAATTTAAACCCACCCCCTAAGTCTCTCCACCTATAAGATATATCTTCATCGTTTAAGAATCTCATGCCATTTATGTAATTTGCATAGTTCGGTAAATCTGCCGTCACCTCGTTCGTGGTTCTTTTCGCAAATTCATCGAGGTATTCTGGCGTGGTTAAGTCTTCTATAGCCGTTCTCACTATGGTACCATTCGGCCTTAAAACATCGATATTTTTAGGGGTTACCGAAATAATTCGTCTAGGATCGCCTTTTTGGGCACCATTAGCAGGTAGTTTTAACTTATCACTCAACACGAATTTTTTAAAATTAGCCCAATCAGTCGAACCTTTTGTGGCTGCCATTTTGGCTTTAGCTGCATCTATACTTTGTAATCTCTTTTGCTCATGTTCTTGTACTTCACGAGCTAGTTTTTGCTCCGCTTCTAAAGCTGCATCGAGATCTTCTTGGGTTCTAGCATATTTTAGAATAGCTTCCTTTTCCCATAATATAGAGTTAATTAATGAACTAATATTATCATCGGCCAGACTCTTGTTTCCGGTGTCTCTAAAATCTATCGCCCTCTCTAGTTTATCTAGCATTTGGGCCATACCGGTTTTAAGACGGTCTAAGTCATGCCTGCTTATAGTTGCTTCTGTAAGTATTTGTTTAATTTTCATATTAGTTCTTTATACTAAAGCCTCCAAGCGTTCAATCCGTCTCAAACGTCGCGTTGCGATTTGCCGAGTGTCTTGATGCGTGCTTTGGGATAGCTGTAATAATGTCTCTTTATCTCTCGTCTCTCGTGCAATATCTATTTGCGTGATTTCATCGTATGAATTGATATTTAAAATAGTCTGAATTAATATTCTAGCTGTCCTTACGGTCTTATTATCTGCGAGCCTACTTTTGACTGCAGGTAAATTATCATAAACATATCTTAATTTTTCGTGATCAAGGCTTAACAAGATTTTTAGAATATTAATTAGAGCGCGGGAATGATAAGTTTCCCCATGTATCATATGTCCGCTGTTTAAGAATGGAACGATTATTTTCCCCATATCGATAGAATTTTGTTTTAAAGCAATAATACTATTGTTTTCAGCTATGTTATAATAGAATTCTATAAATTTTGCCGCCATGTTAGAAAACACACTATCATTATAAGTCTCATCAAAACACATATCAGAGTAAAGCTCGTATAAATCTTTAGTAGGAATACAGTATAAAATTGTCTGCGGGAATAAACCTTCTCTCGCATCGCCGACAGAGCCATCAGCAGCAGCCCTACATATATGCTCGGCATAGGGCGTTAAAGCGCCACTAACAGCATTAAAATTTGAGAGCGCCAAAACGTACCTTCTATATAAAAGATGAAACTCCGATATCGGTAGCTTTAAAATCGTTTCTAGGAATGATTCTGGATCATAAACGCTACGGTATGATGCTAAACACGCATTGTCGGTACCGGCCAGCTCTAACCATTGACTTTGCCCAATACCTTTAGACTCAAATGCGGCATAATTACTTATCATTTTATTATATAGCTTAAGCTGATATCCTGTCCCAGTTAGTCTAGTGTAAATGTTTCTTAGAGTGGCGTACCTGAGATTACTTATATCCATTTCTAATATTTCCGACATATTATCGCCGATTATCTTTAGTAAGATTTCGTCAGCTTTATCTTCAGTCATGAATTTAGAGAATCTGTTAAAATATTCTTTATTCCAGTCTATTCTGTTTACGAATCTACTAACATATTTTGTGTTTTCTTCTAATATCTGTAGAAAATCGTCTCCAGTTATTTTATAATCTGTAGTGACCAGCCAATCGAGCACAGCTTTCTGATATTTTGGAACTGGCTGTCTATTTTGTCTGCCTTTAATTTCAGATATTTTATTATAATCGATGATTCTGATATCGACAAACGGCCTATTACTAGCATTTCGCATGCTCATAACCGACTGGCCCGCGGTATCGAATATATAAGATCGGATACAATTCTGCATCAGTTTGCCTTCTAACTCAGCATCATCTCTATGCAGCGGCACAAAAAACCATTGGCCAATCTGTACCGTTCCTTCTGTATCGATACCATGTTTATGAACGCCATAATTCGCTGATATATTCTGTATTCTTTCATGCCATTCATGCGAGCTAGCTCTTGCTCTGTCTAAAGTTAAATCCTTGATATCTTCTAAATCCATCTCATTAGCTTCAAAATAATCGAATATTTCTCTATCGATCGGCACTTCTGCCTCGGCTGTCTTCCAAACCTTGAGAATCCACTGATAATATCTTCTGCTTATGTCTTGAGCCTTCTTTTGCGTCTGTTCGTATTTTAGATGCCCTTCGGTCTTCTGGGTCTGCTTGGCGAAAGGATCTAAATCTTGGACTAAAGGAATGGCTTCTGGCGTGATTTCTGTAATGACATTATTTGCGAGTCCGAACAGTAATTTTTCGGCGTTTTTAGCATCTATGTTTATAGCGGCATTAATATTAGCTTCGCCTACTTGCTCGCCATATTTTTTGTTTAAATAATTAAATTGGCTTTCTAATATAATCGACAAATTCATGTTTATATCCTTCTTTCAAAACCTTTGGCTATTTTATCACGATACTGCGTGACCTGACGCACATTACTTTACGTCTGATAGACCTAATCTTCGCGCCATAGCTTCTTTATTAGATTCATTCGGATGCATAGCTGCCGCTTGATTGCTACCAAAGCTAGCCATATTTTGTTGGTAATACGCTTCAAATTCCTCGATAGAACAAATGCCTTGTTGCTCTCCCTGCGCTGTTTTTATTCTATAAGTGACTCCTTCATCATCTGCGACCCACTTCGCGGACGGCGAATTAAAAATCTCAGGAAATGATAACTTTGTCTCTTTAATTTCGTCTTTATCCCACGACATATTTTTTAAATATTTTTCTTTAAATTGCTTGACCATTTCGGAGTTAATATGCGGTAAAAAGAATTTCTGGTATATTGGTAGAAAATTATTGACATGAGCAACACCATTCTGGTTCCCTTGTTGACTAATTATTTGATATTGGATCTCTCCGTCAGGTCCGATGAAATACTTGCCAAAAGCACCGTAGGCTAGTGGTGGAAATTTAAGAGACTCGATATCTATCGTTTCCGAAAGTAGCTTTTTTTCATGCAAAATAGACGATAAATTCATTGTAAAGATCCGTTAAAACAAATGTAACCGCACTACTTATTTATCTTTTCTTGTAGTTAATTAACGCAAGCAGATACTAGTATACAAAAAAACCCGAGCTTTGCGGCTCGGGTTCTTGTTTATTAACCGATTCTTGTTAAAGAACCAAGTCTTAGAGGTTAGAAACGTTGATCACACCGTAGTACAAGCCACCGTCTTCGATCAACTTCTTACCATATCGGGTCATGATGCCCTTGTTAGGTGTGAAGCTATTAGGATCAAGAACAGTAGGAGTGCTAAGCAAAGGAATGTAAGGAGCATAGAAATAACCAGCATCCAATACACTGTTACCCTTGAAGCCGAGCAAGATCTTGCAATTAGGGAAGAGAGGATCTTTATAGAGCCTGATCTTGCCTTGGATGGTACCAATGTTCATGATACCGATATCAATGCCATCGGTTGTAAGAGCATCGCTTGCACGGAAATCGTTAAGCTGCTCAAACTTGGAAGCGATATCGGAACTCATAACAGCCCAGTTAGCAGGACCACGAAGAGTGGTTCTGTGGATAATGTTCGCAACTTCGAGTGTCTTATAAAGCAACGCGATGTTACGATCAGTAAAGTTAACTGAAGCTCCAGCTGCAGTGGCGAAGTTATGGGTAGCACGAATCGAAGAAGCGATAATCAAGTCATTTATAATTTCGCGGTCGATTTCTGCAACCATTTCGTCAGCCATTAAATCAGTCAAGGTGCTCTCCGCATCAATGTTGTGCACTGATTTGAGATCTTGAGCAGCTTCTAATGACCAGCTGGTCTTGAGCTTGCGGGTAACAGCAGCAACGCTGTCACTGTCGATGCTCAGGGTAACTTCTGGCTGGAAGGGATTAGCTTCGAGGTCATACTCATAGTTAACGCGTGCAACAGAACCAACTGGGAACGAGCCATGGTTAAGCGATACAGTCACTACACCAGTACTGTGATTGAAAGAGGTATTGCCGGTATCAACAGCAAGAATGCTGGTGAAATCGGTACAATCGCCAATTAAAACCACATCAACCGCGCCAGTAGAGTCAAAACCAACTCGAAGGCAAGGTGTTGGGTCATCACAATTAGGATTAGCAGCTGCTTCACTAGGAAACACTTCAACGACCACGGTACCAGCAAGAACTGGACGATGGCTTAAAGTTCCGCTCACACCAGTACGTGAACCATTGACAGTTGCGTCTTCACCTTTAACTTCTTGGGAAGAATAATAAGGATCAAGTGCCCAGCCATTATTTCGTGAGAAATTCTGAGCTGTGTTTTGGCGCATGATCTGGGTGCCAGCTACCGTTTGGCCTTTGGTAAGAGCATAACGATACCTGATATAGAATATCAAGCTTGCAGGCTGACTCATGGGCTGAACACCAACAAGGTTATCAGCGATGAGCTTAGGATAGGATTTTCGGATGAGGGGCAACGCAAAGCGGGTAAAGTCCGCAATATTAGCGGTAGTGGTCTGATCTTCGAGAATCATCGATCGGTTGCCTGGGTTCCAAGCATTGAATTGATTTTCGAGGATAGATGCCATGAGGCCGAATTTGCTTTTCGCAACTTCTCGGCACTTGGAAAGAACTGGGGTCCACTTCTTTACCAAGGTGTTTTTACGACCTTCGTTAAGCACTGCTGCTCTATGAAGATCGGCAGATTCGGTTATAAAACGGTTTTGGCCGCCGGCCAAGTGTTGGCCATTAGACTTATTCAACATTGAAAAATTCTCCTCAGAATTAAATTAGGTTTTCGTCAAGGTTAGCCGCAATGCTATTGATATTATAACCACCGGCAACAATAGCTGGTTGCTTAGATGGAGTGGATGGGTCTTGGCTTTCTACTAATGTCGGCCTGGTAGTTGTAACACTTTGAGAAAGTCGCTTCCTTGGCAACAGATTAGGTCTGTTGGCTCTAGGAGCATTGCTTTCTGTCACTGTTTTAGCACCAACCAACATACGTTTGAGTCTGATATTCTCAGATTCAAGCCCTTGTGATTCAGCTAGGATCTTGCGAGCAATAGATGTCTGCTTGTTCGCTAGTTCATTGGCCTTATCGCGGGACTCAACAAGTTGCCTAATTTTGGCTTTTGCGGCTTCAAAATTAGTCTTCAGCTTGCCATCGTTCCCAACATTCAGCTCGATGCCTTCTACTAGAGCGGCAATTTTATTGAGCTTGCTGGTACTTTTGGACTCTGAAGATACAGACTGCTTTCGAAGCTGAGCTTCGATAGCGGCACCCTTGGTTTCACAAAATATTTGTACGCGTCGAGCCAAATCACGTTTATACGTTTCGGTTTCCTCAACGCAAATCTTCTTGGCTTTACTAATCTTTGTGACAAATTCTGCCTCCAAAGATTCTTTAATAGTTGATTTGTAAGATTCTAAGGATTCGATGATCCTACCTGTAAATTCTGGTTGAACCCCAGCTTTTTGCAGTAAATCTTTTAATTCAGCGAAAGCTTCCATCATTATACTCCTAAACATTGATCTGAAATTATTTTTGACAAAAAACGCAATTTATGAAAGACCAAAGAATTTATTTATCTCTTCTACCACCATGTTTTGGTACACAGTAGGCGAAAATTTCTTTTTCATAGCCTTTAAGGGTGATATCCTTTTCTTTAGATCCTCTTGGATATTAAGTATAGCACCATTAACGCTAGGTTCCGCTACCGCATCCCAAGTTACAAATGTATAACCAGGTAGAACTCTATAGGTTTCTTGGCCATTACTTTCGCTAACTACTTCCATATCGCCAACACCACGTGAACTGATGCCAACTCTAACTTTATGTTCAAAAAGGCCACGCAGGCAAGCACCACAAGGTAATTTATGAAGAATTTCAGCTTCCCCAAAAACCTTTCGGCCTTCCATCCATACATTAGTCATTAAATGGCTGACTCTATCAAGATGAATCTTAGCGTCACTTGGATGATCAAATTCACCAAGCACAGCTCTAGCCTTTATATCTTCTTGGATTTGTTTTATGGCTGGTGCTAATACTTCATTGGTCGAATAATACCGGCCGTTACCGTTAGGCTGATCGCCCATCTGGATAAGGCCTGTCACTCGCAAGATTGGTACACCATTTCCATTGCGATCTTCCCTGATAGCATTTTTCTTATCTAAGATTTTAAATTCGTGAGTATCCCTGATCAGCTTCATGCCAGCAGGGATAACTCCAGTTTCTGCAATCACTCTTCGGTTCTGAAAACAAGATGTTCTTCGACTTGGTATCATTTATATGCTCCTTAAAGGTCAATATTGTCAAGATCGTCACGATCGCCGATTCCCTCGACTGATTCGTCGTCCTTACGCTTGTTGACCTTCGGTTTAACATCTGTGCGTGGGTCTTCTTCGGCTTGCTTATGATATTTCGGCTTACTTGGGTCAGTAATATCATTATCCTCGCTTAGGCCGCCGAAATCTTGGTCTTCGTCTTCGGTTTCGATGTCATCGTCCGTTTCATCTTCGTATTCTTCATCGTCAGAAACTTCATCATCTTCGTATTCTTCATCGTCAGCGAGTTCATCATCTTCGCCATCGATAAGTTCTTCGTCATCCATTGACTCACCACCATCGATTAGCTCTTCATCGTCATACTCATCGCCATCGAGATCTTCGTCATCCATACCAGACGAATCAGTTTCTTCATCTTCGATGTCAGAGGCGTCAATACCCATTTCCTCATCAGCGGTATCGAGACCTAATTCATCCTTAATTTCATCGATCTCATCATGCATGCTATCCAGTTCAGCATGTATGTCTTGATCAGAACCGCCTTCATCATACTCATCACCGCCGAGTTCAAGATCTAATGAACTCATATCGCCATCGGCGCCATCGTCGAGGTCATCGTCTTCGCCTCCAATGTCATCGACGCCTCCGAATTCATCTTCGCCGCCGATATCATCGGAACCATCAAGTTCATCATCCACGCCCATATCACCTTCGCCTTCAAGATCTTCATCAACATCACCCATATCCACACCTGCTTCGTCATCGACAGCAGAAAAATCTGGCATATCTTCTTCTTCAGAAGGCGACGTAACGGCTGGTTCAGTTGCTTCGACTGGCTTCATCGCATCCATTTCCTCTTCGAATTCTTCATTTAAGAAGCTTCGTTCGGATTCGGAGATTGGTGAAAGCTGATCAATGCTACCTGCGAGCCACTCACGGAATAAGGAGGAATTGCCTCTAATGACCCTAGCAGCCGCTAAAGCACTGTTCTGCACTTTACGTGGTACAGGGATTTCAATAGTGCCGTCTTCAGACATGACGACAGCTGGCAGCTCAGCATTACCATGATCAAGAGCGAATTTCGCACCATTAAATACACCATAAAGAACATCACCGTTCTTTGAAGTCCAACGTATAGCGTTTTCATTTGTTACTGGTTCAGTACCGTTATCGCTCATTTTATTCTTCTGATTCTTCTGATTCTTAGCGCCAGCACCATAAGAATTTCTACCTAGTCCTCGTTTTCTCATAATAGGGCTTTTCCTTTGGCTTTCTTTTATAGCCACCCTAATATTTTGGTAAGTGTCGACAATTTGGTTAACCGCTAATGGAAGCATCGCTTGATTAAGATTTAAAACGACCTTTCGAATGCATGATTCGACGATCTTTGGAAGTCTCTTAATCAACTGCTCATTCGTTAAATTATTAGCGATTACATGTCTATCGACCATTTTAACTATCATTTGGATCTTGGAATTATCACTTATCGCTGTTTTTCCATATTGACCCATGATGGACCTATCACCAGTTGAAACATTATAAGCATATTGGTCATTAGTCTCATTTATCGGTCTTTTGTTTTTATAACGGCTTTCTAATCTTGGCGGGCCGCCTGGTGCTGCGCCTGGCGCTGGAGCCGCTGCGGGAGCAGCACCTGGAGCTGGCGGAGCGCCTGCAGCTGGTGGAGCACCTGGAGCTGGTGGAGCGCCTTCGGTAGGTGGTTCGTCTAGAAGCGCAGATAGGTCATCTTCGCCGCCAGCTTCATCTGGCATGCCAAGAGCGTCTTCTTCTTCATCGCCGGCTGCAGAACTCTTGCCGCCGATTTGGATTAACGGTGAATTAATATTGATGACTGGTGCGCCAGACGAGCTAGGTTCTTCTTCGGTTTCGACTTCTGGTAGACCAGAATCTGAGGTATTAGGCATCTGATCAAAATCAGCTAGATTTTCATTAGAAGTCACTTCCTCTTGGATAGTAGCTATTAAATCTTCTGCCTCATAGATTGTAGCATCATCAACAGCTTTATCCTTAAGCTTATTGATTAAACCATCTAATTTACTCTTTAATTCATGGTTCTCCATGATTCTGGGGGTTTTATCTCTTAATTGGCTTAAAGTAGTCGCAAGCGCTTCCGCAGCGATTTCTCGGTTACCGATGGTTTCGAAAATAAGGTCTAAAAACTTATTATAGACTGGTTCAAATTCTTGAGCTTCAGATAAAATGCTGACATTTTGCGCAAGATTATAATTCTCGACAGCGCTTGCAATATTTTTCCACTCTTTAACGATCTTGGTGCGGTTAACACGCAGATTAGTCTTATGGAATAGTGTCGCCACATCTTCACATAATTGCGGGTTGAATATTGCTTTGGCAGCAAGTGCATTCGAAACTAGTTCTTTGGTTTGCGACCTATTCAAGAGTGTAAATTCTTCGTACTCTTCTAAAAACGGCGCGACCAAGTTAACAGCTTTATCGACATTGCCTTCAGAGATGAAAGAAGCAAGATCGTAAATGCGTCCCTGAAAACCTTCGCTTAGATAAGCTTCCATCGCTACTTTGCGCATGGTTTTCGCAGTTAATTTTTTAGTAGCCCATTTCGAGACGGGAAGATTAAATTGTTCACCATCAAAAAAATGTCCGCCGATGGCGTGATTATCTTCGATGATCACTCGGTTAGAGATCGACTCTACAACACAAGCTACGATTTTCTTTTTGATGTCTTCATTAATTTGCTCTGGAGTTCTGACTTTAATGCGGCGCACAATGCCGTCTTTGCTGCAAACCATTCCAGATTCTGGGATGACTCGGCCAGTGAAGCGTTGAGCTTTCATACGCCCGAAGGTAGATTGCATGCCTTTTTGATCATTTCGTTCGATGGCATTAACCAAACGCAAGCATGATTCTTCGAATAAGCCCGCTTTCTGGCTTTCAACTATAGAGATTGGTCTAATGTCGGTTATATTTATAGCACCATGTGATCTATGGTGTTTCGCAATATAAAAATTGTTTGACCCTACATCTTCGATATAAAGATCTTTCGAATAAAGCGCAGCTAAGCGCCAATTCTTGTTAGTCGCTTTGCCTAACTCCTTAACCTTTGATTCAAAAAAAGCTACCTTAGCCTGAGCTGAATCGTTAAGGGCTCCCAAGAACTTTCGGCTATCCATTCGGATTGGACTAAGCGCTTTGTTCTGGTTCTGAGCCATATTAATACTCCCATTAAACAGTGAAAAAGTTATAATTAATTTTTGCTAAAAAAGTATATTGTCATGATTTTGGTAAATCATGTTCAGTAACATCTACACTTTGAGATTCAGCAATTGGATGCCCTTTAGCTCTCATTAATAGATCGTAATTTTCCTTAATCACTTCATCTCTGATTTCTTTGGGCACTGACCATTCTACCAGTAATTCATGATCTTGGTTTGGATCATGATAAATATTGGCCTTTGGCGTTGGCTGGTCTCTTGATAGACCATCTAGTTCCTTCGATTCCATTAAATAATCATATTTAGTATTTAGAATCTTTGTATCGTCATAGCTAAAGCCGCGTCTCTCATGAATCTTCTCTAAATAAGATCTGACTCTACCTGATACTTCCTTGCGCTTCATTTCATTAATTAATTTTTTATGCGCCTTGGCATCGAATCCTCCCTCGCCCAATGGCGGTAAGCCTCCACCACCAGCTTCAGCACCACCAGGCGGAGGCGGGGCTTCAGCGCCACCAGGAGGAGCACCGGCTTCAGCGCCACCAGGTGGTGCGCCAGCATCTGCGCCTTCTGGGGGAGGAGCACCACCATCAGCACCTTCTGGAGGAGCATCACCACCTGCGCCTTCAAGACCACCCATTCCGCCGCCACCACCACCGCCGCCACCGCCA
>Ga0214919_10012443_pt1 | contig 10452 bp, 10 predicted proteins | sample LL1503_MetaG_FD_177994 | JGI IMG/M metagenome (GOLD analysis project Ga0214919, IMG submission 177994) | Freshwater microbial communities from Lake Lanier, Atlanta, Georgia, United States - LL-1503 | ecosystem: Environmental > Aquatic > Freshwater > Lake | place: USA: Georgia | collected... | reverse complement strand
CGTAGCTAATGAGAAAGGCAGATCACCATGTCATTTAACCCTACCCCTGCAGATAGATTCACTTTTGGCCTTTGGACCGTTGGCTGGCAAGCACGTGACCCATTTGGTGATGCAACTCGTGAGGCGATCGATCCCGTTCGTACGGTTAATGAACTCGCTGCACGCGGTGCCTATGGTGTGACTTTCCATGATGATGATCTGATTCCATTTGGAAGCGATGAAGGTACACGTCGCTCGCATATCGATCGTTTCAAGAAAGCACTTGCAGATACAGGCATGAAGGTTCCAATGGCAACAACCAATCTATTTACTCATCCAGTATTTAAAGATGGCGCGTTTACCTCAAATGATCGAGACATCCGACGCTTTGCAATTCGTAAAGTAATGCGCAATATTGAGTTAGCAGTTGAGCTTGGTGCTGAAACTTATGTTTGTTGGGGTGGCCGAGAAGGCGCCGAATCTGACGGTGCCAAAGATGCCTATGTTGCACTTGATAGATTTAGAGATGCTTTCAATATTCTCGGGGATTTTGTTACTGATAACAGTTATAAAATTAAATTTGCAATTGAGCCTAAGCCCAACGAGCCCCGTGGCGATATCTTTCTGCCAACGATTGGCCATGCCTTAGCTTTCATTAATTCGCTGGACCGCCCTGAAATGGTTGGTGTTAATCCTGAAGTTGGCCACGAACAGATGGCTGGACTTAACTTTGTCCATGGAATCGCCCAAGCGCTTTGGCACAAGAAGTTATTCCACATTGATCTCAATGGTCAGCACGGCATAAAGTACGATCAAGATTTTGTCTTTGGTCATGGAGATCTCAAGTCAGCCTTTTTCCTCGTTGATTTGTTAGAGCGCTATCAGTACAGCGGTCCCCGTCACTTCGACTATAAGCCTTTACGTACCGAAAACGACAAGGGAGTATGGGAGTCAGCTACTGCCAATATGCGCACGTACTTAATTCTAAAAGAGCGTGCAGAGGCTTTCCGTGCCGATTCCAGAGTAGTTGCAGCGATGAAGGATTCAAATATCCCTGGATTAAGTGAGCCAAATCTAAGTGCGGGTGAAACCTGGAAAGACTTAGCTAAGGACTCCTTTGATGTTGAAGAGGCAAGCACGCGCGGGTATCACTATGAAGTCCTTGATCAACTTGCTCTAGAGCATTTGATGGGTGTGAAGTAAAGCTAGTTAGCGATACTTCCGCGGCGTGATATCGCATCCACGCTAGCTGAAACTAGCAAGACGGCGCCAGTAACAAGGAATTGAATTCCTGCGCCGTAACCAAGTAATCCCATGCCGTTATCAATAACGGCAACTACTAGGCCACCCAGAATGGCATCACGCATCTTTCCCTTGCCACCAAAGAGAGATGTTCCTCCGATAACTGCCGCACCTACGGCATACAACAGCGTTGAACTTCCACCGGTTGAAGGAGAGATTGAATTCATACGTGAGGCAAATAGCATTCCAGCAACTGCCGCTAGCGATGAACAAATCACAAATGAGGCTGTGCGTACTCTCTTTATGTTTATACCTGCACGACGCGCAGCTTCAGCATTTCCACCGACGGCATAGAGGTGGCGACCAAATGAGGTATTACCCAAAACAAATGTGCCAGCAATGAGAATCGCCAAAATTATTGGTACAACAATTGGAATTCCCCGCGTGCTTATAACGGGGGGATTTCCACGTTCACGGTTAAGAACAAATACTGCCGCTCCAGTAATCACAAGGAGTGCGAAAGTCTTAATTAACCAGAGACTCAAAAGTTCGGATTTAAGCCCAGCGCGATGTCGAGAATTAATCCGATTGATCCCTAGTAAGACGTAGAAAACCGCCAGCACTATAAATAAAATCCAACCCTGTGTTGGTGTTAAATTACTGTTTTCTACCGCCAAAATTGTTTTATCTGCGATCGGAATTGTTCCACCTTCACCTGCAAGTAAAAGTAGAATGCCTTGAAAAGCTAAGAAGGCCGATAATGTAACAACGAATGAGGGAATTCCAATCCGCGAGACTAGAGTCCCCATGAGAAAACCAAGAAGACCACCAATAACAATTGAGATTAAGAGCGCAAAGTACCAAGGCAGGCCATGATTAGTTACTGCCAACACTAGAACGGCACCACATACACCTGAGGCATAACCAGCAGACAAATCGATTTCGCCTAGTAAAAGCACGAAAATTAATCCCATTGCGATGACAATAACCGGTGCTGCTTGAGTAAGTAAATTTGCAAAATTTCGGTTAGTGAAGAAATACTCTGACATAAATCCAAAAATGGCACATAGTGCAATCAAACCTAAAATAGCCGGTAGAGATCCAATGTCACCAGCCTTAACGCGACTCCAATAATTTGCTGCAGAGGTGCTGAGAGACTCATTCTCCACGATGACTTCGTTACTCATTTGGCACCCACTGACTTACCTGTCGTGATCAATTCAATGACCTGATTAGTTGTTACATCATTCTTTTTTACTTGGCCAACCATATTGCCCAAGTATAAAGTGGCAATATTGTCAGCAACTTGAAATACATCATTGAGATTATGGCTGATTAAAATAACCGCTAAACCATTATCGGCCAAGCGGCGAACTAAGTTAAGAACCTGCTCGGTCTGGGCAACGCCTAGAGCCGCCGTTGGCTCATCTAAAATTACAACTTTGCTATTCCATAAAACCGCACGGGCAATTGCGACAGTTTGTCTTTGGCCACCTGAAAGCGAAGAGACTGTTTGACGAATAGATTTTACCGTCCGAACGCTTAAGCTATCGAGGGTTTTTCGGGCCAGGGACTCCATATTAGATTCATTAAGGATAAAACCTTTTTTAACTTCGCGTCCTAAAAACATATTATGAACAATGTCTAGGTTATCGCAGAGCGCTAAATCTTGATACACGACTTCAATACCAAGGGCTGCAGAATCACGGGGACCTGTTACTTCAACCTTTTTGCCTTCAAAATGAAACTGACCTTCTTCGGCTTGATAAATACCGGCGATACATTTAATGAGAGTGCTTTTACCTGCACCATTATCTCCAACGAGCGCCGTTACTTGACCAGCATAGGCATCAAAGTCGACGTTCTTTAATACATGGACGGGTCCGAAAGATTTATTGACCCCACGCAATGAAAGAATTGGATCGCTCATTTTTCCTCTAATTCCCTATATTCATCCACCTATTATGGTTGAAAACTCTGCTGAGTCAAAGTAACTCTGGCCCGAGGTTTCCCTCGGGCCAGAGTTACTTCATTACTTATTTGGGTAACTAATAAATTAGATACCGTTCTTCTTACATACGGCCTCAGTTGCAATCTTGCAAACTGCTGCGCGTGTCTGGAAGCCATCAGCAATAACAACCTTGACGTTAGCCTTTGTGATTCCAACTGGTACTAGAAGAACTGATGGAACATCGCGCATTCCATCGTTTGTCTTTCCAGTTGCATTAGCAACGGTTGTACCCTTGATCAACGCAATTGCGAGATCTGCAGCGCCGTTAGCCTCTTGCTTTACTGCCTTGTAAACAGTGTTTGAAAGGTCACCAGTAAGAACCGCTGCAAGTCCATCTGCAGTTGCATCCTGGCCTGATACGCAGACCTTTCCATTGAGCTTGTTCTTCTTCAGAACTGCTACAGCTGCTAATCCAAGACCTTCGTTAGCTGATACAACTGCATCAAGCTTTCCGCCAGCCTTAGTTAACATTTGTTCGAAGATAACTCCACCCTTTGCGTTATCCCAGTCTGGAACAGCCTGGTCAGCGACAAGTGTGTAAGCCTTTGATGTGATCAATGGGCGAAGAACTGAGTCATAGCCCTGCTTGAACAATGTTGCATTGTTATCTGTTGGTGAGCCATTGAGGTAAACAATGCGGGCCTTCTTCTTGCCAGCCTTATCTAGACATGCCTTGATGCCTTGACCCTGTAGCTTGCCAACTGCGACGTTATCGAATGAAACATAGTATGAAGCTTGACCTGCAAGAGTTAAACGATCGTAATCGATTGTCTTAACTCCTGCTTTAGCTGCCTTAGCTTGAATTGCAGCTGTTGAAGGTGAATCAAGTCCAGCCATGATCAAAACCTTTACGCCCTTTGCGAGCATTTGATCTGCAATTGTTGCGAACTTTGCCTTGTCACCGTTTGCATTTTGAATGTCAACAGTTACTCCAGCAGTTTTGAACGCTGCTTCAAGGAATGGACGGTCAGCTGTTTCCCAGCGAGCAGAAGATGCTGCATCTGGAAGAATTACACCAACCTGAGTATCGGCAGCAACTGCTGACGATGTTGTTACGAAGCCTGTTAGTACAAGTGCGCCAGCTGCAACTGCAGCTGCCAACACATTACGACGCTTTGTCATAAATGGGAGACCTTTCTAAGGGAGAAACACCCATGGGCAAAAGGATTTTGCTCAATAAAAGATGGTGAGACCATGAAGGAGGTTAGTTGAAAGTGCTAGAAAAGGCATTTTCAATCTGGCGAGAATCCCCCTAGAAAGATAACGATTAGGTAACTTCGAAGAGAAGACCCCTCATTTACATAACGTTTAGGTAACTTTGATCAGCCTGGGTGAGTTGGGTCAGTCGCAGGTTTTATTTACGGACAACAAAAATTGCATCGACTTCAACAGGACTGTTGAGTGGCAGTGATGCAACACCAATTGCAGTACGCGAATGCTTGCCTGCCACATCACCAAATACATTGAGGATCACTTGGCTTGCACCATGTGCAACCAGGTGTTGATCAGAGAATCCATCGGCACTGGCAACATAGATACCAAGGCGGGCAACGTACTCAATCTTATCCAGAGACCCTAACTCTTTTTGGACAGATTCCAAGACATTCATTGCACACACCCATGCACACTCTTGTGCAAGCTCCATGTTTACTTCGCTACCAACTAACCCCGTTGCAACCATAATCTCTCCACGACGAGCGACTTGACCAGAGGCGTAAAAAGAGTTGTTAAGGTATCGGATTGCAGAGAGAGATACATTAAATGCACCTGTTGGTTTCGAAGCAAGCGCTGCAAAGTTATCGTCAAAACTCATACTGAAGGACCCTTCGTTGTTGGTGAATTACTGCTCGAATGTAATTATTCCACGGCCAGGAGCACCTTTTGCAAGAACTTCAAAGGCCTTGTCTGCCTCATCTAGTCGATAATGACCGGTGAGTAAAGAGTCTAAGTCCAACTTGCCATTGAGATATAACTCAATGAGCATCGGAAATTCAACGTGAGGATTAGAAGATCCATACTTGCTTCCGATTATTCTGCGCTCACCGGCGAGGATCCTTGCAGTTGGGTCGAATTCAAGAGTAGACCCGCTTGGAGGTGCGCCAAGAATAACCATGGTTCCGCCAGCACCTAACATGGTAAGACAATTAATCATTGCTTTAGTACTTCCAACGGCGGCAATTGAATAATCTACGCCGCGAGGGCAGATCTTCAATGTGGCTGCGATAACATCTTCAGTAGCAGCATTTATTGTGTGTGTAGCTCCTAAACTCACAGCCAACTTAAGGGCAGCGTCTGATGTATCGATAGCGATAATTGGGAATGCTCCAGCGACACGAGCGCCTTGAATTGAGTTAAGCCCAACGCCACCGCAACCAACGACAGCAACGGATTCTCCTGGACGAGCTCCGGCGGCATTAGTGACAGCGCCAAATCCAGTCGTAACAGAGCACCCAATCAATGCTGCCTTATCAAGCGGCATATCTTTACGAATCTTAATTGCAGAGCTCTCAGGTACTACTGTGTAGGGGGCATATGTGGCAGGTCCATAGTGCAAAATATTTTCCCCAGTTTTTGCGTTGTGAAAACGTTGGGTATTATCCAATAAACCGCCAAGAGGCGAAGGAGCCCAACAATGAGCGGGCTTTCCATTTCTACATGCCTGACATGTACCGCAGTTCATCAGCCACGAAATAATAACGTGATCACCAGGGACAAGAGTAGTTACGCCTTCACCTACTGATTCAACAACACCAGATCCTTCATCACCGAGAATCATTGGCATCGGAGTCGCATGTGAGCCATCGTAGGCGTGAAGACAGGAGTGACAGACTCCAGATGCAAACATTTTGACGCGCACTTCACCCTGATGGGGAGTATCGACATTTACCTCAGTCATCTGCATCTTTTGATTCGCTGCAGTTAATACCGGGACATTCATTGTTAACATCATGTGATTCTCACCTTTACCTCAACTATGGCCATTTGAAATCCTCTGTAACTCTAGCCGTGAGCGCCACAAAAGAGTATCAAAAGAGTGAGATTTTCATTGAAGAAGCCGATATTTCTCAGGATACGAAAATCTGCCTCTTCAAAGAAGAGCCCTTCGCGCATATAGTGTGACCATGACGACGGAAGCTGTTTTTAGCCTAAAGCTTTCAGACCAGATAATTGATTCTAGGTATAAGGGCCTTCCTGAAAAAGCTCAAGGCAAGAGCTTCAAAAGTTTTTTAGAGAGTAAGCCAAATTTATTTACCTCTGAGTTTCGCTTCCCTATTGCAACGTTAAGAAAATCTGCCCTCGATCATAATCTGCTTCGTATGGCCACTTATTGCACAGAGATTGGTGCATCTTTGGCGCCTCACTTAAAGACTACGATGGCGCCGCAAATTGCGAAAATGCAGATGGACCATGGAGCCTGGGCGCTCACTCTTGCCAACTTTTCACAGGCCAAAATCTTTTTAGAGTTTGGTTTTAAACGCATAATCATCGCAAACGAGATTGTAGATAAAGGAACGATTCGCGAAATTGCTGCCCTAAATTATGATGATCAAAGTGAGATTATTTTCTATGTTGACTCTCTCGCCGGTCTTGCAACTATAAGTGAGGCTTTAGAAGGTCTGACTCAAGCAAAGATACTTTTGTTGATAGAGATTGGAGTACAAGGGGGCAGGGGTGGTATTCGTGAGAATCAAGATGCCGTTACCCTCGCTAAAGAAATTGCAAAGGACTCGCGTTTATCGCTCTTAGGCGTCTCTGGATTTGAAGGAGTTGTCCCTGGAGGCGGACGCTCAGATGAGGGATTAATAAAAGTTGCAGAGTTTTGCCAGAAAATAGTAGAAGCTGCGCAATTAGTTGAAGATTATGTTAATCAAGAAAAGATTATTCTAACCGCCGGAGGAAGTAATTATTTTGATATCGTTTCTCGGGAGTTTAAAAAGTACGGCAAAGCTTTTCACATGGTCTTGCGAAGTGGGGGGTACATAACCCATGACCATGGAGCCTATTTTAATAATTATCCCTTCCTCGGGCTTGCCGCTACGCAACAACTTTTACCAACAATTGAGATATGGGCACAGGTTCTCACCTGTCCAGAGCCAGGAGTGGCGATTTTAAATCTTGGAAAGAGGGATGTTGGCATGGATATCGATAATCCATTTCCCTTGAAAAGATTCCATCAAGAGCTAATGCCGATTAAAGGCAGGATAGATCGACTCAACGATCAACACGGCTTTCTTTATTTTCTGCCAGATCAGCAGATTCAAGTGGGGGACTTAGTGGGCCTTGGAATCTCTCATCCCTGTACGACTTTCGATAAATGGAGACTCTTCGCCTTAGTCGATGACAATTATGATGTAGTAGACCTTATTCACACTTTTTTCTAGAGACAAAAACAAGAAAGAGGAGCTATGAGTTCAGATTATTTCTTCGCAAAGAATGCACCTCCTCCGGGCGGATCTTATTCCCACGGAGTAGTGGCCAACGGTCTCTTATTTACCTGCGGAATGGGTCCAAACGATCCTAGTACTGGCAAAATCGTTGCTGGAGGAGTTGGCGAACAAACACGTCAGACATTATTAAATTTACAAGCCGTTTTAGCTGAGCGTGGAGCGACATTGGATCAGGTAATAAAAGTGACAGCACACCTTCAAGATGTTCATAGAGATTTTGCTGCCTATGACCTTGTCTACCGTGAATTCTTTAAAGCGCCATTTCCTGTTCGAACAACTGTTGGATCACAACTAGCGAATATTTTGGTGGAGATAGATTTGGTGGTAGCTCTATGAGCACAATTGAAAACAAGGAGCTTTCTGGGACTGTCATCATTGTGACAGGTGCAGGCAGAGGGATCGGTCGGGATATCTCTTCTCGTGCGGCAATCTCTGGTGCACGCGTTGCACTTCTAGAGGTGGATAAAGCAACGCTGAGTCAGGCCGTTGAGCAGATCAGCGCACTGGGCGCAGATGTTCGGGGTTATCAGGTTGATTTAGGTGTTGAGAAAGAGGTTATTTCGACATTTGCCCAAGTGGCAAAAGATTTTGGACGTATTGACGTTTTAGTAAACAATGCGATGACCCATGAATCAGAGGATTTACTCCACACCACTTTGTCCATGTGGGAGAGTTCTTTGAAGGTAACTTTGACAGGAAGTTTTCTTTGCATCCGTGAAGTGCTACCTGTGATGATTGCACAAGGTGCTGGAAATATAATTAATATTGGTACGGTCAATGCAAAGGTGATGCTTGGCAGTGATGCCTATAGCATTGCAAAAGCGGGCCTACATGCCATGACGCGCACCGTTGCCGTGCGCTATGGCCCTGCTGGAATACGGTGTAATACGGTTGTTCCCGGAACTATCGCCACAGATGCTTGGCAATCACGGGTAGATCGAAATCCTGAGGTTTTCGAAAATCTAAAACCTTGGTATCCCATCGGTCGAGTGGGTAAGCCAAAGGATATCTCGGAGGCGGTTTTATTTTTAGCCTCATCAAAATCTGAATGGATGAGCGGCTCGGAGCTGGTAGTTGATGGAGGATTACTTGCAGGGCCCGCTCCAATGTTTAGGATTGTTGAAGGGTCTGATTAGAAAATGAAAGAAAGATCTTTTACCGTCAGAGGCGCACAAGTAATCGATGGCTCAGGATCTAAAGCCTCACGCGCAGACGTATTAGTAATAGATGGTGTCATCGCAAAAGTTGGCAGTATTTCGCGGGGTGAAGAAGAGGGCAAAGTTATTGAAGCAGATGGTTTGACTCTCACTCCAGGTTTTATTGATTTACATTCCCACTCTGACCTTGCAGTGATATCAGACCCTGCCCACTTGGCAAAGGTAACTCAAGGGGTCACACTCGAAGTAGTAGGTCAAGATGGACTCAGTTATGTACCCTCTAACGAGGAGGTTCTTCATACCATGCGCGAGCAATTGTATGGATGGAACGGAGAGCCAGCAGCACTGAAGTGGAATTTTCATTCAGTTGCAGAGTACTTAGGAGAAGTCGATAAGGGATCTGCGGTAAATGTTGCCTATTTAATTCCCCATGGCACGGTGCGAATGTTAGCTCGTGGAAATGGTGCTGGTCTAGCTTCGGTTGAAGAACTAAATACAATGAAACAGCTCGTAGAAATTGGAATGCAAGAAGGTGCTGTGGGTCTATCTGCTGGCTTAACATACACTCCAGCGATGTATGCCGATGATGCAGAGATAATTGAACTGTGCAAAATTGTTGCTAAGTACAATGGGTATTATGCGCCTCATCATCGAAATTATGGCGCTCAATTTCTAGAAGCGGTCGATGATTGCATTGAAATTTCTCGGGCATCTGGATCGCCATTACACCTGACGCATTGTCATATGAGTGCGCCGGCAAATCATGATCGTACGGAGCTTCTTTTTGACCGCTTAGCTAATGCGCACTCTGATGGTCTCGATGTCAGTCTTGATTCCTATCCATATTTAGCTGGCTCTACATACCTTCACGCGATGCTTCCCTCTTGGGTTCAAGATGGTGGTAACAAAGCGATGCGTGCTCGTCTTACAGATCGCGATAAGAGGCTCAAGGTTGTTCATGAGTTAACAGTGAGTGGTAGTGATGGCAATCAAGGCGGCATCATGAATTGGGACATTGTTAAAATTGCTGGCATTGAAGTAGCCGAGCACATGCAATTTGTCGGAGTTTCAATTACAGATGCAGCAAAAATTGCTAATAAAAAGCCGGTAGATTTCTATCTAGATTTCATTCTTAGAGAAGATTTCAAGGCATCCTGTATTATTTTCTCTGGTTATGAACCCAATGTACGGGCGATCATGCAACACCCTCGCCACATGGTTGGTAGCGATGGAATCCTTGCTGGTAATCGCCCACACCCTCGTGGCTATGGAACTTTTGCTCGATACCTTGGCACTTATGCACGTGAGGAAAAAATACTAACTTTTGAAGGTGCTATTGCACGCATGACAGGTCGACCTGCCTCACGTCTATCCTTGAAAGATAGAGGGCTTATTAAAGCCGGGTATAAAGCCGACCTTGTCTTACTCGATGCGGAAAAAGTTCTGGATTTAGCTACATATGAGAACCCAAGGACACCTGCTGCAGGATTTGAAAATGTGTGGATTGATGGAGTGCTAACGCTCGAAGGAGCACGTCGTACATCCAATCTTCCAGGCAGAGCAGTGAGATCTAGTAAAGCGAAGATTTAACTAAGTGAATAAACTCTTCGACATT
>Ga0214919_10012440_pt1 | contig 10455 bp, 8 predicted proteins | sample LL1503_MetaG_FD_177994 | JGI IMG/M metagenome (GOLD analysis project Ga0214919, IMG submission 177994) | Freshwater microbial communities from Lake Lanier, Atlanta, Georgia, United States - LL-1503 | ecosystem: Environmental > Aquatic > Freshwater > Lake | place: USA: Georgia | collected 2015-03-15 | reverse complement strand
CTTCCATACCGCCGGGGGGCTGAGCACCATGGCGCAGCGCTACGAAGGGAAGATCCCGTCGATGGAGTACAAGACGCTCCGGTATCCGGGGCACGCGCACATCATGGAGGCGGTGCGCGAGCTCGGATTGCTCGACCTCGCGCCGATTGATGTGAAGGGGCAGCAGGTCAGTCCACGCGATGTGGCGGTCGCCACGATGGGCCCCAAGCTCAAGAAGCCCAAGGGGCGTGATCTCGTGGCACTCCGCGTGGTCGTGCGCGGGGTAAAGGACGGGAGGCCCGTGACGCACAGCTGGGAGCTGGTGGACCGGTACGACGAGGCTAAGGGGATTACCGCGATGGAGCGTACAACGGGCTTCTCGCTCGCGATTACCGGGCTCCTCCAAGTCGCTGGTGTTGTGGCGCCTGCCGGCGTGCATACGCCAGACGAGGCGGTACCAGGCGAGCGGTACATTGCCGAACTCGCCACGCGGGGTATCCTCATCAAGGAGTTGGTCGCATGACGCGTATCGCAACGCGTATCGCAACGATTGCTTTGGCGCTGACAGCTGGCGTTTCCGCCACGTTCGCGCAGGGCGTGCCGATCAAACACACGGTGCAGTCGGACGGCCACCCCATGGCGCTGTGGGAGAAACGTGCCGCCAAGCCCACGCGGGCGATTGTGCTACTCCACGGGCGCACGTGGAGCTCGCTTCCTGATTTTGATCTCCAGGTCCCGGGCGAGCACCGCTCACTCATGGATGCGCTCGTGGCCAAGGGGTACGCGGTCTACGCGCTCGACTTGCGCGGCTACGGCGGCACCCCGCGCGACGCATCGGGGTGGGTGAACCCGAATCGGTCGGCGGCCGATCTCGCGGCTGCGGTCGAATGGGTCACCAAGAACAGCGGTGTCACCGGTAAGCCCGCCCTGTTTGGATGGTCGAATGGCTCAACGGTGGCGCATCTGATGGCGCAGCAGCATCCCGAGCTGATTTCATCGCTCGTGCTTTTCGGCTATTGGAAAGATCCCGACTCGCTGAGCGTCACCGGTCCCGACACGATTGTCCCCAAGCGCGCCGCGACTACGGCGAAAGCCGCCGCCTCGGATTTTATCACACCCACCATTAGCGCTCGCGCGATTGAGCTCTATGTGAAGGCGGCGCTCGCTGCAGATCCGGTCCGGAGCGACTGGCGGCGGATGGAAGAGTACAACGCCCTGTCGCCAGCCAAGCTCACGGTGCCGACCCTGCTGATCACCGGCGAGCACGACCCGCTCGCTCCCGAGGCATCACAGCGCAAGTTCTTTGACCGGCTCACGGTCAAGGACAAGCAGTGGGTCACGATCAAGCAGGGCGATCACGCCGCGCTGCTCGAGGACATGCAGCCCGAGTTCGTGCGGGTGATGACCACGTTCATCGACCGAAAGCGGTAATGGCCCTCACTCGGGTCTTCCGCTGATCGCGCTCGCCTCTCTCGGCGGCGCTGATCACGAGAGCTACCGGCTGAAGCTCGCCAGCGCCACGCCCATCTGATCCATGGAGTCCTTGGCGCGCCAGCGGTCGTTGCCATTGTAGATGAACGAGAAGGCGAGCAGCTCGCCGGTCTTGCTCGTGACGTACCCACCGAGCGAGGCTACGTCGTTCGTGGTTCCGGTCTTGGCGTGCAGGTTGCCCATGGCCGAGGTCCACTTCATGCGCTTGCGCAGCGTCTCCGTGCGACCAGCCACGGGAAGCGAGGCTTCGAACACCGGTCCCCAAGCCGTCTTCTTGGCGTAGCTCAGGAGCTGCACCATGGCCCTCGGCGTCACGCGATCGAGGGTCGAGAGTCCGCTGCCATCGGCGGCGAACACGGCCTTCGGTGCGACGCGCGCCTTTTCCGTGAGGAACCGGCCGAGGAGTACGTTGGCGTTCTCGGCGGTGCCCGCACTCCCGGAGCCGTGCGCGACGTCACGGAACAACAACTCGGCGAAGTGATTGTTGCTTTCGCCGTTCATCTGCGTGACGATCTTCTCAAGCGAGGGCGAAGCGACGCTCGTGACCCGCGGCGCATCGACCACCGCGCGCCCGGCGCGTACTGTTGCGCCGTCAACGGTCACGCCGCGCGAAATGAGGGCGGCCCGGAGCGCACCCGCGGCGAAGAGTTCCGGACGCTCGACCACAAAGTACAAGTCACGCTGCGGGGCGAGACTTCCCATCGTCCCGCGCACGATCATCGTGCCGGTGGAGTCCTGCTTGAAGCTGATGCGCGAGCCGCGTGCGCCCTTCTGAATCTTCACCTCGTTGGTCAGCGGGAGCCCGCTCACCGCCGGATTGAACGACACCGCGGCATGATCACCGTCGGGGCGCACAATCATCGTGATCTTGTTTTCGTTGAAGCTCAGCGCCGACACGCGCGCGGCGTAGCCAGCCTGCAGATATTTCTTCTTCCATCCATCAGGAATGCGGCGCTCTTCGAACGCTGATGCATCGGCGACGATAGTGCCGCTCACGCGGCGAATGCCCGCTTCCGAAATCCGGCGTGCGAGTGCTTCCATCGGGGGCTCGCCCGCTTCATCGGTGGCCTTTCCAGCGAGCATGGGGTCGCCTGCCCCGCGCAAAATCAGATCGCCGCGGAGCGTGCCATCGGTGCCGATCGCGCCAGCACGCAACACCTCGGTCTCAAAGTGCCCACCGACGCCGAACCGATCGAGCGCCATCGCGGAGGTGAAGAGCTTCATGGTCGACGCCGGGAGGAGCTGGTCGTCGCCGTGGTGGTTGAACAAGGTATCGCCGCTCGAGAGGGAAATGACGATGACGCCCCACTTGCCCTTGCTGCCCGTGCGGTTGAGCACGGAACGGAACTGGGCATCCAGCGCGTCGGCACCAACGGCGCCAACCGCGCGCGATGTGCTTGCGTGGGCGGTCGTGCTCACCGCGGGCTTCGCCGATGCCTTTGTTTTCTTCCCTTTCTTCTTCCCCGGAACCGCGGGGGCCGGCCGCGTTGCGTCGACGGCAATCGTCGGGCGCGAGGTGGCGTACTGGACCGGGGTCATGGCCCCGAGATGGATTGGAAGGGCCAGCGCCAGCAGGGAAGAAAAAATCACGCGGTTCACACTTTAAATATGATGTTCCTACGCCAAAGCGCCCAGAGGATACCGTACCAGAACAGCACGAAACAAATCGCAAAGGCCAGCGATGCCACCCGAGGTTCAAACCAAGGCGCGAACACGCTCTGGTAGACGACGGCTTGCACTGCGGTCTGTTTGCCGTGGAAGTCCACCTTCCACAGGGTATAAATCAGGCGCGCCATCATCCCCGAACCCACAAAGGCGATGATGGGATTCACTCCATAGATGACGAGTGGGGGGGTCCACCACGTAACGCGCCGGACGTCGATAATCCACGAAATCGTCGCCAAAATCACGCAGGCCATGCCAGCCGTGAAGACCACATAGGAACTGGTCCAGAGCGACTTATTGATCGGGAACGACCAATGCCACATCAGGCCGATCATCATGCCGATCGCTCCGACGGCAAATAACCCGTTCAAACGCTCCTCCAGCGGGCGTTTCTCGGCGAGCCAGCGCCCGGTGAAGACGCCTAGCATGGCCGTGCCGATGGCCGGAATCGTGGAGAGCGGGCCTTCCGGGTCCCATGTTTTGGAGCTGACCCAGAGGTGGCCGTCGAGCAGAAACCGGTCGGTCCACGCGGCGAGGGTCCGCGAGGGCGCATCGAGCAGGTTTGCGCCGATCCCTCCATCAGCGCCGGGGACTGGGATCAGGGTCATCGCGAACCAGTAACCGTACAAGAGCGCCACAAGCACCATCACCTGCTGTTTGAGGGTGCCGCGCATGGTAATCAGCGCCGACAGGGTGTACGCCACACCAATCCGCTGCAGTACGCCAGGGATTCGCACGTGCTGCCATCGGGCGAGGTCGTAGAAGGGGAAGACCCCGACCATCAGCCCAAAGCCAACAATCATGACGCCGCGCCGAATAATCTGGCGTCGGATATCAGACTCCGTTGCGCCGCGTGCTCGGCGCCCGGACAGCGAGAGATGCGTGGTAATGCCCGCGATGAACAAGAAGAATGGGAAAATCAGGTCGGTGGGGGTCCACCCATTCCACGCCGCGTGTTCGAGGGGCGGGAAGATGGCGCCCCACGTGCCAGGATTATTGACGAGAAGCATTCCCGCGACGGTCGCGCCGCGAAAAACATCGAGCGCGAGCAGGCGTTCGCGCGGGGCTTCGGAAGCAACGCTGGTCATAGGATCCTCGTGTGGCTGGCTCGGGGCGGCTCGCCCAATTATGCAGAGCTGACGGGCGTAATGCGAGCGTTGGCGCTGGGCCGCGCGGCCGAATAGCCAACGGGCCGGCCGTACCCGAAGGTGCGACCGGCCCGTTGGACCCACACAGCGATTTACAGCTTACCGAACAGCAGGAGCAGCGCGGTAATGGTGAACATGGCGATGAAGAGCGGCCCGACGAACAGGGCAACAAACAGGCGGTTGTCGTACTTGAGGTGCATGTAGTACGCCACAACAATCGCGAACTTGACCGCTGACATCACCAACAAGATCGGGACGAAGGCGCTCGAGGCAACAAACGCCGGAATGTAGTAGGCCCAGACTTCGATGATCGTGATCACAAAGAGGATCAGGGCCACCCACTTGTACTGCTTCCAATCCGGATGCTCGTGAACTTCGTGTCCCGCGTGCGAAGCGTGATCGCTCATGGTCGTCGGCCTACTGGATGAGGTAGATGAGCGTGAAGATGGCGATCCACACCACGTCCACGAAGTGCCAATACAGGGCGCAGATGTCGACCACGAGCGAATCCTTCGGGGTCAGGCCGCGCTTCATGTCGATCGCGAGCAGCGTCAGGAGCCAGAGCACGCCGACCGTCACGTGCGCGCCGTGGAATCCGGTGAGGGTGAAGAACGACGACCCAAACAGATTGGTCGTGATCTTGAGCCCTTCGTGCACGAACGAGGTGAACTCAAAGGCCTGGAAGCCCAAGAACACCGTACCGGCGAGCGCCGTGGTGGCGAGCCAGAACTTGGAGTTCCCCTTGAGGCCGCCGTAGCCCGGCTTGCCGCGATTCTCGACCGCGGCCAGCGCCATCACCATGAACAGCGATGACATGAGCAGGACGAAGGTCGAGGCGGAGGTGACCGGGATGTTCAGAATCGGCTTGAACACTTCGCCCGTGGGCGAGGTCCAGGCTTCGTGCGGGAAAGGACCGACCTTGGAGCGTCCCTTGTAGATCAGGTACGTCGAGATGAGCGACGCAAAGAGCATGCACTCCGACCCAATGAACGCCCAGACGGCGATCTTCCGGTTGTCGAGCCCGGTGGTCGTGTAGTGCACATGTTCGTGGTCGTCGTGCGTTGCAGCTGCAGTGGCAGTAGACATGGATTCGGTCTCCGGGTTACTCGAGCGGGCTGAACAGCCACGCGTACAGCGAGCCGATCAACAGGGCAGCACCGCTCAGCGAGACCGCCATCGCAAGCGCGAAGTGGTCGAGGTGGATGAACATCAGGCCGCTGAACATGATGACGATGCCGAGCGCGGTCAGGAGGGGCTTGACCGTGTTCAGGGGCATCGGAATGCCGAGTTCTGCGGCGGTGTGGTGCTCCGTCTCTTCGCGCATCGGGACGGCATTTGCGCTGGCAACCTGCACGGGATCTGCATCCGCGTGCGCGGCACCCGAGCTCATCTCCGGATGCTTGATATCCCACAACGGCGACCGCGAGGTCACAATCGGGATGCGCGCAAAGTTGTACTCCGGCGGCGGCGAGGGAATGCTCCACTCGAGCGTCGCAGCGCCCCACGCGTCCTGCGGAGCGGGGAGTCCGCCCTTCCGGCTCTTCAGGAAGTTGATGACGAAGATTGCCGTGGCGATGGTCAGCAGCAGCGTGCCGAGGGAGGAGGCGAGGTTGAACTTCTCCCAGCCTTGACCGGCGTCGTACGTGTAGATGCGGCGCGGCATGCCCAGCAGTCCGCTGAAGTGCATCGGGAAGAACGTGAGGTTCATCGCGATGAAGGTCAGCCAGAAGTGCCAGGTGCCCAGCGCTTCGTCCATGTAGCGGCCGAACATCTTCGGGAAGTAGAAGTAGATACCGCCGAAGATGCCCATCATGGAGCCGCCGAAGAGCACGTAGTGAAAGTGCGCCACGACGAAGTACGTGTCGGTCTGCTGCAGGTCGGCCGGGGGCGACGAGTGCATGACGCCCGAGATACCGCCGATGGTGAAGAGCCCGACGAGGCCGATCGCGAACTTCATGGCGGCCACAAAGCGAATCTGACCGCCCCAGAGCGTCGCGATCCAGTTGAAGATCTTTACGCCGGTCGGGATCGCGATCAACATCGTCGCCATCGAGAACAGCGTGTCGGCCACGGCGCCCATGCCAACCGCGAACATGTGGTGCGCCCACACGCCGAAGCCGAGGAAGCCGATCATGATGCCCGAGTAGACCATCACGTTGTACCCGAACAGCGCCTTCTTCGAGAAGGTCGGAAGGATCTCCGACACCAGTCCGAAGGCGGGGAGAATCAGGATGTACACCTCGGGATGGCCGAAGACCCAGAACAGATGCTGCCAGAGCAGCGGGTCGGCGCCCTTGGCGATGTCGTAGAACGACGTGCCGAAGAACCGATCGAACAGCAGGAACACGAGCGCGATCGTGATGGCGGGGAAGGCAAGGATCAGCAGGAACTGTACGACAAACGACATCCAGGTGAACATCGGCATGCGCATCAGGGTCATCCCCGGGGCGCGCATGTTGATGATCGTCGTGATGAAGTTGAAGGCCGCGGCCAGCGAGCTGATGCCGAGGATCTGCAGGCCCATCACCCAGAAGTCGATATTCGCGCCTGGCGAGAACTGGTTGGTCGTGAGCGGCGCATACCCGAACCATCCGCCGTTTGGCGCGACGTGGAAGAAGATCGGGAACGTGATGAACACGGCGCCGAGCAGATACACCCAGTAGCTGAAGGCGTTGAGACGTGGGAAGGCCACGTCACGCGCACCAATCTGCAGCGGAATCAGATAGTTGAAGAACGCGGCCGAGAGCGGCATGACGGCGAGGAACACCATCGTCGTGCCGTGCATCGTGAACAGCTGGTTGTACATCTCGGCGCTGATGATCGCCTGGTTCGGCTGCGCGAGCTGCAGGCGAATGAGCCCCGCTTCGAGTCCACCGAAGAGGAAGAAGAACAGGGCGGTGAAGAGGTACATCGTGCCGATCCGCTTGTGATCGACGGTCGTGATCCAGCTCCAGATGCCAGTCTGCTCGGGAGCGGAGGAGGCGTATGTGGCCATGTGAGTTCTGTCCTCGCGCTTACTTGAGCGTCATCAGATAGGCGACGATGTCGGCGATCTGCCGGTCGTCGAGCCCTGCGGCGAGCTTCTTGCCGGACTGGGGGTCGAGCTCCCCGGTCCCCAGCGTGGGCATGATGGAGCCAGGCTTCATCATGCGAGCATTCTTGAGCCAGCGGGCCAGAATCTTGGCATCGCTCGCGTAAATGCCGCCCGCGAGCGTATGGCGCGTACCAAAGTGGGTCAGATTCGGCCCCGAGGCGGCGTCATCCGTGAGTCCCATCATGGTCATTTCGCCCTTCACGATATGGCAGGTCAGGCAAGGAGCCTTCCCCAAGTTCGCCATGCTCGTAATGAGCTCGCGGCCGGCGACCGCGTTGCCATTCGGCAGGAGCGTGTCGTCGAACTTCACTTCGCGCTCACCCGTGGGAAGCGGCGTGCTCGGAATGGCGTGTGCCGGAATCTTGTTGAGCGGGAAGACATACCCGCTGTCGGCGGCCATGTTTGAGGCAGTATTTGAGGCAGGTGCGGCCGCACCCTTGGCGTCGTGCTTCATGCCGGCCATGCCAGGCATCCCTGGCATGCTCGCGGCCATCACCGGCGTTGCTGCGACCGGCGAGCCGAGGGCCGCGGTCTTCTGGTGATCCACCCACTTCCCGAAGTCGCCTTCAGACACGGTGTACACGTGGAAGCGCATGTTGGCATGCGACGACCCACAGTACTCCGTGCAGAACCCGTTGAACACCTGGTCCGCGATGTCGGCGTTCGGGGTGTACCAGAGGTAGTTGGTCTTGTTCGAGATGAGATCGCGCTTGCCACCGAGGTTCGGCGTCCAGAAGGAGTGCAGGACGTCCTTCGTCTTGAGCGCGAAGTTCACCGTGCGGCCGGCCGGGATGTAGAGCTCATTGGCCGTGGTAACGCCGAGCTCCGGATAGCGGAACTCCCACCACCACTGGTGGCCGATGACCTCGACCTGCAGCGAGCCAGTCGCGGCCTTGGCCTGCGTCTTGAAGATCGTCTTGACCGTGGGAATCGCGATCATCACAAGGATGAGTGCTGGAATCGCGGTCCAGGTGATCTCCAGTACCGCGTTGCCGTGGACCTGCTTCGGCGCGGGACTGCCCGGACGTTGCCGGAACTTAAAGATCGTGACGAGGAGGAGCACCTCGACGAAGACGAACACCACGGTCCCGAAGAGCAGCAATCGGTTCCAGAGCGCGTCGGTCGCGGTGTTCAGGTCGGTGAGATGCGTGAACGTGGAGTTGGGGTACTGATCTCCACACGCCGCCAGCGCCAGCGCAGCCACCGCAACAACCAAGGCGGTGGGTAGCCGGCGCAAATACTTACCGGGCATTACACAGAGTCCTTTCTGATGATGTGAGTCGGGTGTGAGGCACGGACGATGCTTCCCGACCGCTTTAAGAGTATCGGGCGAGCATGGGCAGAGCAACCCAAAAGAAGAGGCGGACGTCCTGTTTTCTCTGCGAGGACGTCCCCTACTTTCCTCCCGTGTAAAGAGCAACCCAGCAAAGGGTTAGCCTACCCGAGGATCAGTGGAACCCCGAAGCGCCGCCGGCCGTTTAAGCGTCTAGTAACCAGGGCGAGAGTTGGTCAGCAGCACGCACGCGTTGTTCCGAGCTGAGGTGGCGGGCACCACGAACGGTCCCCACGCACTCCGGGCTTCCACAGTGACAGGCAAAGGGCTCTGCCATGTCGAGCTCCGTGGTGTTGTAGTCGAAGGTGATGGCCTCTCCGACCTGGATGGTGCGGCGCGCGCGCACTGCCCGGTTGTGAATGTCCACCGTCGGCTGGCAGTGGTGGTTCATGTAGCGCCAGAAATAGCGCTGCACCACCTCGTCCTCACTCCGCGCGCAGTCTTGATCGAGGTGGAGCGTGGCCCCGACCTGCAGCGAGTAGCGCGTGGGGGTCGGTGTTTCGCGGCCGGTTATGGCAAAGAGCACCGTGCCGACCGCAATCGGGGCGATGGCCACCAAGCGCCGATCGTTGTTGGTCACGAGAACGGCAACAATGGAGGAGTCGCACGGCAAGAGCGTCCCCGGGGACCGGCCCGGGGACCGGCCCGGGGACCGGCCCGGGGACCGGCCCGGGGACGCGGTGTCTTGGTGCTGCTGCTCAGAGCGGGAGTCGCTCATACTGTGACACGTCCTTTCTTAGGCGCCACAGCCCCCGGTTCGCCCGCCACCCCGTCCGCCAGTCGTTGGTGTGGGTGCCGGCCCAGCCGTTGGAGACGGCGCAGCCTTGGGCCAGACGTTGTCCGACGGATCACGATCGGGGAAGCGGCAGAAGGGGTCGAAGGCGACCTTCTCAATCTTGCGTCCGCCAAAATTGAGCGCCGCGGTGAAGGTGCGATCACCCGCGAACCAGACATCCACGGGATACGTCACGATCGCGGTCACGCTGTCGAGCATCGTGGCGTTGGCCATCGGCTTGATGGGTGCGCCCTTGGCGGCAAAGACGACCTTGAGCACGACGGGTGACGGCATCTGCCCGTCTTGGCGCACCACGACATTGGTGGTCGCGCCCTTGGTGATGACGCTCGCAATCGAACCGTCGACGCTCTCGGTCGTGAAGAGCCAGTAGTACCAGAACCAGCTCAGGTCCTTCTTGAGGGCCTTGTTCATGAAGAACATGTAGTCCCACGGGGACGGATGCTTGAACATCCAGGCCTTGCCCCAGTCGCTCTGCGCCTTCCACACAGCAGAATCGCCCACGACGCCGCCGAGCATGGAGAGCATCAGTGGGGTCTTGGAGTAGGTGGTGAAGCTGTAGTACTGCGGACCCGCGTAGTTCGCGTTCCACATCATCGGCGGCTCGGCTTCGTTGCCACTGGTGCGGCCGTAGCTCTGGCCCTGTCCGTCGAGCACGGGCGGCGCTTTCCGACTGTCGGCCGCCGAGAGGATGTTCATGTACTGGTTGAAGCCTTCGTCCATCCAGCCGTACCAGGTCTCGTTGTTGGAGACCGTCATGGGCCACCATTGGTGGCCAGTTTCGTGGTCGGCGGCGCCCTGGTTGGAGTTGATGACCATGGGGTACTCCATGCCGGCGCTGGGGCCGTCCTGGAGCGTCATCTGCGGGAACTGGTAGGGGAACCAGAGCCCCGAGTAGAACTCGAGCGCGTGGCGGGTGATGGGGCCTGCGTTGGCGAAGGTCGACGCGTTG
>Ga0214919_10012439_pt1 | contig 10455 bp, 11 predicted proteins | sample LL1503_MetaG_FD_177994 | JGI IMG/M metagenome (GOLD analysis project Ga0214919, IMG submission 177994) | Freshwater microbial communities from Lake Lanier, Atlanta, Georgia, United States - LL-1503 | ecosystem: Environmental > Aquatic > Freshwater > Lake | place: USA: Georgia | collected... | reverse complement strand
CCGCACGCCGCTGGCGTACGTCTTCCTCGCGGTGTTCAACGCGTTCGCGGTGTCCCTGGCGTTCTTCGTCGGCGGGCTCTACGAATCCGGCATCGCGAGCCTCGACCGCTTCTTCCTCTACCACCCCTGGCTCTGGGCCTTCCTCGCCCCCGCCGCCGGCGCCCGCCTCTGGGCCGAAGAACGCCGCCAAGGCACGATCGAGCTGCTCCTGACCTGGCCGATCACGGTCTGGCAGGCCGCGCTCGGCAAGTTCCTCGCCGCCTGGCTCTTCCTCGCCTGCGCGCTCCTGATGACGGTGCCCGTCGCCCTCACGGTCGGCTGGCTCGGGGACCCCGACTGGGGCGTGATCGTCGCCGGCTACGCGGGCTCGTTGCTCTGCGCCGGCGCCTGCCTCGGCATCGCCGCCATCGCCTCCGCGCTCACCCGCAGCCAGGTCATCGCCTTCGTGACCGGCTTCCTCGCCTGCTTCGTCCTCGTGCTCGTCGGCTACGGCGTCTTCGACGAACTGCTCGCCGGCCTGCTCGGCTCCGCCGGCGTCGACGAAGTGCGCCGCCTCGGACTGTGGCGCAACCTCGAACCGTTCACGCTCGGCCTCGTCGACGTGCGCCCGATCGCCTACTTCCTCTCCGTCGCCTTCGCGGGCCTCGGGCTGAGCACCATCATCGTCGAACGCCGCTAACCGGAAACCCCCGCCATGAACCGCTCCCAAGCCCTGCTCGCCGCCTTCGCCGTCCTCGCGGCCGCGTTCTTCGTCAACCTGATCTCCGGCGCCGTCCCGGCGCGCGTCGACCTCACCGCCGACCGCACCTTCACGCTCTCGCCCGGCTCCAAGCGCATCGTCACCAAGCTCGACGACCCGGTGACGCTCGAATACTTCGTCAGCCGCTCCGACGTGAAGCTGCGTCCGTACCTCGAGAGCTACTCGCGCCGCGTCGAGACGCTCCTCCGCGAATACGTCGCGGCCTCCGGCGGCAAGGTGAAGCTGGTCGTCACCGACCCGCGCCCCGACACGAAGGAGGAGCAGCGCGCCCAGCGCCACGGCATCGCCCCGATGCGCGCGGCCCAAGGCAGCGCCTACCTCGGCCTGACGGCCCAGCAGGCCGACACGGTGAAGGCCTTGCCGATGCTCGATCCGTCGCGCGAACGCTTCCTGGAGTTCGACCTCTCCAAGCTCATCGCCTCGGCCTCCCGCCTCGACCGTCCGAAGCTCGCCTTCATCAGCTCGCTCCCGATCACCAACCAGGTGCCGCAGGGCGGCGAACAGCAGCCCGGCCCGGCCGACTTCCTCCTGGCCGAGCTCGGCCAGACGTACGAGGTGATCACGCTCAACACCACCGCGAGCGAACTGCCGAAGGACGTCGCCGTCGTGGCCCTCGTCCACGCGCACCACATCGACGAGCAGCTCGCCTACGCGATCGACCAGTTCCTGCTCAACGGCGGTCCGGTCTTCGCCGCCGTGGACCCGCTCTCGCGCATCCAGAAGTTCTCGCAGGGCAACATGCCCTTCATGATGGCGCCGATGGCCCTCACGGCCGCGAGCGATCCCGCCCTGCTCCGCGCCTGGGGCGTCAACGTCGACCTCGACGCCGTCGCCGGCGACGCCGCCTCTTCGGTCGCGATCCGCAGCTCCCGCGGCGACCCCGTGCAATACCAGCCGGCCTTCGCCGCCGGCGCCGCCGCCTTCGCCAAGGACTCGCCGCTCACCTCGGACCTCCGCGAACTGGCCTTCATGGAAGCCGGCGCGATCAGCCTGATCTCCGGCGCCGAGAAGCGCCTGAAGTTCGAGCCGCTCGTCACGATGAGCGGACCCGGCATGGGCGCGGTCGACGTGGCTTCCGCCAACGCCGGGCCTTTCGAGAAGGTCGCCCTGTCCTTCAAGACCGACGGCAAATCCCGCGTGCTCGTCGCCACCGTCTCGGGTGAGTTCGTCTCGGCCTTCCCGAAGGGCGCGCCCGCCCCGGGCAAGCCTGAGCCCACGCCGCCCGGCCAGCCGCCGAAGCCCGTCGCCAAGCCCCACCCGGGTCCGCACCTCGCGACCAGCAAGAAGCCGGGCCGCCTCTTCGTGGTCGCCGACTCCGACTTCATGATGGATCCGTTCACGGTCCGCCAGCGCCAGATCGGCGGCCAGGCCGCGATGGAACCGATCAACGACAACCTCGGCTTCGTGGTCAGCGCGCTCGAGACCCTGAGCGGCAGCGACGAACTCGTCAGCCTCCGCTCCAAGGGCACCTCGCTCCGCCCCTTCAAGAAGGTCCAGGAACTCGAACGCGTCGCCCAGCTCCGCTACCAGGCGAAGCTCGACGAGATCGAGCGCCGCCTCGAGGAGGCCAACGCGAAGGTCACCGAGCTTTCCAAGCAGGGCGGCGGCGTCACCGCCAAGGGCATCGTCATCACGCCCGAGATGCAGCGCGAGATCGAGAAGTTCCAGGTCGAGGCCGACAAGCTCGCGGAAGAACGCCGCGTCATCCGGCGCGGACTCAGCGAGGACGTCAACTCGCTCGGCCGCCGCCTGCAGGTGCTCAACCTGCTCGCCGGCCCGGCGCTCGCCCTCCTGTTCGGCCTCTTCTACACCCTGGCCCGCCGCCGCAAGACTTCGTAATCCGCCATGCGCAACAAGAACCTGCTCATCGCCACGCTCGTCCTCGGGCTGATCGCCTTCGCCGCCGTCCGCCTCACCCGCGAAGCGCCCAAGGCCGAAGCCGAGAAGAAGCCGCTCATCGAAGCCGCCGTGCTCGACGGCGCGAAGGCCCTCACGATCAAGGCCAACAACAAGAGCGTCACGGTCGAGAAGTCCGCCGACGGCTGGACGGTGAAGGAGAAGCTCGGCCTGCCCGCCGACATCGAGAACCGCCTGCTGCCGCTCGTCCGCGGGCTGCAGAAGGCGAACAACTTCGGCCAGCTCACCGCCAATCCGAAACGCCTCGAGAAACTCGGCCTCGCCGATTCCTCGCTCACGGTGGTCGGTCCGGACGGCAAACCGACGACGATCCAGTTCGGCAAGCAGACGGAAGACGGCCTCGGCGCCAGCGCGCGTCTCGCCGGCCAGGAATTCGCGATCCGCACCGACTTCTCGGCCTACCTCGAAGGCGATCCGCTCTCCTGGGTCGACCTGACGCTGTTCTCCGCCAAGCCCGCCGAGATCAAGACGATCGACTTCGAGTGGAAGGACGGCAAGGCCTCGTTCTCCCGCAAGGAACTCGGCGCCCTCTTCACGGGCCTGGAAGGCCAGGCCGTCGAGGACATCGTCGCCACGCTGGCGACCGTCCGCGCCGCCGATGCCGTCGCCCTCGATGACAAGGATGCCGCCCAAGCCGCCCGCTCCGCGCTGGTGAAGCTCACGCTCTTCGACGGCGCCGCGGTCACGCTGACGTTCGCGAAGCTCGCGGGGACGACGCCCAACGACCAAGGCAAGACCTTCGTGCGCGTCGAACACTCCGACCCCAAGCACAAGGCCAACGCCACCTCCAAGAAGGCCGTCTTCATCGCGGCCCCCTGGCTCGCCGAACAGGTCCCCGGCTCCCAGGCCGACTTCAAGAAGAGCCTGCAGCAGCCCTCCGCCGAACCCGCGGCGCCGACCATCCAGATTCCCGGCCCCGCCCCGGCGATCATCACTTCGCCCGAAGTTAAGATCAAATAAGGGCCCTTTCGCAAAAGCCCTTGCCTCCCGAGGCGAGGGCTTTTTTGTGTCTGTCTCCGATGGCCGCCGCCGAATCCCAGTCCCTCAGCACCTACCTGCCCGCCCTCGTGCAGGTCGCCCTGGGCCTCTCGATCCCCGCGATCATCCTGATCGCCAGCCACGTCTTCGGTCAGCGCGCCAAGGGCAACTACATCAAGGACAAGGCCTACGAATGCGGCCTGCCGATGGAAGGAAAGCCCCACCCCCGCTTCGCCGTGAAGTTCTACGTGACGGCGATGCTCTTCATCCTCTTCGACATCGAAGTCGTGTTCCTCGTGCCCTGGGCCCTGGTCTACCGCGAGTTCCTCGCCGCCGGCATCGCCATCACGGCCGCCACCGCGGCCTTCCTCGGCGTCCTCGTGCTCGGCCTCGCCTACGAGTTCAAGCGCGGCGCGCTGGAGTGGGAGAAGTAAGCCGCCGGTGCTGACCAAAAACAGGCTGGCGGAAGGCTTCTCCCGCCCGTAGTGATATTTTCGCTATGCATACCCTCACCCCCATCCTCGCCCAGGCTTCCGGCAACCAGGAAGCCGCCGTCGTCGCCGCTCTGGCGGCCTTCTTCGCCGCATTCTTCTTCGTCTTCCTCGTCATCGGGATCGTCTGCCTCATCGGCATGTGGAAAGTCTTCGAAAAGGCCGGCCAGCCGGGCTGGGCTGTCCTCATCCCGATCTACAACCTGGTGGTCATGTTCCGCCTTGGCGGCCAGTCCGGTTGGTTCGCCCTCGCCATCCTGCTCAACCTGATTCCCTTCATCGGCGGTCTGGCCTGGCTGGGCATCATCATCTGGAACCACGTCAACATCAGCAAACGCTTCGGAAAGGGCGTTGGCTTCGCTCTCGGTCTCGTATTCCTCGCCCCGATCTTCTGGCTGATCCTCGGGTTCGGTTCCGCGAAGTACGTCGCCGAACAGCCTGCCCAGGCCTAAGTTCCGTCGCATCCGTCACAGGAAAGGCGCCCGTTCGGGCGCCTTTTTCTTTGGGCGTGGACGAATCCTCCGGACAGACTAGAAACACCCCATGCACCTCACCCCTGTGTTCGCTTCCCTCGCCGACGTCCCGCCCGAAGTCTACGGCAAGGTCTTCCTGCTCAGCCTGCTCGCGGCGACGATCGTCGCGCTCATCGCCTTCAACCTACGCACGCTCTGGCTGATCTTCGAGAAGGCCGGCGTCGAAGGTTGGAAGGCGATCATCCCGGCTTACCATCACGTGCTGCTCACGCGCCTCGCCGGACTGTCGGCCTGGTGGACGCTGCCGATGCTGCTGATCCTTCCGCTCCTCAAGGCCCATAACACGGGCGCGAAGATCCTCTGCCTGGTCCTGCTGTTCGTCTGGTGGGGCTGGCTCTGCCAGCGCATCGCGAAGCGCTTCGGCAAGGGCGTGGGCTTCGGCCTCGGCCTCACCTTCCCGGTGACGGGCTTGTTCTTCCGCGCGGCCCTCGCCTACGACAAGTCGGCCTACGTGGCGCAGCCCTGAGCCGACCGGCATCAGGAACGAAAAGGCGCCCACCCGGGCGCCTTGCTCATTTGGCGGACTTGGCCTTGAGGTGCTGATCGAAGAAGGCGGTCACCAGCGGACGCAGGTCGCGCTGCTTAGGCTGCAGGTCGAAGGTATGCGGCGCCCCGGGGATGACCTCGAGCTGGCAAGGCGCGCCGCGTTCCTTGGCGACCTTCAGGTAGGTCTCGCTCTGGCTCAGGGGCACCGTCTCGTCGGCCGTGCCATGCACGAGCAGCATAGGCGAATCCTTGGCGTCGAGGTAGGTGATGGGAGATCCCTTCTTATAAAGCTCCGGCGCTTCCTCGCGGGTCTTCGCGAACATCTTCATGTCATGGTAGTTCATGAGGTCGACCGCGCCATAGAAGCCGACGGCGCAGGCGACGCGCGCCGAAACGTCCTGGTAAGGCTCCCCGGGGACGGCGTCGAAGCCGTCGGCCGGCCCGGTCGTGGCGAGCATCATGGCGAGGTTGCAGCCGGCGGAACAGCCGATGACGCCGATGCGATCGGGGTCGACGCCGAGGTTGGCGGCCTCCTTGCGGAGATAGCGGACGGCGGCCTTGGCATCATGCACGCTCTGCGGCCAGGTGACCTGACCCTGCGTGCGCCGCAGCTTGTAATTGATGCTCATGCAGACGTAGCCCTTGAGCGTGAGGTTCTCGCTGATGTTGAGCTCACGGTTGCGCGCCTTGTCCCCGTCGTTGAAGCCGCCGCCATGGATGACGATGATGCCGGGCAACGGCTTCGACTTGTCGTGGTCGAGCGGCCGGTAGATGTCGGCCTTCTCCTTGCGCGTGCCGCCGAGATAGGCGACGTCCTTGAGCACCGCGACGGTCTTAGGATAGACGGGGACTTTCTTGGCCGCGGCGGGCGTATCCTCGGAAGCAGGCTCGGCGGCGGGCTTGGCGACCGGCGCGGTCTCGGCGGCGCAAAGGAACGCGGCCAGGGTAAGCATGAGGGGCATGCTCCTTGGCTATCCTGCGGCCGAGGGCCGTCAATCCTCAGGGCCCGCAGATGCCGCAGCCGCCGGGGAGTTCGCGGAAGAAGTCGTGTCCCTTGTCGTCGACGAGGATGAACGCAGGGAAGTCGACGACCTCGATCTTCCAGACGGCTTCCATGCCGAGCTCCGGATAATCGATGACCTCGACCTTGCGGATGTTCTCCTGCGCGAGGATCGCGGCCGGACCGCCGATGGAGCCGAGGTAGAAGCCGCCGTGCGCCTTGCAAGCGTGGGTGACGGTCTCGCCACGGTTGCCCTTGGCGATCATGACCAGCGAGCCGCCGTGCTTCTGGAAGAGTTCGACGTAACTGTCCATGCGGCCGGCGGTCGTCGGGCCGAAAGAGCCCGAAGCCATGCCGACCGGAGTCTTCGCCGGACCGGCGTAGTAGACCGGATGGTCCTTGATATACTGCGGCAGCCCTTCGCCCTTCTCGAGGCGTTCGCGGATCTTGGCGTGCGCGATGTCGCGGGCGACGACGAGCGTGCCGGTGAGCGCCAGGCGCGTGGTGACCGGATGCTTCGAAAGTTCGGCGCGGATGTCCGCCATGGGGCGGTTGAGGTCGATCTTCACGACCTTCGTGGCGTCGGCATGCTTGCGCGCCTCGGCCGGGATGAAGCGGCCGGGATTCGTCTCGAGCTGTTCGATCCAGATGCCGTCCTTGTCGATCTTGGCCTTGGCGTTACGGTCGGCGGAACAGGAGACGGCGAGGCCGATCGGGCACGACGCGCCGTGACGCGGCAGACGGACGACGCGCACGTCGAGGGCGAACCACTTGCCGCCGAACTGCGCGCCGATGCCGAGCTGGTGCGCGACCTGCAGGAGCTCGGCCTCGAGCGCGGTGTCGCGGAAGGCGCGGCCGTGCTCGTTGCCCGAGGTCGGCAGCGCGTCGTAGTAATGGGTCGAGGCCAGCTTGACGGCCTTCATCGTCGCTTCCGCGGAGGTGCCGCCGATGACGAACGCGAGGTGGTACGGCGGGCAGGCCGCGGTGCCGAGCGACTGCATCTTCTCGGTCAGGAACTTGACGAGGGACTTCGGGTTCAGGACGGCCTTGGTCTCCTGGTAGAGGTAGCACTTGTTCGCGGAACCTCCGCCCTTGGCGACGAAGAGGAACTCGAACTTCGATCCGCTGACGGCGGCGATGTCGATCTGCGCGGGCAGGTTGGTGCCGGTGTTCTTCTCGGTGTAGAGATCCAGCGGGGCGAGCTGAGAGTAACGCAGGTTGTTCTGCGCATAGGCCTGATAGACGCCGAGCGAGAGGGCCTCGGCGTCGTCGCCGCCGGTCCAGACCTGCTGGCCCTTCTTGGCGGTCACCTGCGCGGTGCCGGTGTCCTGGCAGAACGGCAGCACGCCCTTGGCGGCGACCTCGGCGTTGCGCAGCATCGCGAGCGCGACGGCGCGGTCGTTGTCGCTGGCTTCCTTGTCCGCAAGGATCGCGGCCACCTGCTCGAGGTGCTCGGTGCGCAGGTAGAAGTTGATGTCGTGCAGCGCCTGGTTGGCGAGGAGCGTGAGGGCTTCCGGGGCGACCTTGAGCACGGGCTTGCCGTCGAACTCCGCGACGGAGACGTGTTCCTTGGTGAGCAGACGATACTTCGTGGTATCGGGTCCCAGCGGGAAAGGTTCCTGGTAATGGAAGGGAGAGGCCATCGCCCTCACCATACGGGACAGGGTCCTGCCCGCAAACGGAAACAGGTCAACGCGCGGGCATCTGCGCCGGCGCGCCGATCCGGACCGAACCGAGGAGCGAACCTTCGATCAGGTCGACGGAAACCAACGCCAGCCCGGCCTCACCGGCGGCCGAACGTACGGTGCCGACGACCTTGCCCTCGGGCGACTTCAATTCCTGGCCGACGGTGACCGGCCCGGTGACGCGACGGAGGATGCGTCGCAACGAACCCATCGACTGAATGCGGGCCATGACTTCCTGGCCGAGGTAGCAGCCCTTGGTGTAACTGACCCAGGCCTCGAGGCCGCACTCCTGCGGGAATTCGTTGGCGCCGCAATCGGCCGGTACGGCGGGCACGCCGGCGCGGATACGTACGGCATCCAGGACGGCGACGGAGGCCAGCTCGCCCGGCGCGGATGCATCGGGCGACATCAGCACATCCCACGCGGCGACACCGAATCGTTTCGTCGCGAAGGCCTTCGCGCCCGCGACCTTCGGTTCGTCGCCCCAAGCCAGCCAGCGACGCCAGGCCGACGATTCATCCGTCGCGACGACGTCATCGGCGATGACGTTCGCCGTCACGACCGCGATGAGGTAGGCCGCGGAGAGATGCGGGCAGAGCAGCAGGAACGTCCCGTCGGCCTCCTTCGCGACGACCGTATGCGCGAGCACCCTGCCCTTACGGTTGAGCCAGAGCGCGTCGGTCAACGCGACGTTGCGCAGGTCCGCCGTGCACTGCCCTTGCAGGAAAGCCGCCGCATCCTCGCCGGTCACGCGGACGACCGCGGTATCGACTGAAGCGCAGCGCAGGGACATCAGAGGACCGCCCACAGCCAGGCGATGCCGTGCAAGGCGAGGTTCGCGTAGATCGCCGCCATCACGTCATCGAGCACGATGCCGAAACCTCCGGGCAGCTTCTCGAGCGCCTTGATGCCGAACGGCTTCGTGATGTCGAACAGACGGAACAGCAGGAAGCCGAGCAGGACGAACAGGAGCGCGGACTTGCCGCCGTAGACGTAAGGATTGAAGAGGAACACCAACGGCATCGCGGCGAACTCGTCGAGGATGACTTCGGAAGGGTCCTTCTTGCCGATGAAGGCGGCGGCCACGCCGCAGAGCAGGATCGCCGTCAGGACGACGAGGGAGTCGAAGAGGAATTCGTGCGGCCCGCCCTTCGCATGCGCGAAACGCACCACCAAGGCCCACCACAGCAGGCCGGCCGCGGAACCCCAGGTGCCGGGAGCCTTGAGGCGGCCGAGCGGTCCGAGCGTCGCGATCTGGACGATCATGAAGACAGGCCCGGCAGATGACGACGATGGCGGATGAGGTAGCTGGCGCCCGAGATCACGGTCAGCGCCACCGACAGCCAGAAGAGGGACATGATGATGACCTCCCAGTTCTGGTGCCACTCGGCCGAAAGATGCCAGTGCGTCTCATAGGCGCGCAGACCGATGAGGTGGCCGATCGCGAGGATCTGCAGGAAGGTCTTGATCTTGCCGAGGCCCTCGGCCTCGAGCACCTGCCCCGAAGCGGCGGCCACGAGGCGCAGGCCGGTGATCAGGAATTCGCGGATGATGATGAGCATCACGCCGAAGGAGGTGTAGAGCACCGTCGCGGCGTCCACGGGCAGCGGCTGGCCGGCGTCGTTCCAGCGCGGGACCGGCAGGCAATCGATGGCGGCGAGGCCTACGAGCAGGCCGAGGATGAAGATCTTGTCGACCAAGGCGTCCATCAGGCGGCCGAAATCGGTCACGGCGTTCAGCTTGCGGGCGATCCAGCCGTCGAAGATGTCGGTCAGGGCCGCCAGGATGAACAGGGCCAAGGCCGCGCTGGCCCAAGGGCCGGCCCAATAGGTCCAGAGGGTGATCAGGAAGATGGCCGGCAGGCGGGCGGCCGTCAGGAGGTTGGGAAGGTGCCTAAGAAAACGCATGCGGGCTTGCCGAAAGGATGTTCCCGACCGAGAGTCTGCCGCAACAGGAAAACGATGTCCCGCACCCACCGCATCGCCGTCTACCCCGGCACCTTCGACCCGATCACGTTGGGGCATCTGGACGTCCTCCGCCGCGCGTCGCGCCTGTTCGACCAGGTCGTCGTCGCCGTGGCGCCCAGCGACAGCAAGCACCCTTGGTTCAACATCGACGAACGCCTCGGCATGGCCCGACAGGCCTGCAAGGGCATCCGTAACGTCAAGGTGCTCGAACTCGAAGGCCTGACCGTCGAATTCGCCCGTAAACACAAGGCGGCCGCCATCATCCGTGGCCTCCGCAAATTCAGCGATTTCGAGTTCGAATTCGACCTCGCCCACGCCAACCGCCTGATGGCCCCGGAGATCGAGACCGTCATCCTGATGCCCAGCCAGGACCAGTTCGTGACCTCTTCCAGTTTCGTGAAGGACATCGCCCGCCATAAGCTCTCCCAGGCCGCGGCCTTCGTCCCCCGGTGCGTCCTGCCCCATCTGCGCAAAAGGTTGGCCGAAAAGGCCTGAAAAGGCCTGCCTTCCGCTGTTGACCGTGGGGGGTAGTTCTATTTGCTCGGCCATTCCCCCCGCGGCGTCCGCAGACCCGGGGCCTCCCTCCCTTTCATACATACCATGGACATCAAAATCCAAGAAACCAACCCGACCCGCCG
>Ga0214919_10012438_pt1 | contig 10456 bp, 8 predicted proteins | sample LL1503_MetaG_FD_177994 | JGI IMG/M metagenome (GOLD analysis project Ga0214919, IMG submission 177994) | Freshwater microbial communities from Lake Lanier, Atlanta, Georgia, United States - LL-1503 | ecosystem: Environmental > Aquatic > Freshwater > Lake | place: USA: Georgia | collected 2015-03-15 | reverse complement strand
CTGTTGCTCCTCCTGCTGCTGTTGTTGCACCTCCTGCTGTTGTTGCACCTCCTGCTGTTGTTGCACCTCCTGCTGTTGTTGCACCTCCTGCTGTTGTTGCACCTCCTGCTGTTGTTGCACCTCCTGTTGCTACTGAAAAATTTGAAGAATCGTCTATAATTTCCTGGTTACAAAGGGAAGCGGCGAATAAAATAAAAAATCAAAAAGATAATATTAAAAAAAGAATTATGAATACAAATGATATGCCTGATATGCCTAATATGCCTGATATGCCTAATACGCCTGATGTAAAAATTCCAATTATTCCAAATGTACCACCTTTACTTCAAAAACAATCATCTCAACCTATGGAAAATTTTGCACAGGGACCAACATCAACTAAAGCAATTGTACCACCAACATCAACTAAAGCAATTGTACCACCAACATCAACTAAAGCAATTGTACCACCAACGACAACACAAATGCCAACTCGTCCACGTCGTCATAATACTATATATTTATGGATTATGTTATTTTTATTAATAGGAATATTAATTTATATAATTACAATTAGTGTTAATCCAGTTACTGTCATTACATCATTATAAAAAATTGAAAAATATTTTTTTTTAATTAATATAATATTAATTAAAAATGAATATAAATAAATATAAATGTTTCTATTGTAATGGATTGCATTCGTGTAGAAATTGTCCAATTGAATCTAAAATCGCACCATATATGAAAAAAATAATAGGTCTACATATGGAAAACTTTGCTGCCAATAAATTAACATGCCCTCGTTGTTATAAATCAAGTATGAAATTATTAGGTAATCATGCACCATCGCTGGATATGGTGTGTACAAATTGTTGTACAAATTATGAAATAAAGTCTAAATGTCTTAGTATTAATATATTACCAAAGGACTTGATTCTACATCATGGTAACTATTTTGATTATTTATCAAGACAAACAAATGGATTGGATTTTATAATAATTATTTATAAAGTTGATAGAATATCAAAAATGATACAGATTCGGAAAATATTACATATCTTAAATGAAAATATTTGTAAAAAACCTAATAATTTTCATATAGAACCAGATACCAAATCATCTTTGTCTAAAATATATATAAGTGATTATACTAAATTTAATGAAATTAAAATAAATGATAATTATAACTATAATTTTACTAATGATATAAATAATTTAATCTTAATATTATGAAATATGTATTGTTGTAATAAAAAAATTGAAAAATTTATTCAATTTATCTATATTATTATAAAACTAATTGTATTTAAAATGTCTACTAATCAAGTAACTAAACCTAACGATTTAAATAAACCTACATCTGCACTAATATCAACAACAAAATCTACACAAAAAGATATATGTAATGATACAAATGAGAGTGAAAATGACACGTCAGATGAAAATGACACGTCGGATGATAATACATCAGATGATGATAACATGTCAGATGATGATAACATGTCAGATGATGATAACATGTCAGATGATGATAACATGTCAGATGAAGATGACGCGTCAAATGATAATAATGATATAGAACCATTATCGCAAAGTAAAATTCAATTATTTAAAGAACAAAACGGTCGTCGTACTAATACTTATATAGCTAATTGGAAAATTGATATAGAAGTAATGAAAGATCATCTGAAGAAACTAAAAGCAAAATGTGGATGCGGTGGTTCAATTAAACAGATTCTATATGAAGATGTAGATCAAACTGTTTTACATCTACAAGGAGATAAGATTGACGACTGTGCTTCTTATTTATCTAAAGATCTTGGTATAACTAATCTATATATTAAACGTACTTAAATTATTATATGTGGAAGGGTTTCATTTATTTAAAATACATAAATACATGATTTATTAATATTAATAATGAATGAAATTATAACAGACCATAAAACAATATTATATCCAAAATATAAAGATACTCATTATAATATAAATAAAGAAATATACAGAGGTGAACTATATTGTAATTTATTAAAAAATTTTAGTAAATCATGTTTATCTAATTTAAATGAAAAAATATTTTCACATAAAAAATCATCATATAGAACTATAACAAATCTTTTATCAAGTTGGTTTTTTACTTTATATCAATATTATGATTTTAACGATGATCCATTTTATCCAACTAATTACAATCACACTAATACTTTAATTAAAACTATAGAAGATTATTGTTCTATATTAGTTGTAGATAATTTAGATTTTAAAATAAATAATATTATATCTGATTTGAAAAATAATTATGAAAATATTTTATGCAAATTAAATAAATATAATTCCAACCATAATAATATAAATATTACAAAAATAATAATATATCAACAACGAGATAGTATGTGTATACCATTTTATAAATTTATATTAAATATAACGCCTAATAATACTATTATAAGTAATAAATTAGTTAATATTATTAATAATATTATAATACCAACGTATCAATATAATATTATGGAAACACAATATATAAAATTACAAATAGGACAAATGGATGATATTGATAATATTATCTGGATTATATTGTATCGATATCAATTATTAAGTTCTAATAATAATCAACTTGCTGTATTAGAAACTATTTTAAATAAAATGAAAGAAGATTTTGGGTTATCTCACGAGTGTTTTGCATCTGCTATAAATGGTTCATTATATAATTATTGTTCTATTTACTATGATGTAGAGAAATATTTTGGATCAATTGGTAGTTATTTTAATATAATTATAAAAAAAGGTACATATTCTTTTAATCCTCCTTATCAATATGATATAATAGATAATGGTATAAAACGAATGATAGAATATTTAGATAATTCAATAGATGAATTAAATTTTATTATTACAATACCCATATGGGATATAGAAGGGAAAAAATATATGTCTGATAATATGATGGAAAATAATAATACAATTATAAAATACAATGATTTTAATACAATTAGTTTAATAAAAAATAGTAAATATTTTAAAGGTTTAAGAATGATATCAAAAGATAAATTTACATATTTTGATCATAATTTTCATTTGTATAAAAATAAAACGATTCAGAATACATATGTTATTATTATGAGTAATAATATAAATTGTAATTATATCGAAAAGATTAATAATTATGATTTTTATAATTATTCTATATGATTTGAATATATATATAAAGATTATCTCAATATTATAAATAATGTTATTATTTGTAATTTGTTATTTTATTACATTTGCAGGAATAAGTATGTTCTTTTATTCAAAATTAAAACATACAAATAAAGAAAAAGAGCGCGAATTAACTAAAGATGATGAAATTTATATGAATGTATTTAATTATTGTATAGATAATCTAAATTATAATTTAGATGATTCAGAAATCGAACCAATATTGGTTGAATGTAATGGAGATATGAGATCAATAACCTTATTAAGAATTTTGTCTGAAATGTATATAACAATACATGTAATTAATTGTAATAATGTTTCTGATAACATAGAAAAACTATTTGTAAAGTTAAATAATAATAATGTAATACAATATCATAGTTTTATAGATTGTGATGAAGATACTAAAATATTACATTATGATAATATTTGTAAAGAATATAATATTAAATATATTTTAAATACATCGAATTTAGAAATCCCTGAAAATGAACATTATACAGTACATAATCCTCTTGAAAATATAATGAATGATAAAATTAAAGATTTTGTATATAAATATAATATTTTATATGATGAAAACAAATATTTTAATATGAGTAGTAAATTAAATGAAAATAAGATTGATCAGATTAAAAACACAGAAGTTTATAATGAATTATTGTCTCATCTAAAAGATATTCTAAACAATGATTCATCTTATATGAAACATGGTAGTGTTTCTCAGTTTAAGACCTTAGCAGAGCGAGGCAATTTATCTCATATTAATAATGAAATGTTTGAGGCGTTACAGGATTTATTTTAGATAAATAACATTTATTTTAGATAAATAACATTTATTTTAGATAAATAACATTTATTTTAGATAAATAACATTTATTTTAGATAAATAACATTTATTTTAGATAAAAGAACATATCAGTCAATAATTATACTCTATATTTTTAACTTAAATATATTTTTAACTTAAATATATTTTTAACTTAAAAATATATTTAAAATTTTTTAATAATTATATCTAGTTATATATATATATATGAGTTATAAAGAAAAATTAGTTGATCAAATAATTACTATTTTACAACAAGAAAATTCTAATCTTACTCAAGACAATTTAAATAGAATAAAACAAATTGCTTTAAATAATTATGATGATCTATATCGAATTACTGGAACAATGCCTAATATGGATATTCTTTTAACAAACGTTAAACAAAATGACTATGTTACAATATTATTTCCATATAAATGTAAATTAATACCTTTTATTGAAGAAAATTATGATCGACATATTCAAAAAAATGATGGGAATTGTTTATTTTATTCTTTAGGTCATGCTTTGCTTCGCTCACATGATACAGTGAGACGAGAAATATGTCAATATATGATAACTCATCCTGATTTTTTTGATTTAGATCAAATTAAAATGAGTTTAGATGAAGGACCTATCGCATATATTACAAAAATGAGTCAAGATAAGAGTTGGGGTGGATATATCGAATTATGTGCCGCAGCATTATTATATAAACGTCATATCATTATTCATAATATGGATAATACTACAAATGACATAGGTGATAACTTATTACCACGTTTTGAAATTGTAAGTGGTGCGCCAATACATTTATATTATTGCAATACAAGCGGTGTAGGAAGTGGAGTACACTATGAATTATTGACACCTAAACTATCACCTTTTAGTCAGGCTCACCAGAGATTGTTATTTCCGTTAGAAGACGAAGACGAATACGAACAACCGAGACCATCGTCATCATCAACTTTCAGTGAGGATCATCGTAGATGGTTGTCTGCGTTAAAAGAGGATCAATCAAGACCATCTTTATCATTGGGTGAACAAATCAGACCATCTTTATCATTGGGTGAACAAATCAGACCATCTTTATCATTGGGTGAACAAATCAGACCATCTTTATCATTGGGTGAACAAAACAGACCGTATTTATATTCTGGTGAACAAACTATACCTTTATTTACTGAACGAATTATACCAACTAAACAAACTAGACCCTCTTTCGCTGAACAAACTAGACCATATTTTTTAAATAATGAAAACACAAATAAATTTTCTGATTTAGATATAAAACGGAGAGAAAAAGAGCGATGGTTAGAAGGTTTAACTAAAAAAATGAGTCACGATGAAGGACGGGATAGAATTAGATCTACACAAACATCACAAAATAGAGATAATACTCAAAATCTACGCAATATTAGACAACAGGAACAAGATGATATTGATTTAGGAACAGCACTATCTTTATCTGATACACCTGAAGATATGTTATCACAAGAAAGGAAAAGCAGGTTCGAACAATTACAATCACAACGTAAAAATAAAGAAGATATATATTCTGAAGATGACGAGGTCGCTGAACGTTTACGAAAAATACAAGTATTGAAAGAACGTATATTAGAAAGAAAAAATCAAAAAGCATCAAATACAGATCCTGTTATGAGTCAAGATGTTTTTCGTAATATATCTGAACAACAATGGATAGAAGAACTTCAGAGAAATCAAAATGATGATACGAGACAAGTAGAAGAAAGTCAACCTAGAAGAGAACAACGTCGTAAATTAAGAGAACGATTGTTAGAAAGACAACTACAAAAAGAACAATCTAGGGATGAAGAAAGTTTTCCTCAAGAAGAAAGTCAACCCAGAAGAGAACTACGTCGTAGTAATGATGATGAACAATTACAAAAGAGACGTGTATTAAGAGAACGATTGTTAGAAAGACAACAACAGAGAGAACAATCTAGTCAAGAATCCGAATCTTCAAATAAGTCAATAACCAGTCTAATTAAAATTTTAAAAGACAGATTAGAAGTATGTGTCGACGAGATTGCTCATTTAGAAAAAGAAAAACGTGATATATTAATTGCTTCAAAAACAATGGATCCAAGAAAGAAAGAAAAAATTATTAATATGCAAATACCAGAAATAGATAGAATGCGTGATCAATATAATGAAGAAAGAATTAAAATACTAGAAGAAATTAAACAATTGTCAAGTAAAAGAAAATATCTAAAATATAAAACAAAATATTTAAATTTACTTAATCAAAATAATCAATAATTAAAGATTATTTAATATAAATATTAATGAATTTTGACTATGATATAAGTTTAGATGAAGATTTTTATAAACATGTTAATAATAAATGGATAACTGAATCAATTATTCCAGATGATAATATGATATGGAATAATTTTAATGTATTACAAGAAACTAATTTAAAAAAAACACACGACTTGTTAAATAAATATATAGATACAAAAAATGAAGAATATGTTAAAATAATGATTTTATTTAAACAATTACAAGATGCAAAAATGAATAATATGAAAACTGTAAATAATTGTATTAAAAAAATTATGGATATTGATAATATTGTTTCATTAAGAGAATTATTAATAGATTTATTTACATTAAATGGCATAAGTAATACAAATACATTTTATGTATACAATGATTTTAATGACAGTACCACTAATATTCTTCACATTGGAACAGGTGGTCTAGGATTACCAGATAAGGAATATTATATAGATGAATCAAAAGAGGATATAAGAATTAATTATAAAAAATTTATAGGTGATTTTTTAAATTATTTTAATTTAGAATTTAATGTTGATGATATTTATGATATTGAAGAAAAACTATCAGGACCAACATATACTAATGTACAAAAACGAGATTGCGAAATAATGAATAATAATACTACTATACAAATATTAGAAGAAACAAATGAATCTTTGGCAAATGATTTAAAATATTTTTTTAAAAAAATTAATATTATATCAGGTAAGATAAATATAACTAATCCTAAATTTACAAAATTTTATTACGAATTATTAAATACAACTAATTTAGAAACACTTAAAAATTATTTTTGTTATTTATTCTTAAGAAAAATGGGTAATTATATAGATAACAATACTGAAACATTACTATTTAATTTTTATGGTAAAGTATTAAGTGGTATTAAAAAAATAAAAGATCCATGGAAAAGAACATTAGATAAATTAGATTGTTTGGTAGGTATGTTAGTTGGTAAATTATTTGTTAGTGAAAATTTTAAGAAAGAATCAAAAAATAAAGTAATTGAAATGATACAATTTATTAAATTAGAATTAAAAGAACGATTAGAAAATAATGAATGGATGGAAAATATTACAAAAACCAAGGCTTTGGAAAAATTAAAACATATGAATTTTAAAGTTGGATATCCAGATAAATGGAAAGATTTTAGTAGTTTACATATATCAAATAAAGATGATATTTTTACAAATGTATTAAAATGTTATACTTTTGATTATATGGAAGATATTAAACATTTGTACAAAGATGTTGATAAGACACGATGGTTTATGTTACCACATGAAATTAATGCTTATTATTCTCCTCAATATAATGAAATTGTATTTCCAAGCGGTATATTACAAGAACCATTTTATTCAATTGATCAAGATATTGCTAGTAACTTTGGTGGTATTGGAACTGTAATTGGTCATGAAATTACACATGGTTTTGATGACATGGGTAGAAAATTTGACGCTCGTGGTAATATGATTGATTGGTGGACAAAAAATGATAGCGTTAAATATAAAATGAAAACATTAAAATTAAAAGAAATGTTTGATAAATTAAAAATAAATGATAAGAATGTAAATGGTGAATTAACATTGGGTGAGAATATTGCTGATTTAGGTGGTGTTATGATTTCATTTAACGCTTTAAAAAAATATAATCTAAAATTTTCAGATAAACTAAATAATATACAATCATATCAATTGTTTTTTTATAATTATGCAAATATTTGGAAATGTAAGATAACAGAAGAGGAAATAGATAAAAGATTGACAACAGACCCGCATTCTCCTCCATGTTACCGTGTAAATATAATATTAAGTAATATGGATGATTTTTATAAATATTTTGATATTAATAATAAATCATCAATGTGGATAAATAAAGAAGATCGTGTAAATATATGGTAAAAGACAATACAGACTCATATTATATTTTCATTTAAAATAACATTATTAAAAATAATAATGTTATTTTGTATAAGTACATTTATTATAATGTTTATTATGTCAGATATTTTTATGAAAAAATTGTCTATTGAAGGTAGATATTACATGAATCATTTTATTGGTAATATGATAATTGTTTACTATACATTTAATAGTATGGTACTGAGTTATAATAATAAGGCACTCCATGTAAATAATGATTTAATTGATTCTTCTAGGAATATTATATATGGTATACATTTATATCATATAGTATGGTACTATAATAAACTAAGATTTGAGGATTGGTTACATCATATATTAATGTGCGGTATTGCTCTACCTTTAACTTTATTGTTTTATCATAATAATTTAATAGGGCATTCATTTTTTTTTATAAATGGTTTACCAGGAGGTATTGATTATTTATTATTATTTATGGTACGTAATAATATAATAGATAGGATGATAGAGAAAAAGGTTAATTTATATATTAATTTATGGTTAAGATGCCCTGGGTGTATATCAACCGTATCATTGATTATATGTGAAATAGTCAATACTAATACTTTATTATATTATCAACTAGTATCATCTATTATAATAACGTGTACAATATATTGGAATGGTATATATTTCATGGAAAAAGTAGTATCTAATTATGCTCTTGAATTAAAAAAATTGAAATAAAAATTTTATATCAGTCATTTAAATAGTAAAGTTTTTTGTATTTAAAATGTTCTGTATTACACAAAATTTAAATAACGATTTACCCAACATTGCCACTAGTGCTCTTCGCACTGGTAGTACTGTTATCCCACAATTCGCATCTATTCTACCTTTATCATATCAAAAACCTCCTAAAACTAAGGAGTTGTATGGTTCGGATGGAATGGTTATTGCGTGGGAATGCTATTGTGGAGAACCATGTAAAGGTCGTGCTTATTCTGATTGGTCTGGTTTACTAGATCATCGGAAAATCAAGACCATACGTTGTCACCAAAACGGCGATAATACTGATGTACCATTGTTCAAAGAGTCCATTATATTTCATTGTATGGATTGTCATTATCATGAAATGTGTGCGTTAGTAGATAAACCAGAAGATTCTGATCCAAAAGAGATTAAGGACGCTCTTTTCGCTATTGGTGGTCCGCTTTTTTATTCGAAAGATCAACAAAAATGGGAGAAGAAACAACCATTTGTTCCAACACAACAGCGACCTCCGTATCAAGAACGACCTCCGTTTCAACAACGACCTCCGTATCAAGAACGACTTGCTTCTCAACAACGACCTCCGTATCAAGAACGACCTCCGTTTCAACAACGACCTCCGTATCAAGAACGACCTCCGTTTCAACAACGACCTCCGTATCAAGAACGACCTCCGTTTCAACAACGACCTCCGTTTCAACAGCGACCTCCGTTTCAACAGCGACCTCCGTTTCAACAACGACCTCCATTACAACAACAGGAACCTGTTTTACCACAGCACCCGATTATGCGAAGTATATCTGTTGATAATCGTAGTCCAGTTATTACATCTTCACATCCATTGTGTTGGAGTTCTGCTCTAAAAAAACCAATGGCATCTCTTCCTGAAATTGATGATTCTATTGAAAATACCATAGAGTCTCCCGAACAAGAAGTTGAAAATGATGTGGAAGAATCTTCTGAACATGAAGAAGTTGTTGATGATCTGTCTGTAGTTGAAACGATTGTCAAAGATGATACTTTACCACCAAGTACACCACCACCCAAGCAAAATAATATGGTTGTACCAGGTGCCCCACGAAAGTCTTATCAGCATACTACTTTAAAGAAACCTCGTATTGTTACCAAGAATACATTCTTAACACCATTTTGCAAAGATGGTCCCAATTGTCCAAAGCGAAATTCAATAGAACGTAGTATTCCTTGTCCTAAAAATCATATATATGCTCATGAATTTTTAGGACAAGGAGTAAATGTTGCTGAGTTACCTGGATTCTGTTGGCATTCAGAGGGTTGGAATGGAAAAGAATGTTTCAATGTCTTTTGTGAATTTGATCATTGTGAGGGTCATGAAGAATTGGTTCAGTCTAGATTGAAGAAGATGTAAAGTGTTTATATAAGTGTATAAGTGTATAAGTGTATAAGTGTATAAGTGTATAAGTGTATAAGTGTATAAGTGTATAAGTGTATAAGTGTATAAGTGTATAAGTGTATAAGTGTATAAGTGTATAAGTGTATAAGT
>Ga0214919_10012437_pt1 | contig 10456 bp, 10 predicted proteins | sample LL1503_MetaG_FD_177994 | JGI IMG/M metagenome (GOLD analysis project Ga0214919, IMG submission 177994) | Freshwater microbial communities from Lake Lanier, Atlanta, Georgia, United States - LL-1503 | ecosystem: Environmental > Aquatic > Freshwater > Lake | place: USA: Georgia | collected... | reverse complement strand
TAGCCGACACAGTTCAACGCCTAGGCTCACGCCTTGGCTCCACCTTCGTTGATGGAGGTGTCCACCCACGCTTTGGAACACGTAACTTCACACTGCCTCTTCAAAACGGTCAATACATCGAGGTTGTGTGCCCTCTAGATCACCCAGCAACAGAGCAAACTCCTTGGGGTAAAGCTGTTAGTAAGAAAGCACAAGAAGGCGGCGGCTGGCTAACGTGGGTTTTTGCGACTGAAGATATTTCAAAAGTTGAAGAGAAATTCGGACGCAGTGCAACCCAAGGTCACCGTACACGCCCAGATGGAACTGATCTTAAGTGGAAGCAAATTGGAGTAAATGAAATTACAGACTCTCGCGAACTTCCATTTTTTATTCAATGGTTAACCGCAGATCACCCATCACAGGATGGAAAGGCTGTTGCTGCAATTGAGAAAATTACGATTGCTGACAATGACCAGCTATCAGACTCATGGTTTAAGACAGAGATTCTTGCTGGATTAAATGGCACAAATATTGAGTTTATTGACCCTTCAACAAACGATGGTGAGTCGGGGATTGTTGCGGTGCATTTGATGACGCCTAGTGGTGTTGTGAGGTTGGATTAACACACTCAGTCACATTTGAGTATCTAACGAATATGTAGTTAGTTTATCAATTTTTAAGTTAATTAGGCTACGCTTATAATACCTTTTCCCAAATTGTCCTTCACGAAAGAAAGGTGCATTCCCATGGATTTTATTGAAAAACACTTAGACATGACATGTCAGATAATCAGTCAATTAGACAAGAAAAAAATTGAGATTCTTATTGAAAGTCTTGTTGAACTTAGAGCAAGAAAAGGAAGACTATTTGTGTTGGGCGTCGGTGGTAGTGCCGCTAATGCATCACATGCAGTCAATGACTTTAGAAAACTTGCAGGCATTGAAACTTATGCACCAACAGATAACATCTCAGAATTGACGGCGCGAACAAATGATGAAGGCTGGGAAACGGTTTTCTCTGGCTGGCTTGAAGTGAGTAATCTAAATTCCATGGACGCCATATTGATATTGTCAGTTGGTGGCGGAAGCATTGAAAAGCAAATCAGCGTGAATTTATGTAATGCAATAGACTTGGCTTTCGCTAGGAATTCCAAAATTTTTGGAATTATTGGCCGAAACGACAGCTACACTGAAAAATTTGCAAACTGCTACATTCTTGTTCCGCCACTTGATTCACAAATGATTACACCACATTCGGAGTCAATTCAATCGGTGATTTGGCATTTGATTGTGAGCCATCCTTTGCTAAGAAGTAATCCCACCAAATGGTAAAAGTCGATGATAGTTTTTCTGGATCGTGACGGGGTAATCCTAAAACCTTTTGAGAATTCAGGAAAAGGTTTTGCAATTACACACCATTCTGAAATTGAGTATTATAAGGGTACAAAGGAATCTCTGAATAAGCTTCAAAGATTCGCCTCATTCATTTTTATTGTGACTAATCAGCCAGATTTGCATTCAGGTAAATTAACCTTAGATAATTTATTGAAAATTCACGAGATATTGACTGAAGATCTTCCAATAAATGAAATCTTCTATTGCCCGCATTTAGTTTCTGAGAATTGTGAATGCCGTAAGCCGCAAATTGGTCTTTTTCTAGCTGCAAGCAAAAAATGGGGATTAGAAGATAAAGATTCTTGGATGGTTGGCGACAGAGATAGCGATATTCAGGCGGGACAGAAATATGGATGTAGAACTATATTTATTGATAGAGGGTGGAAAGACGAAAACGGGGCAGGGGCTGATTTTAGAGTCATGAATTTGGGTGAGGCAGTAGAAATTATTGCAAACCTTTCAAGGAAACCCTAGCTTTTTTGTATTTCTGTGAGAATATTCCTTCCATGGGACAGCAAAAAAACCAAATAGAAATCTACCTTGACAGTGCTAGCACGAATGAAATTTTTGAATACTATTTAAATCCAGAATGGGCAATTGACGGATTCACCACCAATCCAACATTAATGAGGGCGGCTGGCGTAAATAGTTATTTGGATTTCGTTTATGATGTCACATCACGAATCTCCGATCTCCCCATTTCCTTTGAAGTACTTGTTGACGATTTGGGTGCAATGAGAGACCAAGCCAAAAGGCTTAACAAAGTCGCCCAAAATGTCTGGGTCAAAATACCCGTTTCAAATTCGAAAGGTGAAAGTACCGCCAAGCTTGTCGGTGAACTAAATAAAGAGGGTGTAAAAGTCAACGTGACTGCAATGTTTACAATGCAGCAAATTGAAGAAAACTTTAATCAAGTTATTGCAGGGCAAGAAGTTATATTTTCAGTCTTTGCTGGTAGAATTTCAGACGCAGGTTACAACTCTCAAGAATTGATATCCGACTTCACCAAAGTTACTCAGGCAAGTAAAAACATTAAAGTACTTTGGGCTTCGACGAGAGAAGCTTACAATTTGGTTCAAGCAATTCAAAGTAAATGCCAGATAATCACCTTAACAGCACCTATACTCCAAAAAACATCTTTGTTTGGAAAAGATTTAAAAGACTACTCACTTGAAACAGTTCAAATGTTCTTGAATGATGCAAATGCATCAGGTTATAAATTCTAGGGAGACACTATGCGAATTTTTTTGACAGGTGGTGCGGGTTATTGTGGGAGTCGATTAGTCCCGGATTTATTAAATCTCGGTTATGGAGTGACTGTGTATGACACATGTTATTTTGGAAACGAAACTCTTCCAGTAAGCCACCCAAATTTTAACCTTATCATTGGCGACATTCGTGATGTAGATTTCTTGGAGTCTAGCGTTAAAGGGCATGATATCTTTATTAACTTAGCCTGCATCTCAAATGACGCGAGTTTTGAGTTGAATGAGCAACTTTCAACTTCGATTAACCTTGATGCATTTAAGCCAATGGTTCTTGCGGCTAAAAGATCGGGAGTGAGCAGATTTATATACGCCTCCTCAAGTTCAGTTTATGGGGTTTCGGACTCGCCTGAAGTTACAGAAGAACATGAACTAGTGCCATTAACGCTTTACAACAAGTACAAGGGCATGTGTGAACCATTACTGTTCGAAGAAGCAGATCAAAACTTCACCTGCGTTGTTTTCCGACCTGCAACTGTATGCGGTTATAGCCCGCGCCAAAGGTTAGACGTATCTGTCAATATTTTGACAAATTTAGCTGTGAACAAAGGAGAAATCACCGTTTTCGGGGGCGATCAAAGAAGGCCAAACATCCACATACAAGATTATATAGACGTCATAAAGCTTCTGATTACTGCACCCTCCGAAAAAATTCAGAAAGAAATCTTCAATGTGGGGAACGAAAACGCAACTATTTTTGAAATCGCACACATCGTAAAAAATATAGTTGAAAAAAGATTTCCAGATCGTGCTCCAATTAGTGTAACTCAATCGACTTCGGACGATAACCGCAGTTATCACATCAATTCTGACAAAATTGAAAAGATTTTGAATTTTCGGGCCACAAGAACCATCGCCGATGCTGTTGAAGAGCTTTGTGATGCATTCCAAAGTGGGAAGCTAACTAATTCCTTAGAAGATATTCAGTATTACAACGTAAAAACTCTTCTTGCTAAAGACATTAATTAGGTCAAAAACATGAATTTTCTCATTACAGGTGGAGCAGGATTTATAGGAAGCCACACAGTAGATGAATTATTGCAAAGTGGAGATAAAGTCAAGGTTATCGACAATCTTGAGGGCGGCAGGATTACAAATATTGTAGAACACTTCAGTAATCCTAATTTCGAATTTATAGAAGAAGATGTACGTACCATTGAATTAGGCCACCAAATTTTTCAAAATATTGATTGTATAATTCACTTTGCGGGATTGGGTGACATCGTCCCTTCAATAAATAACCCACTGGAGTACTTTTCTGTCAATAGTTTTGGAACGACGAGAATTTTGGAGGCATCCCGACTAAATTCAATTCGACGACTTGTATACGCGGCTTCGTCGTCTTGTTATGGACTTGCAAAAGTCCCTACAAGCGAGAATTGTGAAATTTCGGTACAGTACCCCTATGCATTTTCTAAGTTTGTTGGTGAGCAGGCAGCCTTTCATTGGTCTCGTGTTTATGGTCTTGAGGTAAATTCGATAAGAATTTTTAATGCCTACGGAACAAGATCAAGAACTTCTGGGACCTACGGCGCTGTTTTCGGAGTTTTCCTTAAGCAGCTAATTGAAAAACAACCTTTGACAATTGTTGGCACTGGAGAACAAATGAGAGATTTTGTCTATGTCACAGATGTTGCGAGGGCATTTGTTAAGGCATCAAAGACATCAGTTTGTGGTGAAGTTTTCAACATTGGCGCAGGTGATCCTGTATCTGTAAATAGGATCGCATCGATACTAAATTCTGAGTGTATTTCGATACCTGAAAGACCCGGCGAACCCGAAATCACTTGGGCTGACATAAAAAAAGCAAGGGAGTTATTAGACTGGAATCCTGAAGTGAGTCTGGAAGAAGGAATTAGGAGAATGCTGGAGAATATTGAGTATTGGAAAGATGCTCCATTGTGGGATCCTGTTAGTATTTCGAGAGAGACTTCCCAGTGGTTTCAGTATCTATCCAAGAATACAAATAATTAAGATGATGGCAAATTATTTACAGAACTATTCCCACAAGGTGGTTTCTGTCGAGAACCTAAAGAATGTTTTGGAAAACAAGAGATCTGAAAAGAAAACCATACTATGTCATGGTGTTTTTGATGTAGTTCATCCGGGCCACCTCAGGCATTTGGCTTTTGCAAAAGCTAAAGCGGATATTTTGATTGTTAGCGTTACATCGGACTCTCACATTAAAAAGGGTGCTTACAGACCCCACGTTCCAGAAAACATGCGAGCTTTAAATTTAGCAGCTTTAGAAATGGTAGATTATGTAATCATTGATTCGAACGAGAAACCATTATCAATTTTAGAAGATTTGCAACCTGACTTTTTTGCTAAAGGATTTGAGTACTCCAACTCTGAACTCAACCCCGCAACAAGAGAAGAAGAAGACGTGATTAGAAAATATGGTGGGCAAGTACTTTTTACACCCGGAGATTATGTTCTCTCTTCTAGCAAATTGATAACTGAATCTTTACCGAACCTTATGATCGAGAAGTTATTATTGATTTTACAGTCGTTCAACCTAACTTTCGAGGATTTGACAGATACCTTAGATTTATTGGCTAATTTTAAGGTTCATGTCGTTGGTGACACAATTGTGGATGTTCATACCGAAACAGCTATTTTTGGTGGTCAAACGAAAACTCCTACTCTTAGCGTCAAATTCTTGGAAGAGCATCGCTATATTGGCGGCGCAGCCATTGTCGCTAAGCACCTAAAGGCTGCGGGTGCGGACGTGGAATTCACAACAATTCTTGGGCAAGATGCTAACGCAGACTATGTACGTGAGGATTTAATAGAAGTTGGAATTAGACTCAACGAGTTCTCTGAAAACAAGCGCCCAACCACTGAAAAGAAAGCGATAGTTTGTGATGGTTATCGATTACTGAAAGTAGACATTGTCGAAAACGCGCCTTGCGCCGAAGACACAATTCAAGAAATTTCAACTGTTATACGGAGATCAATTGCCGATGTCGTGATTTTTAGCGACTTTAGGCATGGAATTTTCAACAAAAAAAGCATACCGGCCTTAATCAAATCAATCCCGACAAATGCTTTGAAAGTGGCTGATAGCCAAGTTGCGAGCCGCTGGGGAAATATCTGTGATTTTGCTGGATTCGATTTAATCATGCCTAATGAGAGAGAGGCTAGATTTTCAACTGCGGATCAAGACTCCACTATTGGGCCGTTGGCTAACAAGCTTTACGAGATATCCGAATGTAAGAATCTCATTTTAAAGTTGGGGTCGAGAGGAGCAATTGCTCTCATGGAATCCGAACTATCAAAAGGTCCTAAAATGCTATCTATCGATTCATTAACTTCTTTTGCCATGGATCCTGTAGGTGCGGGTGATGCGATGATTGCTTATGCTTCTTTAGCACTTAAAGCTACCGAATCTCTCCCACTTGCTCTCATCCTGGGAAGTATCGCTGCTGCATGCGAAACAGAGTTAGATGGCAATATTCCAATTGATTCCAAGAGAATTCGCGAAAAAATTAAAGAGATTAAGAGCTTCACTGAATATAAAACTAAATGAGATCCATAATTATTGGGCTTGGCATTCAGGGTCTTAAACGAAAATCGATACTCGGGAACGAGCTCGTTGCTACAATTGATACAAATAACGTGGATGCAGATGCAAATAATCTCAAACAAATAGATCCAAATAGTTACGATGTAATTTTCTCCTGCGTCCCAGATGAATTTAAATTGCAAACAATTTATGACGCCATCAAATTTAAGAAGAGTTGCCTGGTAGAAAAACCACTTTTAATGAAAAAGACATCAGATTTTGATGTCCTAGAAAATCTTTCGAATGAAGAATCCATCTATCTACAAACAGCCTATAACCATAGATTCGAACCAAACATTATTCGAACATGGGAGTTGCTTCATAGTGATTTCTTGGGGGAGATATATTCATTTAGATGTTATTACGGAAATGGAACAGCTGCTCTAATTTCTAAATCAGAATGGAGGGATTCGAGTTTTGGCGTCGGAGTAGACTTAGGAAGTCACGTTTTAGACTTAATTGTATTTTTTTTCGGCAAAAAGAAATACGATTTAGTCTCACAGATATGGAACCACGAAACAAATTGTCCAGACAGGGCTGTTATTTTGGGAGAATATGGGGCTATTTCGATCAATGTTGAAACCACTTATTTGTCATGGAAAAACACGTTTCTAATGGAGATTATCGGTGAGAAAGGTTCAATAATTGTCGAGGGGCTTTGCAAATGGTCCCAATCAACTCTTGAAAAGCGATCGCGAATACTCCCTTCGGGCGCACCTATGATTCAAAAAGTGGTGGAACCCCAGGGAGACCCAACCTGGAAACTAGAAATCAATCACTTTTTGGATTCGGTGAAAGATGGCTGTCAGACAGACTTAACTCGCGACAAAATTATTCAGGAGATGTTGGAAAAAAGTGGATTGGTTAGAAGGGTTGAGAACTAATGAAAATTGGCTTCTATGGGCTTTCTCATTTGGGACTCGTGCATCTTGTAGCTTATGCTTCAAAGGGCTTTACAGTTGTCGGATTTGACCCTGATCCTGAACTTATTAATGGGTTATCTTGTGAAAATTGGACTATTCGCGAACCTGGACTTCTTCAAACCTATTCAGATAATCTAGAACGCATTAGTCTCACTTCAGACTTGAGCGAGTTCCTGAAGTCAGACATTATCTACTTTAGCGAGGACGTGCCCACAAACTCGAGCGCAATAAGTGACTTTAGCAGTACCGAAAGAGCTATCGAATCAGTTATTGGGTCAATCTGCGAAAGTGTTCCACTTATCCTCTTATCGCAGGTACCACCGGGATTCACAAGAAAGTATTCTGATTTTCATGGGAATTTTTACTATCAGGTGGAAACGTTGGTGTTTGGGAATGCCGTGGATCGGTGTATAAATCCAGAGAGAATAATTGTTGGAACTTCTGAAGAAAACCTAGGAAATAGTAAGATAAGTACATTATTGGGCGCATTTGAATGCCCAATAATTTGGATGAACTATGAGTCGGCTGAGCTCACAAAAATTTCAATAAACATGTACTTGGCTAATTCGGTGTCCTTGACTAATGCGTTGTCTGAGTTTTCAAAGAACGTTGGAGCTGATTGGAAGAGTGTAAAATTGGCCTTGCAGCTAGACAAGAGAATTGGAAAAGATGCTTATCTAAGCCCAGGATTAGGATTGTCAGGCGGGAATATAGAACGGGACATAGAAACTCTTCGAAGTCTGTCTACCCCAGGGTCGCTCATAAATAAATTAGCAATCTACTATCAAGAGTCGTCTGCCCTGCAAAGAACCTGGCTACGAATGCAAGTAATTAACGTTCTAGTTAATCCGGAGTTTAAAGTGGCGCTTCTAGGTATAACTTATAAACCGGAAACCAATTCTGTTAAGAATTCTATTCCATTAGAGGTACTAGGCGAGTTCCGAGCTAACATTCAAAATGTTTACGATCCCGCATTTGTCAATAATGCCATTTACCAAACTGCAAACAGTATTTGGGACTGCATTAAAGATTCCGAGGTACTGATAATTGGGACACCCTGGAAGGATTTTTTTGGGATTGAGCCGCTCATTCTAAAGAGTAAGGTGAGAATTGTGATCGATCCGTTTGACGTATTGGACTCATCTAAACTCATTTTCATCGAGCGATATTCAAGCTTAACGCGAGAATTTCACAAGTGAATTAAGGAAAGTACAATGACTTCAACCTTACATATTATTGGATCAAGAAGCTTTATTGCCAGAAATATGCTTCAAAACTTTCAAAATAGTGAATCAATTAACTTGATTTCGCGTCAGAACATAGACTTAAGCGACCCAATGAGTCAAAAATATTTAAGAAATCAAATAAAGCCGGAAGACGAAGTTATGTTCTTTGCAGGCAAAGTCCCCTGCAAAAATGTTGAAGACTATGACCTGAATATTGTTATGGCGAAGCACCTTGTAATTGCACTTTCTGGTATCCCTCTAAAATTTTTCGGATATGTGAGTTCCGATGCCGTTTATGGCGACTCCACTTCCCGAATTAAGGAGGATTTTCCGACAACATCCAATTCACTTCATGGCTTGATGCACCTATCTAGGGAATTGATTTTCCAAAATGAGCTTACTGTGAATAGATTTCTGTGTGTTCGCCCAACACTTATATATGGGAGAGATGACCCACATAATGGTTATGGTCCAAACCGCTTCCTTAGGCAAGTGAGTTTTCAAAATCTGGTAGAAGTTATTGGAGATGGAGAGGAATTGAGGGATCATATTTATGTAGGCGATGTAGCTCGTCTGATCTACATGTTATATGTGGGTGGAAATTCGGGATTTTTTAATCTTTGCACAGGAACAGAATCTAGTTTTAGATCTTTAGCAAAAGAGACCCTAAGAATTTCTGATTCAGCAAAATTGGTCGAATTAGTTAGATCTGGGCCAATTCCCCACAATGGGTATCGCGCTTTAGATAACTCTTCAATACTTAATGTATTCCCAAATTATGAATTCTTAAAGTATAGTGATTATGTTGAGAGCATAATTGAAGAGTCGAGGTGAACCAGTGAGTACTAGTTTCAAAGACACTAGTTACATTATTACGGGTGGTTCAGGTCATCTTGGTGTTGCATTGGTAAGTTCACTTTTAGAACTAGATGCCAATGTAGTCAACCTGTCTAGTAGGAATATTGTTGAGTCAAAGATAGATTCAAATCCAAGATATTTCTTTTTTGAAATAGACTTATTGGATTGCGATGAATTGAAGAAAATTACTCCCAAAATAATGAGTTTGAATCTTCCTAACCTTCGAGGCCTCGTAAATTTTGCGGCTAGGTCCAAGAGAGGAGTGAATCTTGATGCTTCAGCAAAGGATATTGTTGATACATATTCAGACGTTATTTCACCGACATGGAATGCGATATCTGTTTTTCGAAAGATACTAACGAAAAACTCATCAATCGTTAATTTAGGATCACTTTGGGGCAGCTTAAGTCCAGACCCTCGGGTATATTTGGACCTTGGTAACGAACCTTCAATTGGTCTCCCCCCTGCAAAAAGCGCAATTTCAGAATTAACCAGATATTTGGCAGTACTCTTAGCGCAAGAGGACATCAGAGTAAATTCTGTTGAACCAGGATGGTTTCCAGTGAATCGTGGAACGCCACGAGAAGACTATATCGCCCAAATATCTGGAAGGATACCGATGGGCCGGATAGGGAAGAAGGAAGAATTGATTTCAACATTTCTGTTTCTTTTAGATCCATCGAGTAGTTACATTACGGGCCAGAACATAAGAGTTGATGGAGGTTATTCAATTTGGTAAATAAGCAAGGAATCAAATCCAAAGTAGCCCCTGAGGCTCGCTGCAGGCAGCACAGGCTGAGGTTATTGGAAGTTTCGCAAAAGGTTTCTGCCCTGCATTTAGCCGGTTCTTTTTCTTGTCTCGAAATCGTAGACACAGTTTATTTCGATGTGAAGTCTGAGTCAGATATTTTTCTTCTATCCAAGGGTCATTCAGGACTAGCTCAATATGTTGTTTTAGAATCATTGGGAATTTTACCACTGGAGCATTTGGATTCGTATGCAGCAGTAGACGCTCTCTTAGGTGTACACCCAACTGCAGATATTCCCGGAATATATTTTGGAACAGGAAGCCTAGGTCATGGCTTGAACATTGCTGTAGGAGCTGCGGTATATAGAAGAAATCGAAGCGGAAGAGTTTTTGTAGTGCTTTCGGATGGGGAACTTCAAGAGGGTTCGACATGGGAAGGAATCATAAATGCGCCAGCGTTAAAACTAAGAAATCTAACCGTCATAATTGATTTCA
>Ga0214919_10012436_pt1 | contig 10456 bp, 8 predicted proteins | sample LL1503_MetaG_FD_177994 | JGI IMG/M metagenome (GOLD analysis project Ga0214919, IMG submission 177994) | Freshwater microbial communities from Lake Lanier, Atlanta, Georgia, United States - LL-1503 | ecosystem: Environmental > Aquatic > Freshwater > Lake | place: USA: Georgia | collected 2015-03-15 | reverse complement strand
GCGACATTGTTTTAGCTTTCTTTGCTGATGAAGAGGCGGGTAGTAATTTCGGATCTCATTACATGGTTAAGAATCATCCAGAAGTTTTCGCAGGTTGCACAGAAGCGGTTTCAGAGGTTGGCGGATTCTCCGTAACAGTTGCAGGTGGAAAGCGTTTGTATCTCATTGAAACTGCAGAAAAAGGAATCCACTGGATGCGCCTAACCGCTGATGGGCGTGCAGGACATGGCTCGATGATGAATGATGAAAATGCGGTAACTCGCTTATCTGAAGCTGTCGCAAGGATCGGTCAGTTCCAGTGGCCTCAGCGTTACAGCAAAACTGTGAAGGCTTTTTTCAAGCGAATCGCTGATGAAACTGGCAAGCCATATAACGAAGAAGATCTGCGTCCATTGTTAAAGGAAATTGGCTTTGCTGCAACCATGATCGGTGCCACGCTTCAGAACACTGCAAATCCAACAATGCTAGAAGCTGGCTACAAAGCAAATGTAATCCCTGGTTCAGCAAGTGCTGTGATTGACGGTCGATTCATTCCTGGTTTTGAAGATGAACTCAATGAAACGATCAAGTCGATTATTGGTGAGCACGTAACAGTTGAGACTGTCACTCGAGACAAAGCCTTAGAGGTCCCTTTTGAAGGAGATCTAGTAGAGGCTATGTGTAACGCACTTATCAAGGAGGATGCTGTAGCAATCCCCGTTCCTTACGTCATGAGCGGTGGAACAGATAATAAGGCTTTGGCTGATCTTGGAATTATTGGCTACGGATTCTCTCCGCTAAAACTAGATGCCGACTTTAACTTTATGGCTATGTTCCACGGTGTGGACGAACGCGTTCCGATTGAAGGTCTTACCTTTGGAGCACGCGTGCTAAAGGAGTTTTTAGAAAACGCCTAAGCACTCACATCATTAAGTGCGTTGCGAACTATGTCTGGCAACGAAATCTCTTCGCTCTTAAGTACACCTCGAAGTTGTGCGCCAGTGCGGGCACCAATAAGTGAAGTGGTGACACCTGGTGCATCTCTTACCCACGCTAGTGCCACTTCTAAAGGTGAGAAACCCAAACCTTCGGCCGCTACTGCAACCGCTTCGACGATTCGGGAGGATCGATTATCTAAGTAAGGTTCAATGTGTTTTGCAAAGTGTGGAGCAGCCCCTCGTGAATCACTCGGAACACCCTTTCGATACTTGCCAGTTAAAACTCCTCTGGCTAGTGGCGCCCAGGCTAGGAAGCCAACACCGCATTCCTGCGCTGCATCCAAGACTTCAATTTCAACTTCTCTATTGAGCAATGAGTACTCACTTTGAACAGTTGTCAGTGGGGCTTTCATGGAATTAGATTGTTGTTTAGTTGCGGCGCGAGCAATCTGCCAACCGGAGTAGTTACTGATTCCAACGTAGCGAGCTCTTCCGGTTGTATAGGCATAATCAAGGGCGGACAAAGTGTCATCTAACGGAGTTGCATCATCCCACGTGTGAATTTGCCAGATATCTACAAAATCAGAACCTAATCGAGCGAGTGAACGATCAAGCTCTGCGATCAAAGAATGTCTAGATGCATCGATCCTGCGAACTCCATCAGAGAAACCAATTCCTGCCTTTGTGGCAATCACAACTTCATCGCGGTTGAACAAAGTCCCAACTAGACCACCAATAACTCGCTCACTATCACCGTCACCATAAGTGGAAGCTGTGTCAATGAAATTGCCACCGGCATCTAAGTAGGCACGGCACTGGTCGGCAGCCTCGATCTCATCGGTATCTCGGCCCCAGGTCATCGTGCCAAGACCTAAGCGAGAAAGGGCGAGTCCGCTTGTGCCCGCTCTGCGCATTTCCATGGGCCGACCTTAGCAATAGCAAGAGTGAAAAGCTGCGATAGCCTTTGATTCATGCGATTGGTTTTGATTAGACATGCACACTCCGAAGCCAATGCTGCCGGAATACTTTCTGGCCGCTTACCTAATGTGCATCTTTCAGAAAAAGGACTAGAACAGTCTGAAGATTTAGCGGTGCGTTTAGGCAATTTCCCTGTATCAACTCTACGAATTAGTCCCATGGAAAGATGCTTTGAGACTATCTCTCCCTGGCTTAATTCTATAGTTCTTCGCAATAATCCAAAGTTTGAACCAATTATTGATCCAGAACTTACCGAAGTTGATTATGGAACGTGGAGCGGAAAGAAGTTAGCAGTCTTGAGCAGGAACAAACTGTGGAAGACAGTGCAAGAGGCTCCTAGTCGTATGTATTTCCCGAGCGGAGAAGGAATAGCGCAGATGCAATCTCGCGCTATGACCTCTGTTCATAAAGCGGTTTCAAAAAAAGCAAAGGGAAGTGCTGTAATCGTCAGTCACGGCGATGTCATCAAGTCGATCGTTGCTTCGGCACTTGGTATGCATCTGGATGAATTTCAGCGAATTGTGATCGACCCTGCCTCGATCTCTATCCTAGATTTCTCTACAACGAAACCACGAGCCTTGTTGCTCAATGATTCGAGATCAACGGTAACGGAACTGCTGATGGCTCCAAAGAGAGCCAAAAATTTACTAGGTGGCGGATCTGGTCGATGAGATATGAGTTCACCACACCAACTCGCTTCGTAGCTGGAACGGTAGGCGAGCCCGGGGAGCGGGCCTTTTATTTGCAGATTCGAGATTCTTCCCGCCTGTTTTCAGTCGCGGTTGAAAAAGCTCAAGTCCAGGCCATGTCCGCACGTCTAGAAGTAATGATTGCGGAGATACGAAAATCAAATCCTTTAATCACAATCGAGAAATTACCCATAGATGATGCACCTTTGGAATCTCCAATTGATTCTGAATTTCAAATCGGTGCGATGTCATTGGGGTGGGATGAAGCCAGTAACTTGATCTGTATAGAGCTGTATGAACTAGAAGACGATGAAGAGGATCTTGATGGGGAAGTAGTCGTAGTAAATGTTTCACTAGCTATGGCTGCAGCGTTTTGCGCGCGTTCAAAAGCTGTGGTCAACGCTGGCCGATTGCCATGCCCATTCTGTGGAATCCCAATAGATCCACGTGGTCACTTATGTCCGAGGGCAAATGGATACCGACGATAATTTATTGATCCTGACCCATGGGGAGTTGCATGTAACAGGTCGCCTAGTTGATGCATCAAATGCAACACTCTATGCAACCGCGACTCTTGAGGATCGTGAATTAGTGTGTATCTACAAACCAATTGCGGGTGAACGCCCGCTATGGGATTTTTCGGATGGCTGTTTAGCTCATCGCGAATATGCCGCCTATTTAGTGAGCGACTATCTCGGTTTTGATTTAGTTCCCTTAACTATTCTGCGTGATGGACCATATGGCCTCGGAATGGTTCAACAATGGGTAGATATTGATGAAAATATCGATTTGGCAAAGTTCTTTGCTACCGATCATCCACGGTTAAGGTCCATGGCACTATTTGATGCAATCATCAACAATACCGACCGAAAAATTGGTCACTTATTGCCACTCGATGAGAAGACTCTATTCGGTTGCGACCATGGGGTTACCTTTCATACCGATGACAAATTGCGCACCGTGTTGTGGCAATGGGCAGATGAACCCTTTACTCCCGAGGAGATTGTTCTTCTTGAAAAAGCACAGCTATCTTTGGCAGGAGAATTAGGGCAACTTCTTTCGCCACTTTTGACAGTGCAAGAGATTCAAGAAACAACCCGGAGAGTTGCTGAACTTTTGTCATCAGGCACTTTTCCGTTACCTAATCCAGATTGGCCTGCTGTCCCGTGGCCAGCCTTTTGATTTAGGATTACCATACACACATGAAATCGTGGAATGACGTTGAGATCCCAGCAATAGAATCCACAATTCATTTCCCCGACTTGAATCTCACTAACTCAACTACTGGCAAGAAAGAGCAAATAAAACGTAAGCCTTTGTATCGCATGTATGTCTGCGGTATAACCCCATATGACGCAACCCATCTAGGCCATGCCGCTACCTACTTAACATTCGATCTAATCAATAGATACCTCAAAGCCAGAGGCTCGGAGGTTCGCTATGTTCAAAACATTACAGATATTGACGACCCATTATTGGAGCGAGCTAATCGTGATGGCGTTGATTGGACTGACTTAGCCCACCAACAAATCGATCTATTCCGAAGTGACATGGTCAATCTTCGAGTGATTCCGCCAGCACATTACATTGGGGCTGTCGATGCGATTCCACTTGTTACAGCTGCCATTGAAAATCTTTCGGCGAAAGGAAGCATCTATCCTGTGGAGCAGGACCTCTATTTCAGGGTGCATGCTGATACTCATTTTGGTGAGCGCTCACATCTTTCTCAAGAAAAAATGCTTGAAATATTTGCAGAGCGAGGGGGAGACCCGACACGCATGGGAAAGATGGATCCCCTTGATTGCTTGGTGTGGATGTCTCAACGCCCTAATGAGCCCGGTTGGCCATCGCCTTTTGGCACCGGTCGACCTGGTTGGCATATTGAATGCACTGCAATTGCAATCAAATATCTTGAACCCGTACCAAGTGAAGATGCCCTAATAGACATTCAAGGCGGCGGATCGGACCTTATTTTTCCTCATCATGAAATGTGTGCTGCACAAGCACAAGTTCTTTCAGATAAACCATTGGCCAGCACCTATGTTCACGCCGGGATGATTGGTTTAGATGGTGAGAAAATGAGTAAGAGCAAGGGAAATCTGGTTTTCGTTTCAAAGCTCGTTGCCGCCGGGAAAGATCCTATGGCGATTCGCTGGGCTCTTATGAAGAATCATTACCGCACTGATCGTATGTGGACTGATCAACTTCTAATCGAAGCAGAACTTGATCTCATCGCTTTGCGCTCTTGCCTAGATCAAACCGAGGTTGCACCGACAAGTGCGCTGATTTCAGTAATTGTGAATGCATTATCTGATGACTTAGATACTCAGAGCGTAATCACTTCAGTAAATGAATGGGTTGGGCGAACGCGATCAGGTGAATCTGGTGGAAGTGCACAGACTTTGATCGCTGCTCTAGATTCCCTACTTGGGATTAAACTTTAACTTTCGCTCTGCCTGCGCAAGTATCTTTCAAACTCTTTAGCGATTAAATCACCGGATACATCGGGAAGTTCTAAGGCATCCTTACTTTCTTCTAATGCCTTCACATAGTCTGCAACATCTGTGTCTTCTGCTGCAAGTTCATCGACAGATTTTTCCCACTCATCAGATTCAATTTGCAGATCACCCAATGGAATAGAGATATCCAGAAAGTCTTCGAGCGAATTGATTAGTGCTAATGAAGCTTTCGGTGAAGGGGAGTTTGATGCGTAATGCGGAACTGCAGCCCATAGTGAAATTGCGTCGATGCCACGTCTCATGCACCCGTCTTGAATAATTCCAAGTATTCCGGTTGGCCCTTCATACTTTGAAACAGAAACACCTAGGCGTTCAGCAATATTTGGGTGCGCACCGGTTCCTGTCACTGTGATGGGGCGGGTGTGTGGAGAGTCTGCGAGAAGAGAACCAAGGGTCACTACGAGCGAAACTTCAAGATCATCAGCCAAATCTAGGAGATCAGATGTAAATCGCTTCCAACGCATTGATGGTTCAACACCCGTGACTATTACGAGATCACGCTTCATCGATGGGATCGCTAATCCGAATACTTGAGTGCCAGGCCAGGTGATACTTCTGATGGATGAATCATCTATAGCAACTTGAGGTCTGTTTACTTGAAAGTCATAGAACTCTTCAGCTTCTACATCAGCAATAAGTTGAGGAACGACATCATCATCTTTTTCTCGCCATGCCGATAACAAGTGCTCCAGAGCACCAGAAGCGCCTTCGGCAGCATCATTCCAGCCAGTAAAGGCAACGATCATCACGGGGTCTTGCAGCAGCGGTATGTTATGAATCTCCACGAAACCAACCTTAGGGTAATCTTCGTTAGATGAACACGCCGATTAGAACTGATGGATTGCTGCGGCGAACCCTTTCCGAGAGGGTAGTTATCGCCGACGGGGCGATGGGAACAATGCTTCAGGCGGCAAATCCCTCCCTGGCCGACTTTCAAAATCATGAGGGTTGCAACGAGATCCTTAATGTCAGTCGCCCAGACATTGTTCGCTCCGTACATGATGAGTATTTGACGGCAGGTGTTGATGCCATTGAAACAAACACCTTTGGCGCTAACTGGTCCAACCTGGCAGATTACGGAATTGAAGATCGCATTTACGAACTCGCATTTGCAGGTGGAAAGATCGCTCGTGAGGCCGCTGATGCTTTTTCGACGCCCGACAAACCTCGCTTTGTATTGGGTTCACTTGGACCAGGAACGAAATTGCCAAGCTTGGGTCACACAACCTATGACAACTTAAGAACTGCCTACTACACAGCGGCTAAGGGATTAGCTGATTCAGGATGCGATGCATTACTAGTTGAGACCTCACAGGATTTATTACAGGTCAAAGCTGCTGTCAACGGTTGCCGCCAGGCGATAAGCGAAGCCGAGCACGACATCGTTTTGATTGCTCAGGTAACAGTTGAAACCACCGGCACGATGTTGATGGGCTCTGAAATCGGCGCAGCTCTAAACGCACTTGAACCTATGGGAATTGATTTGATTGGGTTGAATTGCGCTACCGGACCTGCAGAAATGTCAGAACACCTTCGTTACCTAAGCAAAAATGCAAACATCGGGATATCGGTAATGCCTAATGCTGGCTTGCCTCAACTTGGACCAAATGGTGCTACCTATCCATTAAATCCTGACGAGCTAGCAACGGCGCTAGATGGTTTTGTAGCAGATTATGGAATTTCACTAGTAGGAGGCTGTTGCGGAACTACTCCAGCGCACTTAGCGTCAGTAGTGGCAAAGCTAAGTAAGAGAAAGATTTCACAGCGCACTCCGGCGCTTGATCCAGGTGCCTCATCTCTCTATCAATACGTGCCATTTAGACAGGAACAAACTTATTTAGCCATCGGAGAGCGCACCAATGCAAACGGATCTCGCGCATTTCGCGATGCGCTACTAGCTGAAGATTGGGAGAAGTGCGTAGAGATCGCACGCGATCAAATTCGAGATGGCGCACATATGCTCGATTTGTCGGTCGATTATGTTGGTCGAGACGGCGCAGCAGATATGAGTCAGATCGCATCTCGCTTTGCAACAGCAAGCACGTTGCCAATCGTTCTAGATTCAACTGAACCTGCTGTCTTGAAAGCTGGTCTGGAACATCTTGGTGGGCGCTGCGTCATAAACTCTGTTAACTATGAAGATGGAGATGGTCCGACTTCTAGATTTGCAAAGATTATGCCCTTGGTAAAAGAGCACGGGGCCAGTGTTGTCGCATTAACGATTGATGAAGAGGGTCAGGCACGAGATTCCGAATGGAAATTACGCATTGCACGTCGACTAATTCATGATTTGCATGATAACTGGGGCATGAATATCGGTGATATTTTGATTGACTGCCTCACATTTCCTATCGCGACGGGTCAAGAAGAGACTCGAAAAGATGGAATTGAAACGATTGATGCTATTAAAAGATTAAAACTTGAATTTCCAGAGGTTCAGACAACTCTTGGCGTTAGCAACGTTTCCTTCGGTTTGAATCCAGCTGCCCGCGTCGTCCTGAACTCTGTCTTCCTGCACGAATGTGTACAGGCAGGTCTTGATTCGGCCATTGTTCATCCATCAAAGATCACGCCTATGGCTCGAATAGATGAGCGACAAAAGCAGGTTGCTCTAGATCTTGTCTACGATCGCAGAGTTTTCGATGGCGATGAATGCACCTACGATCCACTGCAAGAGTTTTTGCAAATGTTTGATGGTGTTGAACTTGCCACTAGCAAGAACGCCCGTGCTGAAGCACTTGCCGCTTTGCCATTGTTTGACAGGTTGCAACGTCGAATTATCGATGGTGAAAAAGTCGGTCTAGAAGATGATCTCAAAGCTGCTATGGCCGAGGGAACACCGCCTCTGGAAATCATTAACTCTCACTTGCTTGAAGGCATGAAGGTCGTTGGAGAGCTATTTGGTAAGGGTGAGATGCAACTGCCATTTGTTCTGCAGAGTGCAGAAGTAATGAAGACCGCTGTAGCAATGCTTGAACCATTCATGGAAAAGACAGGTGATCAAGGTCGCGGCACAATGCTTCTTGCTACTGTACGAGGAGATGTGCATGACATCGGAAAGAATCTTGTCGATATCATTTTGACCAATAATGGATATCGCGTGGTCAACATCGGGATTAAGCAGACTATTAATCAAATCATCGACGGTGCAACAGAAAGCAATGCAGATGCGATTGGTATGAGTGGCCTGCTCGTTAAATCAACTGTCATCATGAAGGAGAACCTTCAGGAGCTCACAGCACGTGGCTTAGATCAACGTTGGCCAATTGTTCTCGGTGGCGCAGCCCTTACCCGAGCCTATGTCGAGCAAGATCTAGCTTCGATGTTCCCAGGTGAAGTGCGCTATGCGCGAGATGCCTTTGAAGGTTTACGTTTGATGGATTCAATCATGGCAGTAAAGCGCGGGGAAGAAGGGGCTGCTCTACCGCCACTTCGTGAACGCCGTGTTGCCAACACAAGAATCAAAACAGAAGAAGCTCCAATTGATACACGTCGTAGTGATGTCGCCTCAGATAATTCAATTCCTAACCCTCCATTTTTTGGTTCACGAGTCATTAAGGGAATTCAGTTATCTGATTACGCTGGAATGCTTGATGAGCGCGCACTCTTTGTTGGACAGTGGGGACTTAAAGGAAACCGCGGGGAGTACGAAACGATGGTGGAGGAGGAAGGTCGCCCACGTCTTCGTTCCCTCATCAATGAAGTTCAATCAAAGGGTTGGCTAAATGCGGCAGTTGTTTATGGATATTTCCCTTGCTACAGCGAAGGAAATGACCTGGTTATTCTTCATCATGAGGGTGACGATAAAGGCAAGGAACGTCTCCGCTTCACATTCCCACGTCAGAGCCGTGATCGCCGCCTTTGCATTAGCGATTTCTTTGCATCTAAAGAATCAGGAAAGACCGATGTTGTCGCATTCCATGTTGTAACCATGGGTTCTACCGTGAGCGAAGCTGCGGCTAAGTTGTTTGCGGCAAATAATTATCGTGAGTACTTAGAACTGCATGGACTTTCAGTTCAACTTACTGAAGCCTTAGCTGAACATTGGCATGCTCGTGTGAGAGAAGAACTCCAGGTTAAGTCGGAGGACTCAGCTGATCTACAAGGAATTTTGGATCAGGGTTACCGAGGATCTCGCTACTCATTTGGCTACCCAGCATGTCCGGATCTAGAACAACAAGTTCAGTTGTGTGAACTACTTGATCCTGGCCGAATAGGTGTTGAACTATCGGAAGAGTTCCAACTTCATCCAGAACAATCAAGTTCTGCAATCATTGTTCATCATCCCGAAGCAAAATACTTCAACGCTAACTAATTTATTGGATGAGCAACTTTTTCGAGGCTGTTTTCTTTGACATGGATGGCCTATTGGTCGATTCCGAACCAGAATGGCTTTTATCCGAAATAGAAGTGACCAAACCTTTCGGATATTCCTGGGAAGAAGTTGATCAAATCGCATGTTTAGGTGGTCCGCTTTCAAAAGTTGGGCAATACATGTTTGATAAATGTGGGCAACAAAAGTCTGCGCAATACTTCACCCAAACCCTGATTGAAACGCAGGTCGCAAGAATGCGTGGGAACACCCCAACTATGCCAGGTGCTGTTGAGTTAGTCAGAGAACTTCAATCACATGGGATCAAGACCGCGCTCGTCTCAGCAAGCCCTAGAAATATTGTCGATGCAGTGTTGGATAACTTGGGACATGACCTGTTTCCCTTTTCGATCAGTTCAGATGATGTGGTCAACACCAAACCAGACCCGGAGGCTTACTTGAAAGCAGCGACGAAAAGTGGGTCAGAGATCACTAATTGTCTTGTCTTTGAAGATTCCTTAACCGGTATGAACGCAGCGATTGCTAGCGGTGCTTATCTCATCGGAGTTCCACACCTTGTTTCAATCGCAGAATCCCCACGAGTCCGTGTGATTCGCTCGCTAGAGCAGTTGTCTTTTTCTAAATTAACTGAGTTGAAGCAAGACTTCTCAACCGGAATTTAGTCGTTGTGCGCAGGGCAAATACTTTTAAAGTAGCACCAGTCGCATAAGCGTGAAGTTTTTGGCGGCCAGTAATCTTTCTCTATCGAAACCAAGATATCTTTAGCTACCCGGCGTAACACCTTTTCAGTTGCTTCAAGTTCGGCCATAGTCGGATTACTTTTAACTAGTTTTCCGTCGCCTAAGTAAATTAGCTGAAGAAGACGGGGGAGTACTCCATTACTTTTCCAGTAAAGAAGTGCATAAACTCGAAGTTGGAAAAGGGCTTTCTCTTCCCAGCCTGGCTTTGGAGCTTTACCTGTCTTGTAATCAACGATTCTTACTTCTCCAGTTGGAGCAACATCTAATCGATCTACATAAC
>Ga0214919_10012435_pt1 | contig 10457 bp, 6 predicted proteins | sample LL1503_MetaG_FD_177994 | JGI IMG/M metagenome (GOLD analysis project Ga0214919, IMG submission 177994) | Freshwater microbial communities from Lake Lanier, Atlanta, Georgia, United States - LL-1503 | ecosystem: Environmental > Aquatic > Freshwater > Lake | place: USA: Georgia | collected 2015-03-15 | reverse complement strand
CGGGCGTCCGATGACGCTGCCGGCCTGGCCGTCTCCGAGAAGCTCAAGAACCAGGTCCGTGGCCTCAACCAGGCCCAGCGCAACGCCCAGGACAGCATCAGCCTCATCCAGACCGCCGAGGGTGCCCTCACCGAGACGCATTCCCTTCTGGCCCGGATGCGCGAACTCGCCGTCCAGTCGTCCAATGACACCCTTACCGCCAGCGACCGCGCCAACCTCAACGCCGAGTTCACCCAGCTTCAGGCCGAGGTCGACCGCATCGCCACCACCACCCAGTTCAATACCGCCCTGCTCCTCAGCGGCAGTGGTACCGCGACCGCCCTCACCTTCCAGATCGGTGCCAACAACGGGGACACCCTTGCCTTGGCCATCGACGGGACACAGGCCAGCACCCTGAATGTGGCATTCACCTCGGCGAACGGGTTGGCCGGTGTCGCCTACCAGTCGAGTGCGAGTGCGGTGATCTCGATCCTCGATGTGGCCGTCAACGTGGTCAGCGAGGACCGGGCCGAACTCGGTGCCGTGCAGAACCGTCTCGAAAGCACCATCCGCTCACTCGCGGTTGCGTCCGAGAACACCTCGGCAGCCAACAGCCGCATTGCCGATGCCGACATCGCCCAGAGCATGAGCGAGATGGTCCGCTCGCAGATCCTCCAGCAGGCTGGTATCTCGGTCCTGGCCCAGGCCAATCAGGCCCCATCGCTTGTCCTCCAGCTCCTCAAGTAGGCAGCACCCGTGAGCGTGTGATGCGGACATGCCTCACGGCAGGCATTCGGGGGTCACCAACCCCCGAAGCCTACCTTGGGTCGGTCCGCACACACGCAAGCCTGTCGCGGTGCCTCGAGTGGAGAAGATTCCGTCTTCGGCACTCGCGTCGTCGCGACATGCAGCACCGGGCGCGCGCCATGCCCGGATCACCCAGGCACATCCGGAGCATCGAGCGGGAAGGCATCTTGGGCTTGTTGCCCACCGACCTGCTCAACCAGTCGGGACGCATGGCAATCAGGGAGAGCCTCACGGATTGAGGCCGGATTCGATAGGGAGATCAACCCATCATGGCGCTGCGGATCAACTACAACCAGGCGGCCTCCATCGCCCAGCGTGGACTGGCCGGAAGCCAGGACGCGTACTCTCGCATGGCCGAAAGGCTATCGACGGGACTACGGATCAACCGCGCCTCCGATGACGCCGCCGGCATGGCCGTTTCGGAAAAACTGAAGAACCAGATTCGCGGCCTCAACCAAGCGCAACGGAACGCGCAAGACAGCATCAGCCTGATCCAGACGGCCGAAGGCGCCTTGGCGGAAACCCATAGCCTTCTCTCACGGATCCGCGAACTCTCGGTGCAGTCGGCAAACGACACGCTCACCGCAAGTGACCGCGCGAACCTGCAGGCAGAGGTCAACCAGCTGGTTTCGGAAGTCGACCGGATTGCGTCGACCGCCCAGTTCAACGGCATCGCCCTGCTCAACAAGAACCGCACCGTCTCGACCCACGATAGTGGCGACGGCCTCCAGTTCCAGATCGGGGCCAATAGCAGTGGCGCCGCAAACAACCTGACCCTCACGATCGGGGGGGCACGCACCCAGGATCTCGGTAGCGTCAAGACCCTGAGCGGCATCAACAGCGCGATCACGAGTGGCACATTCACCGTCGGCAGCAGCACGGTCACCTATGACGCATCCGTGGATACCGTCTTCGATGTCCGTGACCTGATCAATGCCGACACCGCAACACACGGGGCAACCGCATCGGTTGCCAATGGCACCCTGACGCTCTCGGCCAGCAGCGCAGTTGCCGTGGCCGACGGAACGGGCAACCTCGCGTCCACCCTCGGTTTCTCAGGGACGGCGGCCGTGGGTCCGGTCAGTGGCTCGTCCACGTTGGCCAGCATCGGCGTGACGGCGGGTGGAACGTTGACGATCGCCACGGCTGCCACGGCTGCCGCTGGTTCGAACACCCTGGGTGACCTCGGGATAGCCGGCGGATCCCTGTCCTTCACAGCCCAGGTGGCGGCTGGAACAGCCACCACCACATCGACACTCGCCGAACTCGGGGTCTCGGCCGGCGGGACCCTGACCCTTGCATTCGATGATGGAACCGGCGCCGAGACCAGGTCAGTCGCCGTGACCTACGCCACCGGTGACACCTTGGGCGCCCTGGCGACGCGGATTGACACTGCAGTCAACGAGGCGTCGGCACTGCTTGCATCCGGGACGACTGCGGGAGGCATGGCCGTTATTGTCGGCGGCCCGACGACGGCGGGAACGGCGACCCTTCAAGACCTCGGTGTAGCGGGAAGCGGCACCGTGACCATCGGGTTTGACGACGGGACCGGCATCGAGACACGGTCGGTTGCCGTCTCGTACACCGATACCGACACGATCACTTCCCTGAAATCCCTGATCGACACCGCAATCACCACGGCGGCATTAATGCAGTCGAACGGAGCCGGGATCGGGTTTACCTACACAATGGGGGGTCTGGGGTCTGGCGCAAACCCAATCACCCTCGCGAATGCCACCACCACCACCTACGCGGCGGGCGTCTTCACCATCGACCTCGGTGCCGGCACCCCGTTCATCACGGATATCGGCGACTCCGGAGCCACGACAAGTGGGCTGCTCGCGGCGCTCAATCTCGCTCCCATCAGCGGCGCGGTCAGTGGCACGAGCGCGGCCAGTTCCGCAGCCGTGACAAAGGTCACCACTGCAATTTCACTATCCTCCGCCTCCACCGCATTCTCGGCCGGATCGATGAGCATCGACGTCGGAAGCAGCGGCGCACGGTTGACCACGCTCAGTGACAGCGGCACCGCACTCGCAGCCCTGAACCTGTCCGCAATCACGAGTGGTTCTGGCACATCAACCGCCTCATCAGGGACGGTCAACACCGCCATCCAGTCCGACACCGTCACCGTGAGCTACACCACGGCGGACACCCTTACCGGGCTGGCGACGAACATCCAGTCCGCATTGCAAGCCGCAGGCGCCGTCGGGGACAGCACCCTTGCCACCGGCACCTTGACAAATGCGACCGCGTCCTTCGGTTCCGGTGTACTCGCCATCGATGCTGACGGGTCAGGTGCGTCCTCAGTCACCTTCTCGGCCATCGCCGAAACCGGATCCGGAACCGCCAGGACCGTGCTTGGCGGTCTTGCAACCGGGGCGCAGATCACCTCGACAAACTCGATCTCGCCCGCCGCCACCGAGAACGTGGCAGTGAGCTTCGCCACGACTGACACCCTGACCAGCCTGGCAACGACCATCCAGACTGCACTGCGTGGTTCCGGCGCGGTTGGAAGCAGCCTCATCGGTTCGCTCACGGGAGCCGCCAACGCCGATTTCGGAACAACGGCCGCCTCGACGTTCACCATTGCCGTGACGGATCCGGATGTCGCCATCTCAGGCCTTACCGAAACCGGCGGCGGCCTGATCGCCGCTCTCGGCCTGACTGGCCTGAGTGGTGCGTCCGTCGCGTCAGCGTCAGCCCTGACCACCACCACGTACACATTGACGTCGGGCGCCATCGCTTCGGGGATCACCTCGCTCTCATCGGGAACGGGAAGCACGCTCAACATCTCGACGCGGGCGGCCGCTTCGGCCTCGATCGCCACCGTTGATGAGGCAATCAACCAGGTCAGTTCCCTCCGCGCCAACCTTGGTGCGGTGCAGAACCGCCTGGAGAGCACGATCAGGTCCCTCGGCGTGGCATCGGAGAACTCGTCAGCGGCCAACAGCCGCATCGCTGACGCCGACATTGCCGCCAGCATGAGCGAACTGGTGCGTTCGCAAATCCTGCAACAGGCCGGAGTCTCGGTCCTGGCGCAGGCGAACCAGGCACCGTCCCTCGTGTTGCAATTGCTCAGGTAGTCGCTTTTGAACAGCCTTCACCGGGCGCCGGTTCAGCCTCGGCGCGCATGCACCTTCATATCTATATGCAGACCTCCAGAGGCACGGAAGCCGCGTCTTTCGTGCCGAAGCGCTCGCATCGTCTGATCCGAGCAACGCGCACGGAAGGGTCTCAACCCGACAGTGGCGGACTTGAATTCGGGAATTTCCGGAAGGAGTTTCCCGGGAGTATTGTCCGTTAACTACGGAACCCTTCAGACCGTGCCGATAGTAATCCGTAAGGGGGAAGTAGGGTCCAAACCACTCCGGATGAGCCAGATGCGTGTCTGCCAATACGCATCACCTAGGACACCGGGGATCGCATGAGGGACCCGCCACGACCAGCTTGGTCGTGACAGCCGCGGAATACAACACCTGGACGGCGGAATCCACGCCACGCCAGAGGTCTCGCAATACGCGCGCACGGTGCTGACGCCGGGCGGTGCACTGCCATGCATCGTTCACGATGGCCGGTTCCGTGGCGCATGCCAGGCCCACGGCATGGTGGAACGTCATATCTCGGCAACTGCATTGCCACTGTGCTGCCGCGTGGGTAGGTCAAGACCCATGCCTTACCGCACAGCTACCGCAATGCCGGAAACGGGAGCGACCGGTGGTCTCCAACTCCCAGGCAGGATGGGTTGTATCCGCACACATGGACTTGTTCCGCTGCCGGCGACGTCGGGATACGGCGTATCCGTGCCACGGACGGACAGACCGCGATAGGGAGATCAACCAACCATGGCACTTCGCATCAACTACAACCTCGCATCGTCGAGTGCGCAACGCGGACTGGCAGCCAGCCAGGAGGCGTACGCGCAGCAGGCGGAACAGTTGTCGTCAGGACTCCGGATCAACCGGGCCTCGGATGACGCCGCCGGCATGGCGGTCAGCGAGAAGCTCAAGAACCAGGTGCGTGGCCTCAACCAGGCTCAGCGGAACGCCCAGGATGGGATCAGTCTCATCCAGACGGCGGAAGGCGGCATGGGTGAGATCCACAGCTTGCTGGCGCGGATGCGTGAGCTTGCGGTGCAGGCAGCGAACGACACGTTGACGACGTCCGACCGGGCGAACCTCAATGCGGAGTTCACCCAGCTCATGACCGAGATCACGCGCGTGTCGAACGCGGTGACGTTCAACGGGACTTACCTGCTGAACAACGCCTCGACGAATGTCACCCTGCAACTCGGTGCCAACAGCACGGCATCGACGAACCAGTTGTCATTCGCCCTGACGAACAACACCGCCGCGGGAACGGGCATCGCCCTGACGTCCAATGATGTGACGTCGGCGGCAAACGCCACACTCGCGATCACCCAACTCGACACCGCGATCGGGACGGTCAGCACCAACCGCGCAAACTTCGGTGCCCTCCAGAGTCGTCTGGAAAGCGCCTCACGTTCACTCGCCGTCGCCGCCGAGAACACAGCTGCTGCCAACAGCCGCGTTGCCGACGCCGACATTGCTTCAAGCATGAGCGAACTCGTGCGTGCCCAGATTCTCCAGCAAGCGGGGATATCCGTCCTCGCCCAGGCGAACCAGGCGCCCGCGATGATCATAGACCTGCTGAAGTAGCGAGGCATCCGGGACGGTGGCTCGCCCCGGGAACGCAGACCACCCAAGGAAACATGGCATCGGATGCAGGCCTGCCACCAGCACCGGGGCCAACCGCGATAGGGAGATCACACCATGGCGCTTCGAATCAACTACAACCTGGCATCGTCCTCGGCCCAACGGGGCCTGGGTGCAAGCCAGGAGGCGTACGCCAAGCAGGCGACCCGCCTCTCCACCGGCCTGCGCATCAACACCGCATCGGACGATGCTGCCGGCATGGCGGTCAGCGAGAAGCTCAAGAACCAGGTCCGTGGCCTCAACCAGGCTCAGCGCAATGCCCAGGACGCGATCAGCCTCCTTCAGACGGCGGAGGGCGGTCTGGTCGAGACCCACAACATTCTTGCCCGCATGCGCGAAATTGCGGTTCAGGCAGCGAATGACACGATCAACAACTCTGACCGTGCGAATCTCGACGCCGAGTTCACGCAGTTGAAGGCCGAAGTAGACCGGATTGCCAATACAGTGCAATTCAACGGGACTGTCCTCCTCAACACCGCTGGCGCAACAACAACCACGTTCCAAGTCGGTGCCAACAACGCTCAGACCCTCACAGTCACGCTCACCAACAACACAATTGGCGGCAGTTCATATGCTGCGGCGAGTGGCACGGCAGGTCTTGGACTAGGCGGCACCGTAGGCTCAACGGTAACTTCTCTGGCCACGGCGGCGACCACACTAAGCACACTTGATGCGGCTATCAATCAGGTCAGTTCCAACCGGGCCAACATCGGCGCACTGCAGAGCCGCCTCGAAAGCATTGGTCGTTCACTGGCGGTCGCCTCGGAGAACACGGCTGCTGCCAACAGCCGCGTTGCCGACGCGGACATCGCACAGAGCATGAGCGAACTCGTGCGTGCCCAAATTCTCCAGCAAGCGGGGATTTCCGTCCTCGCCCAAGCGAACCAGGCACCGGCACTCGTCCTGCAGCTGCTCAAGTAACCACAGTGGGTATCCCCGGTGGCCGGCAAGCCACCGGGTTCTGGCCCAGGCCCAAGGAAAAGCAGTGATGGTTCCGGCCTGCCAACCGCACCATCACCACATCGGATAGGGAGATCACACGATGGCGCTTCGAATCAACTACAACCTCGCATCGTCCTCAGCCCAGCGTGGCTTGGGCGCCAGCCAGGACGCGTACGCCAAGCAGGCGACCCGTCTCTCAACCGGCCTGCGCATCAACTCCGCATCCGACGATGCCGCCGGCATGGCGGTCAGCGAGAAGCTCAAGAACCAGGTCCGTGGCCTCAACCAGGCCCAGCGCAACGCCCAGGACGGCGTAAGCCTCCTTCAGACCGCCGAGGGTGGTTTGGCCGAGACCCACAACATCCTGGCCCGCATGCGCGAACTCGCCGTTCAAGCGTCCAACGACACTCTGGCTACGGCTGACCGTACGAATATCAATGCAGAGTTCACCCAGCTTCAGGCCGAAATCACCCGGATTGCCACAAGTACCAAGTTCAACGGCATATCCCTTCTCGACAACACTACTGGTGTGACCCTCCAGATCGGCGCAAACAATGGCAACACGCTTGCCGTTGCTACGACCGACAATCAAGCCACAACTCTCCTTGTTGATGCGGGCGCGATTGACGTGACCAGCAGAACACAAGCGGTGGCAGCAATCACGGCCATCGATACGGCTGTGAATACCGTCAGCACAAACCGGGCGAACATGGGTGCGACCCAGTCACGTCTGGAGAGTGTCGGGCGTTCACTGGCCGTCGCATCGGAAAACACGGCTGCTGCCAATAGCCGAGTTGCCGATGCCGACATCGCCTCCAGCATGAGCGAACTCGTGCGGGCCCAGATTCTCCAGCAAGCGGGGATTTCCGTTCTTGCCCAGGCGAACCAGGCACCCGCGCTCGTCCTGCAGCTGCTCAAGTAATCTCACGCGCCGCCTCCCCGGTTGCCGGCAAGCCGCCGAGGAGATGTCTCAATCCAAGGAACAGTGGTGATGGTTCCGGTCTGCCACCCGGGCCATCGCCAAATCACGATAGGGAGATCACACACTCATGGCGCTTCGAATCAATTACAACCTCGCATCATCCTCGGCCCAGCGTGGCTTGGGTGCCAGCCAGGACGCGTACGCCAAGCAGGCGAACCGTCTCTCGACCGGCCTGCGCATCAACTCCGCATCCGACGATGCCGCCGGCATGGCGGTCAGCGAGAAACTCAAGAACCAGGTCCGTGGCCTCAACCAGGCCGAGCGCAACGCCCAGGACGGCATCAGCCTCCTCCAGACCGCCGAGGGTGGTTTGTCAGAAATCCATTCAATCCTTGGTCGTATGCGCGAACTTACCGTGCAGGCCGCGAACGACACGCTGGCGACGGCTGACCGCGCGAACATCAATGCCGAGTTCACACAACTCACCGCGGAGGTTACGCGTCTCGCGAACGCCGTCGAGTTCAACGGCAAGAAGTTGATCAACGCCACTGCCAACGGACCGATCGTGCTCCAGATCGGCGCAAACAATGGCGATACCCTCTCACTCGCCCTCACGAACAACACGGCAACTGGTCTGTCCCTCACCGGTGACGTGACATCCCAGGCGAACGCTGCTTCAGCGCTTACTAACGTCGACGCTGCAATTGCAACCGTCAGCACCAACCGTGCCAACCTCGGGGCAATGCAGAACCGCCTCGAAAGCGTCGGCCGTTCGCTCGCCGTCGCCTCGGAGAACACGGCTGCTGCCAATAGCCGCGTTGCCGATGCCGACATCGCCCAGAGCATGAGCGAACTCGTGCGTGCCCAGATTCTCCAGCAAGCGGGGATTTCAGTCCTCGCCCAGGCGAACCAAGCGCCTTCGCTGGTCCTGCAGCTGCTCAGGTAAATACGCCCAACGCCTGCGGGATGGCCTCCCGCAGGCAAGCACTCTGGTCATGGGAATGGTCTGCCAACCATCGCGTGACCCGACATCCGGAATGGCTCGCCCCGCAAACTGGCGTTCGCGGGCATCCCATCTGGAAGTCATCTGGTTCAGCTCGCCCGGCAACGGGCACCCGGAGTGGAAGCCGGGAGTGGTGGTGCAACGTGTGGCCGCACTTGGCACTACCGGCTTACCAACATTGATAGGGAGATCAGGGCATCATGGCTCTACGCATAAACTACAACCTCGCGTCGTCCTCGTCACAGCGTGGCCTGTCTGCAAGTCAGGACGCATACGCCAAACAGGCGACCCGCCTCTCAACCGGTCTGCGCATCAACACCGCGTCTGACGATGCCGCCGGCATGGCGGTCAGCGAGAAGCTCAAGAACCAGGTCCGTGGCCTCAACCAGGCCCAGCGCAACGCCCAGGACGGCATCAGCCTCATCCAGACCGCGGAGGGTGGTCTCGCGGAGACACACAGTCTCCTCGCCCGCATGCGTGAACTGGCCGTCCAGTCCGGCAACGACACCCTTTCGACCTCGGATCGCTTGAACCTCAGCGCCGAGTTCACCCAGCTTCAGGCCGAAATCACTCGGCTCGCGTCCACCGTGACGTTCAACGGCATCTCGCTCCTCGACACCGCTGCCAGCAAGACCTTGCAGATCGGTGCCAACAGCACCGACACCCTCACGGTCTCGACAACGGACAATACCGCCGCAACCTTGTTAATTGACGCGGCGACGATCAATATCACGTCGCAGACCGTTTCCGCGACGGCACTTGCGGCAATCGACGTTGCTGTCAATACCGTCAGCAGCAACCGGGCAAACCTCGGCGCCACGCAGTCCCGCCTCGAGAGTGTCGGACGTTCCTTGGCGATTGCCTCAGAGAACACCGCGGCTGCCAACAGCCGCGTGGCCGACGCGGACATCGCCCAGACCATGAGCGAACTTGTCCGTGCCCAGATCCTCCAGCAGGCGGGTATCTCCGTCCTCGCCCAGGCCAATCAGGCACCCTCGCTCGTCCTCCAGTTGCTCAAGTAACACGCACGCCGGGCGCAGGGATGGCACACCCCATCCCTGCGTTTCGGTTCCGCACTGGCGCATATACAACCCTCTCGCAACTCTCCCGAAACGGAAAGATACCCCGGTGACTACCGGACTTCACGGCACATCGCATTTCTCAGTGGTGGTCGAAGGCTGGCGAACCGGGACACATTCGTATGCCCTGGTCAACCAGGCGCAACTCCGGGCCATGGGCGGTCGCTCCGACATCCGGGTGACGCATCGGGACTTGACACCTCCCAGCGAATCGGATGGAACAAATACGGCCCGTCCCGACGACCGTGCCGTCTCCACACCCGCCCACGTTGCCGGCGACATTGCCGACGTGGCATACCGCATTGCAGCCCCATTCGACCTGACGGCGTCTGAGCACGCCCGGCGGACGGTTGTCTTCCTGACGACCGAGCATCACTACATGCCAGATGTCCTGATGGCAGACGGCAAACCATTTGCCGAGGCATACCGGAGCAGTGACGCCCATCTTGTCACTCCATCGAACTGGTCACGTGACGGTCTCATTGCCTCTGGTGCCGACCCGGCGAGGGTCCATGTGGTGCCACACGGCGTTGACGCCGAAGTCTTCCATCCCCTCGACGATGCAGACCGCACTTCGCTGCGACGGGAGATGGGCATCCCGGACGAAACCTTCGTCTACCTGCATGTTGGTGCGATGACTGGCAACAAGGGAATCCAGGACATCCTGCAAGCATTTGCCATCGTGACCCAGTTCGTGCCATCAGCGCACCTGATCCTGAAAGGGAACGATGCGCTGTATTCGTCAAGAGATCGCATAGCAAGATTGATTTCTCAAGTCTTGACGCCTACCGACCGGCAACGGATCGTGTCGTGCATGACCTATTTTGGTGATCAGTTATCGGCAACCGACATTGCGTCGCTCTATCAGGCAAGCGATGCGTACGTGTCACCGTACCGGGCCGAGGGGTTCAACATGCCCGTCCTGGAGGCAGTGGCTTCCGGCTTGCCCGTCATCGTGACCGCCGGCGGTCCGACCGATGAGTTTGTCC
>Ga0214919_10012434_pt1 | contig 10458 bp, 9 predicted proteins | sample LL1503_MetaG_FD_177994 | JGI IMG/M metagenome (GOLD analysis project Ga0214919, IMG submission 177994) | Freshwater microbial communities from Lake Lanier, Atlanta, Georgia, United States - LL-1503 | ecosystem: Environmental > Aquatic > Freshwater > Lake | place: USA: Georgia | collected 2015-03-15 | reverse complement strand
ACTTATTTAAATATTTATCATCAATTAAAAAATTACGTTTTTCATCATCAATTATAACTATATATTTTGATCCAATAATATTTACTAATTCATTATATAATTCATTTTCTCTATTATAATCTCTATTAATTTTAAAATGAGAATATGCAATATTTATATTTAAATTTAATTCATTATAGATTCGATTTGGAAAATAATCAGCATCTACTGAAAAAGATTTTTCAGTATCAAAACAACCCATAGGTAAATATGTAATATTATATTCTGAAAATAGGTTATTTACAGTATTATCACTATAAGGAATATATTTATTCATATTTTTATATATATTTTTATCAGAAATACTGTATATTATTAAATTATTTAAATCAGTATACATAAAAGATATTTGATTATAATAAGATTCTTTACATATCATAACAACAGTATCATATTTATTACAAAAATATCTAATTGCGCCATTTATTACAATTGAATCACCTAATTCAAGATGTGGTATTATAAATAAATTAGATGCATTCTTATCTAAATTAGATTTTATAAAATTAATTAAAGGTGGTTTATATTTATTTATCATAATTGTTGATACTGTATTATAATAATCATAAGATTGATAAATTATTATTAATACAATTATTATTAATAGTATAATAAATATATGATTTTTATTCATAATATTATAATATAAAATAATATTATGAGTAAATCAGATTTTCTTAATTTGGAAGTAAATGGAAGATTATTTCCTTCATGGATTTTACAAAACTTTAAAAAGTATTATTTAGAAGAAATTAAAAGAGATGTTGGTTCTGATCCTTGTGCAGTTCAAGATGGTAAATTAACTTTAAGAAAATATCAAGAATTTGTTGGTAAATTTATGGATTTTAGAAGTCCATATAAATCTATAATGCTTTACCATGGCCTCGGTTCTGGAAAAACTGCAACAAGTATATCATTATTTAATTCTCTCTATAACTTTTCCAGTCTTTGGAATGTCTTTGTTTTAATCAAAGCTACTCTTGAAAACAAGCCATGGATTGAAGATCTAAATCAATGGTTAAATCAAGATCCTAAAATAAAAAAAGAAATGAGAGCTGCTATTAAATTTATTCACTATGATTCACCTTTTGCAGATAGAGATTTTATTGAAGCAGTTAGAAGTGTTGATGCATCCAAAAAGTCACTATATATTATAGATGAAGCGCATAATTTTATTAACAATGTATACAATAATGTTACATCTAAAACTGGTCGTCGTGCAAGTTCAATATATGATTATATGGTTAAAGAAAAAAAGGATAATGATGAAACTAGAATTGTATTAATTAGTGCTACACCAATTATTAACAATCCATTTGAATTAGCATTAATTTATAATTTATTACGTCCTGGTATATTTCCTAATAGTGAAATCAAGTTTGAAGAAAAATATATTTCAACTGGTAAGATTAAAATATTAAATCCAGCTACTAAAAATATGTTTCAACGTAGAATTTTAGGATTAACATCATTTTACATAGGAGAAACACCTGATTTATATGCTACTAAAAAAATTTATATTAAAGAAGTTCCAATGTCTGATTATCAAACGGATATATATAATTCATTTGAATTTATTGAAAGACAAATGGAAATTCGTAGAATGCAAAATAGATCAGAAGAAGGTAGTTTTATGTCTTATACACGTCAATCAAGCGATTTTGTATTTCCTACAATTAATGACAAAATTAATGGTGAAAAACGCCCTCGACCAAATCAATTTAAATTAAAAGATATTGATGTTGATAAATTAAATGAAGGTAAAACAGAAGAGTTCAAAGAATCATTAAAAGATGTAGAGACTATAAATGGTTTAGAATTATACAAAAAAACTCTTCAAGACTTTATTTTATCAACTGATAAATATTTTATGAAGAAAAATGCCGAAGATATTAAAAATAAACATACCATTCAAGATGATATTAAAATATTTAAAGAAAAATATAACTTTAAATATAAAAAATTTATGGAAGAGCATAAAAAGAAGAGTAGTTTATTAACTGCTTTATTTGATTGTTCATGTAAAATGACTGCAATTTTGTTTTATGGAATGAGAAGTAAAGGACCTATTTTAGTATTTTCTAACTTTGTATCAGCTGAAGGTTTAGAAATATTTAAAGTATATTTAAAACAACTTGGTTATAATCCATTTGGCGAAGGTGAAGATTATTTTCAGTTTTTAGAATATCATGGTGGAATAGATGATATTAAAAGAAAGAAATCAATTGAAGTATTTAATCAAATTGATAATTTATATGGTAAATTAGTAAAATATATGTTAATTGCACCAGCTGGTAGTGAAGGTATATCTTTAAGAAATATTCGTCAAATTCATATTATGGAACCTTATTGGAATGAAACAAGAATAATTCAATTAATTGGTCGTGCAATTCGTCAATGTTATCACAAAGATTTACCTAAAGAAGAGCGTCATGTTGATATTTTCAGATATAGATCAGTGAAAAAGAATGGTGAACCAACTGTTGATGAAAAAATAGAAGATATTGCAAGAAGAAAACAAATTTTAATCGAAAGTTTCTTAGAAACAGTAAAGGAAGCATCTGTAGATTGTAAATTATTTGAAAACCATAATATGATGTCTAAAAAATATCAATGTTTTCAATTCAATGAAAGTTCAATGTTTGATCCCCAAGTAGGACCTGCTTACAATGAGGATGTATATTATGATTCAAAATTAAATAATGGTTTGAATTCAATCAATAATGAATTAAAACAAGTAAAAGTTGTTAAGATTATGGGTATTAAAATAATAGAGGGGGTTAGACAAAAACCAGAACAATTTTGGTATAATCCAGATACAAGAGTTGTATATGATTTTGATTTAGATTTTCCAATAGGGAAAGTAAAATTAGACAGTGAAGGTATTGCTAGTAAAGAAATATTGGATAAAGTAACTTATTATTTGATAGAAGAGTTAATTGATATTCCTCGAACTAGAATAGTTTGAGATATTTATCATACAGTTATATTTTTTAATTTCCATTAACTAATATACCATTTTTGTAATAATTATATGTAGGATGATAGCCAACTTTATTTTCTTTTTTTCCAAATATTTCAATACGCATTTTGAAATATTTTTTAGATGCTTCAATTGCCTCATCTTTATCTAAAATTAAAATCATATCTTCCCATTCAGCACCATCAGGTAATAACATATATACAAATTCATTATTCATTATAATTATATAATATATATTTACTTATATAATTATTTTAATGTAGTATTAATTACACCAACACGAACACACATTATAATTTGGTGGTAATAAAATAATGGATGACGAATATAATTATATTTACTAGCATAATTTAATGGATCAGTTGTAGGATCAGCATATTTATCTAAATATAAGATTTCCATTGGATTATTAAATGAATCATAAAATTTAAAAGTTAATTTTCGAAAGTTTAATAAATTTTGTTCTTTAAACACTTTTGTAGGAGATCTAACACTTGCATAAGAAATAAAACGTTTTGCTCTAGATGTTCTAAGTAAATATGTAAATTGTTGATTATCAGTGCTAATAATAGGTAGATATATAATTTCAGGAATATTTAATCTTATGAATGGTTGATCATTTAATTTATATGAACTACTTATACCATAATTAAAGTAATCTGTATTTGTAATATTAAATGAATATACAATTGAAATATTATCATTTATCAAATAATTTATTTCGTTATTGTAAAAATTACAGACACGATATGTGGTTGTATTATTAGTAATTAATTGATTATTTACAATAGTATTTGCATTTTCTGTAACATATGAAAACATAAAAGTATAATTAGAATCATGAGTTAATGGAACTTTGACTAAATTAAATTGTGGGAGAGTTAGATAAAATATTTGAAATACTTTAATATTTTTAAAATATTCACTAAAGTTTTCACATACAAAATTAAAAGGATTTGGATATTTAGTATAATCTCTATCTGAAGAATCTATTGTAAATCCAATATAGTGTAAATATGTTGTTGATTTCATAGTAGGATCTTTATATTGAGGTGGTTGTAAATATAAGCCATAACTATTTGGAATTTTTTGTTCACCTACTTCATCTGTAGTGTTATCTTCTTCTACATGATCAACTCTTGGAGCGACGGTTTTAATTGATTTATATTTGTTAACGGGATTATTGGGATTATAAATCTGCATAAAAAATAGTAATAAATTTATTCTAGAAAATAGATTTATTATTTTAAGGTTAAATTTATAAATTAATTTAGAGTAATTGAATATGAGTAATTTGTATAGTTATTTTGTAAATCCAAAAACAGTATCATATATTACGAGTGAATATGTAGATGTAAATAATATAGATACATCAAATTCAGAAACTATAAATAAAATTCAATTAGGTATAAAAAAAGCATTAGATGATACATTTAGTAAATTAGATACATCAAAAATATCAGGTGGAAATGTGAATGATGCTGTTCAAAAATTTGTAAATGTCACAATGAAACGATTAGATTTACAGCCAAGAAATAGAAATGTAGCAACTCCTGTTAGCATGAGAATGCCCCCGCAACATAGCACAAATACACGGATGAATAATGATGAATCTATTGAATCTAGAACAAGTAATTATATGCAAAATTATAGGGAATTTTCAACATCAAATAAACCAAAAGAATTACCAGAATGGTTACAATCACAAAGCACAAATCCAAAAAGAATACAGGATGAAATGAATAAAAAGATGCAACCATCTGAGGCATTTAAAAATACATCAACTAGAAAAAGTTCACAAATTTTTAATGATTCAGAAGCAAATCCTACACAAAATATAGAAGATTATTCTGGAAATTTAAATTTTAGTTATTTTAATGATACACCTGAAGTTACTAGTGCATTTGATGATGCATTTTATAATACAGGTATTGATCCAGCAAGTGTAACTGATGATATGAATGATTCAATTGATGTAAGATTAAAGAAAATGGAAAGTGAAAGAAATTCAATTAAAGTATCTGAGCAAAAAGTTGAGAATATTGAAGAATTGTTTAAAGATGATAATGCATTTAAAAAACATTTAAATATGTCAAATAAAAAATATCATCATAGTAGTGACAAAGATAGTGAAGAAAATATTAATAAAATGACACATCAATCGAACAAAACGCAACAAAATTTGTCTAATCAAAATAGAATGAATCCGAATGTAATGCAACAAGCAGAAAATTACATACAACAAAATCAAATACAACAGCAACAGAATAATCAGTATCAACAAATGCAAGAATATATACACAATATGACTGGAAATTTTGCAATGAAAGAAAAACAATATCAAGAACAATTACATATGATGAGTAATAAGATGGGAAAATATGAGGAATATTTAAAAACATTAATGACAAAATATAAAGAATTACAAGAGGATAGAGATTTATTAAAGGAAAGATTTAAAAATAATTCATCAAATGATTCTAATGTAAATAAATATGCAATAGATGCAATAGAAGATAAGAAAAAAGAATTATTAAGAATTTCTGGAGAATTACAAGCAAAAATATCTAGATTAGAACAATTGCAAACAATTCAAAATGAACATGGTCAAGAATAAAAAATAATTTATATATTTTTTATTTTTAATATATATGAGAATAATTTTTACCGATGGAAAGAATTCATTATCACATTTTATATTTGGAATGTTAGGTGTTTATTGTTGGCCAATACTTCCAATATATATAATTTATCAATACATTGATATAACAGAAAAAAATGTAAGAATTGATTTAGTTGAATTTTTTATTGGATACATCGTTTGTTTAATGTGTATACAATTACAAATTATTCCAGATAATAAAAATTTATTTACTTTACAAATTTAACATATATTCATTTTATTACTATTTTTAATAATATTATCATAACCATCTAAATATGGTCCTCTACATTTATTCATATCATGATCAGTAACTCTTTCTTTATGAATTGTATTAAAATCTTCATTACGTAATAATCTAATTAAAAAATTCATAGAATAAACACCACATTCTGAACCACCAAATTGATGTTGCATTTGATTAAATTTAATACCATATTTTTGTTCAATTATATTTGGACCAGATTCATTCATATATGAATTTAATGGTAATTGGATTTTTTTACCTGTATCTTTTGTATACCATTTTTCAGCTAATTTTTTAACTAATCTTCTAACTCGTTGTTCAGGTTGTTTACCTGCTGAATCTGAATAATAAATTTTTCGATTTGCTGTATCAACAAAAAAAGAAACCCAATGAGAACCTGATTTATGATGTTCATCCAAATTAAAAATAATACCAATTTTAGTTATACCTTTTTTAGCTAACTTATCATAATCTAAGTCTTTTACACCAAATTGATTTAAATCTTCTATATCAATTGGAACTGCACCAATAAATAAAAAATCAGGATAAATATTCATATAGCGTTCCATACATTCATTGATTTCGGTGGTACTTAACCAATCATATTGTCCTGCAGGTCCTTTTGGTTTAAAGGCTTCATTCAAATCTTCTTGTAATGTTTGATTTTTTATAAATTTTAATGTAGGCCAGCATGTTTGATCTGAACATTCTGTTAATTTTTGTTTTAATGAATTAATCATATCTTCTTTATTTGGAAATAGTTTAATTTTATCTTTTGAATGTGTATCATTATAAGCAGATGCGATTGAATGTAATTCTTTTAGTGTAAAACAAGACCCACCTGAATTATCACGTCCTATAGAACAACTATGTCCTGCTTTTTGCATATATTATTAAAATATATTTTGTTAATAAGTATATATGAATAACTTTCCTAAAAATAGTTATCAAGATAACAATTCTAAAAATAGAATGGCTGGTTTAAGTCCAACACCAATTAATGCTATATTTCCAAATCAATTAACTGATCCTAATAGTTTTTTAACAGAAAGTGTTCAAAATATTAATCAATTTAGATATTCAACTGATATGGCATTATCAAGAGGAATAATAAATAATAATGTAGTAAAACATCCTAAAAACTCTGCTGAATATGGTTTATATTTAGATAGAAAAGAATTTAAGTTAGAAATGCCTTTATATCCAAATATAGCAGATAGCCTTGCTGCAGAAAATGTAACTGAACATGTCATTATAATTGATAGCAGTGATAGAAATACATCAATATATCCTTCACCATTTATATTAAAAACATTTTTTAATCAATCAGATGATACAACTAGATTAAATATTCCACGTGTCTTTGAAAATGTAAAGTTTATGAGAATTGAAAATGTAATTTTACCAAGACAATATTTATTACAAAAATATACAGTAGCAAATGTTTCAAATGATCCTATAATTCCACCTGATGATGTTCTAATTGTATCAGAAGTATTGACAGAAGTAATAAATCAAACATCTGCTGGTAATGATGTTGCAAGTCCATTAACAACTCCAAATAGTCAAACAGTTGAAGTTATTAATTTGAAAACATATACATATACATTAAATATTGTTGAAGGAACAAAAACTGGAGTTTATACAGTTGTTTATCCCAGTGATGTAACATATAACTCACAATATTATAATTATACATATGTATCTGGTAGTCAAATGAATGGGTATGATTTAAATACTTATGTCGAAAATGCAAATTATAATATGGTTACTTCAATTGGAGGAACAAAATCTGCAGTTGTAGGAAGTGCATATGATTTAACATTTACATTAAACACAATTACACCAATTTCAGTCATAGTTAAATTTATGGTCAATAATGCAGTTAGTACAAGAAGAACGTATGAATTTAATACAACTCTTAATAGTAGTGTTGGATTATTAGATTTTTATTATTTTTCAACAAAAAGTTTAGATACAGATCGATATATAATGTTGAATATAGAAGAAATTAATGATAATAATGTAAATTCTACTAATTCTGCATTACGCGATGCATTTTGTTTATTATCACCTGATTCATTTGGTGAATTACATTATTATGCCTCAACTAATTACCAAGATAAAATTTATAAAATGTCAAGTTTAGGAAATATTAATAGATTAACTCTTACATTAAAAGATAGTTATGGAAATCAATTACAAATGCCTCATTTAGATTTTCATATTAATACAGGAAAATCCTGTAATTGTAATGGAACTGATTATGCCTGTCCTTGCACTTATATAAGACATCCTTATTATAAATGGTTACAAGTTCAATATATGATTAAATTAGGAGTGGTGGAGACGGATATTGACAAGAAGATTTTTTACTAATTTATTAGTTTACTTACTAGTAAACTAGTAAGTAAAAAATCTGAAGGAAACAAGAAGATTTTTTACTAATTTATTAGTTTACTTACTAGTTTACTAGTAAGTAAAAAATCTGAAGGAAACAAGAAGATTTTTTACTAATTTATTAGTTTACTTACTAGTAAACTAGTAAGTAAAAAATCTGAAGGAAACAAGAAGATTTTTTACTAATTTATTAGTTTACTTACTAGTTTACTAGTAAGTAAAAAATCTGAAGGAAACAAGAAGATTTTTTACTAATTTATTAGTTTACTTGTTTATTTAAAGTTGTTTTTACTAAATAATCAATTATTTAGTAAAAATTGAAAAATTAATAGTATAATTATATATTTTGGTTTAGCAACAGTTACTAAAATAATATCAAACAAAGTTATAATTATTACATCCGGCAATACTACTACTGTGGCTCCAATATTAAAAACTCGTATAAGAGTTAAGTTTAAAAAAATTGAAAAAAGAAATCTCTAGAAACTTCATTGAATTTAGAGTGGCTGGTGAAATCGTCCTATTTTCATCATCCATCGTTATGGCAACTACCATTGTTACTAACGATTGTGTTACTTTTTCTGGCCTTGGGACTTCGGTCCCCTGTGCCGCCTCGGAGACTGCGGTCTCACGTGCCTTGAATACGGTACAAACGTTTACGCGCGGGGCGTTTACTGTTGCGGTTAACTTAATGTCGCTCATGATCCTGTGTGTGGGTTATTCGGGCTCCAATGGGTGGCGGCGTGCCATTCTGCTTTACTACGACGACAACTCTGGTGTGATGGTGTGTGTTGAGATCTTTGGCATCGATGCGGCGCTGCTCTTTGGTCTCGACATCCACTTTAGTGACCTGTTCTTTGCGGAGAGAACATTAAAGTATGGTGCCTTTAATGAGAACGGTGGCGGCTTTGAGCACCGAACTTTTCCGGAGGCGTGGAAGGATATGTTCCTCTCTTTCTTACCTGATCTAGCGTATATGCTGCCGTTGATCACCTACTATACCCCCTTCAACTCAAAGCTTAACTACTTGGCAAAGTTAGAGCAGTCCAACAAGTACTGGATCATGTATGGCGTAGAGATGTTCCCCTTTGTAGTGCCCAACACATTCACTGTTGATGACTTGCGCCCGTGCCCGTGCTGCACATCTCGCAACTTGTTCATGGATGCCGGTGGCTTTATGTGCCAGTGGTGCCCTAACCTGGGTGTCTTCCGCTACATTCTTGAGGGATGGCTTCCTAAAAAGAGTGCAGCTGAGATGTTCAGCTACCAGCACACGCGGCGTAACAAGTTTGCAACTGCTGCTCGCGTCCTCAACTCTTCCAACTACCAGCGCACTGCTGCTGCTAATCTCAAGCTGCACCCGCTCATCGAGCAGGAGCACGCGTGGACGGTGGGACAGTCGTGTTGTAGCAGCCGCCTTGGTGGCTGCAATGAGGAGGTGCGCCGTCACCCTGACTTGCGCCCCGCAGTGTGCGATCACGGGAGTATGGCGTGCGTGAAGAAGTTGCTTTCTGACGATGAGCGCACACGCAAGGAGCACAATGAGCAGTTCATGCACCGTTATGCGTATGAGTTTCCCTACCCTGGCCTCGTTCCCGTTTCCAACGTGTTCCCAAACATCATCTTCGATGAGGACTTTTCTTCAGAGATGGCGATGATTGCTGCGCTTGCGGATGCGCCTGCTGCTGCGCTTGCTGATGCGCCTGCGCCTGCTCCTGCGCCTGCTCCTGCGCCTGCTCCTGCGCCTGCGCCTGCGCCTGCTCCTGCGCCTGCGCCTGCGCCTGCTCCTGCGCCTGCTGCTGCTCTTGTGGCTATCCAGATCAAACCTGATATGGTAGACGCGCTGCTCGCAATTGGTCTGAGCAGAGCAGAGGCAGACACTGCACCGCGCAATCTTTTTTACTCGCAAGCAGTGCAAGTAGAAGAGGGTGTCGTGGAGGAGATCATGAAGGACCTCGAGCGCTACCTAGAGCGCCCGGGATCTCCGACAGTCTCGCCTCCTGCAATCTCTCGCGATGAGGTTGTTGCTGCAGTTCGTCGCAACATGGCGCTCTCTCGTGCTGGCTCGCCTGTGTGGGGAGACATGCAGTTGGATGAAGACGTGGACCCTGTTGAGCAGCATGTCCT
>Ga0214919_10012433_pt1 | contig 10458 bp, 8 predicted proteins | sample LL1503_MetaG_FD_177994 | JGI IMG/M metagenome (GOLD analysis project Ga0214919, IMG submission 177994) | Freshwater microbial communities from Lake Lanier, Atlanta, Georgia, United States - LL-1503 | ecosystem: Environmental > Aquatic > Freshwater > Lake | place: USA: Georgia | collected 2015-03-15 | reverse complement strand
GGCTTCCATTTCATATTTCGATATTTTGTTTCCTTAAGTATTCTTGTATATTTTTGTTCTAATGGTGCATAAATTAGTCCATCTAATATATATGGACATTCTAATTCTTTTGTATATAAATCCCACATTTTTGTAGAATAATTAAATATTTCACAACCATTACCTCCTAGAGGAAATGCATAGAATTTATATTTAATTAAAAAAATAGATTTATCATTTTTTAAACTATTATTTAAATCATCAATATACGTATTAACTTGTTTTGAAACATGATTTTTAATTTTATCAACATCAAAGTCTCCCATATACTGTTTGTTTTCTAGTTTTGATCCAAATACTTTTTGCATCATATTTGATAATTTTTCATACCGATCAATCATTTTAATATTTTCTCGAACATCTACACCTTTGTCAAATAAAATATCAAACCCTAAAAATACATACTTTTTATATTTCCCAATATATATTAATTCACCATCAATTAATGTATTGTCATATTTTTTATCAACTTTATGATCTGTTTTAATAACATGTAAATTATTTGAAATTAAAAATACATCACCTTCATTAATAAATAAGAAATATCGTTCACCGTCTGCTTTATCTGTTACACAATATTTAGTAGGTACTAAGTCAACCAGATATTGAATTTCTAATGAAATAACTTGCATACCAGCTAAATCTTTATTAAGATTTTCTTTATCACCATATATTAATTCTTTGTATTTATCTAAAATTAATTTTTGTTCATCAGTGGTAATAATAGTATTAGAAGCAATAATATTTTTATATATATTTTCAGTATAAGTATTCATTAGATTAGTAATTTTTTTAACATCAATTTTACCAAATACAGATAAATCTAATTCTAATTCGTATCGATCAAATGCTTTCATAATATCGTTAATATTGTTAGATTGTTTAGTTTGTGTTAGATCAATCTTTAATTCATAGTTTTCATCTGAACTGATCATCACTGAAATTCTTTGCTTAAATCTAAATATAATATTATGACGCTCATTTTCTTCTAAGTTTAATAATTTCTTTAATTCTTCTTTTGAAACAGCATCTTCGTCAGATAATCTAATACGCATATCATAATTTGAAACATCCACAATATTTTTATCTAATTTTGTTTTTTTGATAATATCCATATCTTTGTAATCATTTAATAGGTAATTTACTAATAAAGAGAAAATTACATGATTCTTTCTTAATTTAACATTATTAATAATTGTATTGATATTGTCAATATTAGAAATTGTTATTCTATAATTGGTGATGTCTTTGTTTTCAAATTTAGTATAACCCACATCAAGAGTTGATTCTTTTGTTAATTTAAAATTATTGTTTTTACTCAAAATAGTAATATATTTAAGCATATCAATAAATCTGTTGACTGTTAATGGGGTACTTTTATTAAAAATAACTTCTAATTCTGAATTAGAATTTACATTTTTTAATAAGTCTTTGACAGATTCCAAATTAAATATATCCATTAATATAATATATATTATTTATATTTTATATTAATTAATTTTTTAATCAATTTTTATTTTTATTTGATTTAATTTATAAAGTAATTTTTGTAATTATACCCTGATCAAACTTTATTGTCTGATCATAAGTATCTCTTAATTCTTTGACTTTGTCACTATGGCAAATAACAAATACTAATATTTTATTTTTGCGAGCATAATCATAGATATTTTGCATAATTTTTAGAACAAGTTCTGATTGAATCGCTCGATCGACTTCATCTAATGTAATGAATTTTGGTTTTGTTGTAATTATTCTGTAAGTCGCTCTAGCAATTGCTATTCTACCTTTCTGACCTCCACTCATACCAATGTTCTTGGTATGAATCCATTTACGTTCATCTTCAACATTTTCTCTCTTGACAAAATCAAGACAAGAACTAATTCTTAATGCCTCCCAAACAATTTCTTCATCTTCTTCATTAACAATTTCTTTATTACTTATTATTTCGTACATAGAAGGTTTCCAGCAAATTGATTCTTGTTGTTCAATATAATATCTCAAATGAGTTAATGCATCAAATCCAGCTATTTTTTCATCATTATCTAAATTAATATCTAAATTAATTTCTGAAAAAGGAATGACTCCATTAAGTATATCAACAAATGATGATTTTCCACTCCCAGAATTACCAACTAATTTAATAATCTGTCCTTTCTTAAAAACTAATTTTTGATCTTCACCCAATTTAATAGTAAAAGGTTTGTTTGAAGAATTTGAATCATTAGGATAAATATATTTCAAAGATTCAATAGTAATCTTATCAATAAAATCTTTCTTTTCTAATTCAATTCGCTTCTTTGATTTAGAAATAATTTCTACAATCTTTTCATATTCTCTCTTTGATTCCTTATATTGAGTATGAATACTAAAAAACATTGAGACAGAATTCCTCATCAAACACGTATATTGAATATAAATAATAATATCACTTAATGGAATTAAATAGGCGAATAATAAACAATTAATGATAAAACCTAAATTAAAGATAGTATCAATAGTGTCAGTAAATATTGCATCATTTTTCTTGTCATTGTATCGGCAAGATTCTAATTTCTCAATACATTTTTCCATTTCTTTTAATGTATTTTCCCCCTTGTGATGAATGATATCAGTATAAAAACCAGTTTGTAAATTATAATAATTATCCCAAATATCTTGTCTAGATTCGTTCTTATTTTTTTCCTTGTAAGGATAAAATATTAAGAGGAAAATCATTAGAGTTACATAGATTCCAAAAGATACTGGGGATATATAACATATCCAGAAACTATAACCAAAGAATGAAAACAAACTCATAAAGGTGTTGAGAATATTAGTTACTAAACTTTTAATAGCCCATTTAGCCATTTGTTTTTTATTATCTAATTCATTTTTATTTAATTCTCTTACATTATTCCATGTAATTAAAAGTATATTCTTATTAATTTCCTGTTCAAGACTACAATGGACACTAGTATTAAATTGTTCTTTATTTGGTTGGATAAAAATGTTTTTATGTATAATGGATAAAATTTCAAAAGTAATAGCTAATAATATAAACAATAACCCATTTTGTACATTTAAATCTTTAATGATATCATCATTAGCAAATTTGTACAAACTTGGAATTATAATGGAAGACAAAATAATATTAATTGTTATATTAACAATAAATTTCCAAGAAATATTGTTAACAAACATTTTTATTATTAAGGATCCCATCGGAATTTGTGTGAGTTTTTTTTCTGGAGTTTGATGCACCATTACCTCAATCTTATTGAGACTTTGGGTATCAGTTGGATCAGAATCTAAATCTGCCATGCTGTAGAATCTAGAAAGTCAAGTCCTTATAGTCTATAATCGGTTAGTACCCCAGAATGTATCACGCCTTAATAATGTAAAATATTCAATTTTTTTAAAAAATTGAATATCTATTAATCTATTCTAATAGTCTATAGTAATAACATAATATATAGAATGAGTTATTCTGAATATATCTATTTTTTTGCAAGATTATTTAAATCTGAAACTGATGATGATAGTAAAGAATTTAAACCATTTATGACAAATAGTTGGTTCGTATATCATACAACCGATGATAGTAATATAGTGAGTATGATTCGGGATACACCATTTACAATTCCTATTGAATATGGACAAAAATTAAGATTTCAATTAGTTCGATGGAAGAAAAATCATGAATTTACATTAGAAAAACAAACATTGGATTATTATCCAAAAATAAAAGAAATAATGGAAACTAAAGATATATCTCCATTATTTGTACACAGTAGAGGGTTTGAAATCTTAGCAGATTTTATTTACACTGCCGATGAAACAAATCCAATTCAAAATTATCAAGGATTTGAAATACAATTTAAATATTGTATTATGCCAGATTATAAAATTAAAAAAGATACTGATGATGAAAGTACATTAGAACAAGTATATATGACTCATCCAACTTTTAAATGGCCAAAGTAATTTTTTTATTTTTATTTTTATTATTATTATAATAATATAACTTAAAGATTCATTTATAATATTATAATAATGAATCCATACGATGTATTAGAAGTTCCAAAAGATGCAACAGATAAAGATATTAAAGATGCATATCGTCAATTAGCTAAACAATGGCATCCAGATAAAAATAAAGCAGCAAATGCAGAAGAAAAATTTAAAGAGATAAATAAAGCATACAATATTTTAATTGATCCAGAACTAAGACAAAGATTTGATCAGACTGGTTCTGTAGATGAACAAAATGTTCCGACAGAAGTAGATATTAATGAAATATTTAAAGGGATGATGGGAGGTATGGGAGGTATGGGAGGTATGGGAGGTATGATGGGTGGTTTTCCAGGAATGATGGGAGGATTTCCCGGAATGATGGGAGGAATGGGTGGTATGCCAGCAGTTTTTGTAAATGGAATGCCAATGGGTGGAATGAATCCTCAAGAAATGTTTATGAGAAGAAATTCAAATATAAAAATTCAAATTGAAATTTCATTGAATGATACATTTAATGGATTAAAAAAGAATATTGATTATCAATATAAAGATTTAGAAAATGGAAATATGATTAAAGATGTTTTAGAATTAAATATTTTAAAGGGAACTAAAGATGGTCAAGAAATTGGATTTAAAAACAAGGGTCATAAATTCAAAGATTCTAGAGGAGATTTAGTAGTTCGTGTTAAAGAAGTACCTCATAAAGATTTTTCAAGATCAAATAATGATTTAATTTATAATTTAAAAATTAGTTTAGTACAATCTATTTGTGGTTTTGAAACAATTATTAAGGGTATAGATGGACAAAAATTAATTATTAAAAATTTTAATGCAATTATTAAAAATAATGATAGAAAAGTGGTTAGAGAACAAGGCATGCCAATTTTAGGTAAATCTGAAAGAGGAGATTTAGTTATTAATTTTGAAATAACATATCCCGATGTATTATCAGATGATATTAAAAATAAATTAGCTGAAATATTTGAATATGATAATAAATCAAAATACAACAATACAAATACAAGTGGATATGTACTATGTGAATTAAATACATATGATAATGATAGTAATACAACTGAAACAGAACATACAGAAGGGGGAGAAAGAGTTCAATGTGCTCAACAATAAATAATTAAATATAATAATATAAAATATATATTATTATATTAATGACAACTATTAATTTATTACAAAATATTTTTGAAAAAAAACCTGTAAATATATTAAATGAGTTAAGAATATCAAATAATGTAGATATTTCTGGATTTAAAAACCCACAATTAGTCATGCAATCTGGTAGAAGTTTTATGGTGGTTAAAGAAGGAAAAGAGCCAAAAACATTTAGAGATTTTAAAAATAAAAGAGATTGGACAGCTGCAGATTGGAAAAAAGAAAATGAAAAAACAGATATTGGAATAGTTTTTACAAAAGATAAATTAGTTGCTCCTAAAATTGATCCAAGTATTGGGTTTAAAGGAAAAATTGAAGATGATTTTGAAATAAAAATGGATATTAAAACAAATATTACTGATTTATTGTATAAAAAACAAATGTTAGGTGGAAATAATGATAAATACTTTAATAAATATATTAAATACAAAACAAAATATATTGAATTAAAAAAGTCTATAAAAGGTTTATAATTATTATCTATCTTTTTTTTTAATATTATAGATATCTAATTTTGTTATATAATTTTCTATTAAATTTGTATCATTATTAATAGTATAATTTAATATACCTTTTTCGAATAAATATTTTGAAATATCAAATTCATAATATAATTTATTTATGATCAAATTATTATCAAAATGTAAATTAATAAAATAAATAACTTTATCTAATAAATAGAAATAATTTTTATAAAAAAATATCAATAAATCATTTAAATTTTTAAGAGTAGATTCATTTTTAATTAAAGTATATATTTCATAATTTTCCTTAGTAAAAACATCTTTAATTTGTATTAGTTTTAATTTATCTAATAGATATCTTTTATAGTTCATTTTAATAGCAATACTATTAAAACGTTCTTTTTTCATTAATATATAATTCATTAAATCATTATTAAATAATACAATATCATTACTTAATCTTTTAATACTATGATAATCAGTCTCATTATTAATAACAAATTTATATTCGGATGGAGTAATATTAATAACTGTTGAAAATGGTTTAAAATTTGGATGTATAATAACAGAATATATTTCAAACATTTTTGCAATACCACTAATTAATTGAAGTAATTCTTCATCATTAAATTCTTTATTACATCCTGTAAATTTCTGTAAATAATTAACGGAAATAATATCTTTAATTTCAATCATTAATAATATTTCTCCTGTTTTTTCATCTTGATATGTTAAATATAATTCTTGAATAATATCATCATCATTATATATTTTTTTTTGAAGAAAGAAATATTTTTCATAAATTCTTTTATCATTCATTTTATTGACATTAATAATAATTTTTTTTTCATTTATTTCTGTGTAAAAGCGTCTAGATGTATTTATTTGTGAAAGCATATCATTAAAATTTTCTAATTTATCATCAATATTCTTACCATTAATTGTAGTATTAAAAATGTCAATAAATGGTATATCAATTTCAGAATCATAATTTTTAGTTAAATTATTAAGATTTAATTTAAGAGGAGCTACATATTCAAATTCATATTTTGTAGTTATAGAACGCTGTGCTTTTTTATCAATATGATAATAAACAAATGATTCAGTATCTTTTTTAATTAATTTTAATTTACAAGGATTTAATAAAATTTCATATTCTTCTGGAAATAAAGAATAATTTTCGATGCATAAACCAACACCTTCCATATTTTTTGGTAATTTAATTTTTACTAATATTTGACCAAATTCATTTGTATTTGGATTATAAAATGGATTTCGAGAAGTTGACATAAAACCTTTATCTTCAAAATATCCACCAATCCGAATATTTTTTAAAAAATCATCATTCCCGATTAATCTATAAACATAATAATTTTTATTGAAACTAGGTGATTTAGCAATAATATCATATAAATTTTTTATATTAGTTTCAATAAGTGGATCTTTAGTACAAACATTACGAAGATAATAATTTGTATGAGATGATCCCATAAATGAATAATATTTTATAAAATATTTAATGTTATTTTCTTGAATAAATAAATAATGATTAAGTAATGTATCTGAATCTATTTCTAAATCAGAAACTTTTTCACATAATAAATTTAATTTTTTTTTATCATAAAATGTATCATCCTCTTTTATTACTTTAAGATTCAATCCCATATTTATTAATTCATCACGATTATAATATGGATTTATATTAATAAATGGTAAAAAAGATGGCTTAATACATAAAGTAAAATTTTTTCCAATTTTATTAGATTGATAATAAAATGTTTTAATATATGTTTCTTCTAATATTTTAAGATTAAAATTATCCATAAATTTAAGATTCTTTTCTAGTTTTTCTTTTAATGATTTATCTTGAGTTTTTATAGATTTTAAATAATCATATAATTCAGCAGTAAGAGGGCGATAATATAAATTTGTAATTTTATCATATACATCTTCTGGTTTAACTAAATAAATATTCTTTGAAAAAATATCATAAAGTGGAATATAATTATCAATTTTTGAGATTGTGTCTTTTAATTCCTGAATATCTTCATTAGACCCTTTAACTTTTTTAGGAAGTTCAGCTAAATTATAATATAAATTATATAATATATCAGATTCTTTTATATCTACTAATTTGTTATTTATATTAAGTAACATTTAATATAAATTAATAAAAAAAATTTTTACTTCTCTAATTCAGATAATTTCCAAATTTCAAATTTACCATTTGGTAATCTTCTTTTAATTTTAAAAGGTACCATATTATGTTTTAATTCTAATTCTGCAATTTCAATTGGAGTTCTATTTTCAATCCCTTTAATTAAAATATTTGCTCCAGTCATAATTTGTTTTGCTCTAATACCAATAATACGTACCTTCTCATATTTAGTTAAACGATTAAGTGTAATTCTTTTACTATCTTCAATTTGTTCTTCTTTCTCATTATAATCTTCTTCAAAATCAATATTATTATACAAGCATTCAGTATTTGTTACAATTGCTTTTTTAATTCCTTTTTTCTTTTTGATTTTTGGTGCTTCACTATCTTCAACACCTTCTTCTGGAAGTTCTTCTTCAGTAGCTTCTATAACGTCCTCAATTTCCTCTTCTTCTACTGATTCAACATCCGATTCATTTACATCATCGGGTTGCTCTTCATTTTCATCCAATTGACTAAAAGTACCCGACATTATATCACTATCAGTTGATACAGAACTTTTATCATCATCTTCTGTATCATCATCTTTTTTTACAATTGACGGAGGTTTAGCAGAAGGAGGCTTAATAGTCGAAGGAGGTTTAGTAGTAGGTTTAGTAGTAATAGTTACCTTCTTTTTGGGTGGCATATAATATATATAATATAATATTTATATATAAAATAAGAAAAAATCAATTTTAATTTAACCAGTTAACTATAAAGTAATAAAGTAAACCAGTTAAATAATCCAACTAGTCTTGCAATTACAGCATACATATCTAGTCATATAACCACTTCCTTCTCTGTAAAAAATTGCCTCCTTATCATTCAAATTCTTATGACTTTCACAATCTTCATTATGACAAATATAATCTTTAGTTCTTGGTAACGTCGGGTCTTTACATTTATAATCTAAATTTACCTCTTTAAATTGTACTGTTTCTATATTAGTTGTCAAAATAATTGTTTTTGGATTAATAGTGTATGCCGAATTACAATTAGTACAAACTAAATAAACATCAAAATTATTTTTTTTTGATGATATCACGTCATATTGTTCCATTAATTCATCAATTTTATCAGTATTTTTTTTAAATTTAGCTAATAATTTTTCTTTTAATGAATCTCGATCAATTTTAATTTCTAATGTTTGATTTGCTTCAGTTATGTTATATTTAACATAATTTAAAAATGCTTCAACTGTAGCAATTTTATAATGATTTTTTTCTTCCTCATTTAATTGTTTTTTAGTAATATTCAAGACATAATTGCATTTCTTACAAAAGTTCATCCTTATAATATAATATAATATAAACTTTATAATAATAATTAATATTTTTATTAATCAATTTTTATTTTCATTAATAATATATATATACATAAAAATGTCATTATTTCAATCAATACAATGGAATTTAGGTACCTTTATTAAATTACATGCTAATTATGGCATTGTACCATATCTAATTTTAGCTATTATTATAACTCATTATCAAAATAGTTTACTTAAGAAAGATAAAAAATGTAGTGATCAGTTATGGTTAACTATACCAAAAATGATTATATTAGTATTAGGTTTATTTTCAGTAATAGCTGGAATGTACCTTACAGGATGGGCTGATAGTTTAATTGAAGCTGGATATGGTGAAGTATTAGAAGAATAAATTTATGCATAAGCATTATTTTTTTTCTCTCCATCCCCATCTTTACCTTCATCATCAGTATCTATTATATCCTTCTTATTTAAATTTTGAATTTCATGATCCCCTGGTTTCATAAGTACTCCTTTGACACATTGTCCTTTAACCGCATCAGGTTTAACTTTATTAATTATTTCTACTTTAAATTCAGCTAATTTTACAGTAGTTCTAACATTGCGTGTAGCATTAAACCATAATTTAAAATCTTCATACAATACTTTAAAGGTTAATGTATCTTTACTATTATTAGTAAATTGTAATCTATCATTAATGAAATTTTGATATACATCTGAAATATCTTGATATAATTTTGTATATGTTAATACTTTAGGTGGTTCTACAATCGGTTTATTCGCAACATTATTCTCATAATGTTCTATTAAAAAACTTAATAGTGCTTCTTTCCAGCAGTCATTTTTAATTTTTTCTTTCAAATCATTATCCTTTTTTCTCTCAAATGTTTGAACTGGATTATCTACGAATTTCATTTCAAATGGTGATACTCTTACACGTCGCCACGTACCTCCATCATTTGATGGTATTTCAGGCACTTTATTACAAAGTAAGAATAATTTAAATTGTGGTTCAAATTCAAATGTTTTTTCATTTAAAGTTCTAGTTGATACTTTTGCACCACCAGTTAATGATTTTAAATATCCAATTTGGAGAGTATCAGTATTTTCAGGTTCTTGCAATGTTACAAATCGTTTCCCTTTTGTTCTGGCTAATTCTGGATTAGGAGCAGTTGAATCTGGTCGTTTTCTAGTTAAAAGTGTAACTTGCACCTCAGCAGCAAAATCACCTAATGCAAAATTTAACATATCAACTGTTAATGATTTTCCATTACTATTATGTGTAATAGTACCATCTTCTAACATGTATTTATGATTAC
>Ga0214919_10012432_pt1 | contig 10458 bp, 9 predicted proteins | sample LL1503_MetaG_FD_177994 | JGI IMG/M metagenome (GOLD analysis project Ga0214919, IMG submission 177994) | Freshwater microbial communities from Lake Lanier, Atlanta, Georgia, United States - LL-1503 | ecosystem: Environmental > Aquatic > Freshwater > Lake | place: USA: Georgia | collected 2015-03-15 | reverse complement strand
CGGTTTTTTATACTAAATAAGTATGAGAATCAAACACTCCTTTAATCTGATTAAACAAATTAAGCTGTTCGGCCTTAGATACTTTTAGGCTAGTCAATGATTTTTTAGCTAAATCCTGCATTTCAACAATATCATAACCAACGTGTTCCAATGAGTTCTTATTAGTAAATCCATCATGAATCGCCTCAAATTCAAAGCCACCTTTTCCATCCAGACAAATATCTAGTGTAGTCACCCGTCCAAATAAGTTATGCATATTGCCCATAATCTCTTGATAAGCACCAACTAAGAATATTCCTAGCAAATACGGGTTTTTTGCATTATATTTCGGCAGCTTCAACGATGGTTCATTCCCCTGATAATCCATGTAATGATTAATTTTACCGTCGGAATCGCAGGTAATATCCTCAATAATTGAACGCATTGTTGGTTCTTCATTCAGGTGTGATAATGGCATTACTGGAAACAGCTGCGATATCGCCCAGCTATCCGGAATCGATTGAAAGAGCGAGAAATTAGCAATGATTTTTTTAGCTAAATCTTCATCCAATATATCATACAAATCACGATGTGAACGATGTAATGGATTAAGCCGTTTGATAATTTCTAGTTTAATGTGCGAAAATAGTTGCTCCGCAACGGCACGTTTTTCTAGTGACAAGTCCCCTGCTGAAAAGCGATTATGTAAACTTTCAATAGCTAAAACGCTTGAAGTATAAATTTCATTAATCGGCAAACTATCAACAGAATCTAACATATTATCTAATTCAACCAGATCCTCATCATTGGTTTTACCAATATCCGGAACTTCTTCCCCAACAACGCTTTCAACCTCAACAATATTAGTTACAAATACAGCATGATGTGCTGTAATTGCCCTGCCGGATTCGGTATAAATTTGTGGCAAGGGTAAATTATTCTTCTCCGCGATTAATTTTACTGCTTCTAACAACGTCATAGCATACTCAGATAAGGTGTAATTAGTTGAGTTAAAGCTACGAGTACGACTACCCTCGTAATCAACGGCTAACCCTCCGCCAGTATCAATAATTTTAAGATTGACACCTAGCTTACATAATTGAACATAAACCTGAACTAACTCATTGATATAATGCTGAATATCTTTGACATTGGCAATTTGCGAACCTTGATGACAATGAATAAGATGCAAGCAAGCAAGTAAATCATTAGCCTTAAGTAATTTAATTAACTCCAAAATTTGAGTAGTACTTAGACCAAATTTAGATTTTTCTCCGCCAGAATGCGACCATTTACCGGCTAAAGTTAGTGCCAAACGGCAACGAACGCCTAATAAAGGCGCAACATCTAATTCTTTAGCAAGTTCAATCACATATTGAGCTTCAACCATTTTTTCAATAACGATGGTAATATTTCGCCCAAGTTTACGGGCGATCAAAGCCATCTTAATATAGTCGCGGTCCTTATAACCATTGCATACAATTGGTGTTTTATTATTTTTCACCAAAGATAACACCGCTAAAAGCTCTGCTTTGCTACCAGCCTCTAAACCATTATTGGCTTTAGCTTCAATAATGCTTTCAACTACTGCACGATTTTGATTAACTTTGATTGGGTAAATTAGAGTATATTCTGCGGGGTAATGCAATTGTTTACGCGCTTTATTAAATGCATTGGTAATCCGCTCAACCCGATTTTTGACAATATCAGTAAATCTCAAAACCAAAGGTGTTTGTAGTTGATACTTACAACGTGCCGCATCGATAATGTCGACTAAAGCTACCGGAATATCTTTAAGATATTTACCACGCCTAACGGTTAATTGTCCAGCTTTATTGATATCAAAATAGCTATTTGCCCAGCCATGAACACAATAAAAATCAGTTGATTTTTTATAGCTCCAATTATTTTCTTTAACTACAGCCATCAATAATTACCTTTTCATAAATGAAGTAAGTTTTCTGCGTGAGTAAATAATAATCTCCCCGCTAAATAATGCTTGGTTAGCCACGTGCTTTTTGCTGCGCGAGTAAACAAATTACATCACATGCTATATGCGCCGCTGCCAGAGCAGTTATTTCTGCATGATCATAACTTGGCGAGACCTCAACCACGTCTGCACCAATTAAATTAAGTCCATCCAGATTACGCACTATTGCCAATGCTTGAGCCGAACTTAAGCCTCCTGGAACTGGAGTACCTGTACCTGGTGCAAAAGCAGGATCTAAGCTATCTATGTCAAAGGTTAAATAAACGGGATTATTACCAACGATTTCCTTAATTTGCGCTACAATTTTTTGCCAACCATTATCATGAACATACTGCGCATCAAAAATATTAGTACCCATAAAATCGTTATTCCAAGTACGAATACCAATTTGTACTGATTTTGCCGGGTCAACAATTCCATTTTTAATCGCTTTATAAAACATAGTACCATGATTTAATGAATACTCTTCATCATCAGGCCATGTATCGCAGTGGGCATCAAAATGAATTATGGATATTCCCTTACCAAATTTCTCAGCCATCGCTAACAAAATCGGATAAGTAACATAATGATCGCCACCAAATGTAAGTGGGAAAACATCATTTGCCACAATTTCACGAATATGATCTCTAATTGCATCGCGTGTAGTCAAGGGATTATGAGGGTCAAGGAAACAATCACCATAATCAACTACCGCAAGATGCTCAAATGGATCAATGCCCCAAGGATATGTTAGTAACTCGGCTAATTGTACCGAAGCTTGTCTGATGGCTCGTGGTCCAAGACGCGCGCCACTACGATAAGTAACAGCCAGATCAAATGGTATACCACTAACTGCGACATCAACTCCAGTCAAATCCTTGGTGTAGTTACGGCGCATAAAACTGGTTACCCCAGCATAAGTCATTTCAAAATTAGACCCCTTGAGTTCTTTACGGCTAATTGCTGCATCTACTAGCTGACTCATATTATTTTCCCTTGACTAAAACTAAGTCGTTATTTTATCCCGAAGCAACGGCTTTTTGCTTTGCTAACGCTAACATATTTACTTAAATCTGATATTTAGTATTACTTCGTGCTATAGTTTATTAATGGGCAGAAAGTTTAAGACCAATTATACCAAACACGATTAAAGAAACTGAAATTATTCTAAATAAAGTCGCAGGGTCTTTAAACCAGATTATACCAATAATAAAAGCACCTACCGCACCTATTCCCGTCCAAATAGCAATGCTGTTCCCATTGGAATTGATTGTTGTGCCAGATACAATAAATAACCGCTGAGCGCCATAGCTGTAATGGCAAATAATGTCCATAAATATGGTGATTTTCCACTTGCTAACTTCAAACCAATTGGCCAGCCTATTTCACAAAGACCAGCTAAAACTAAATAAATCCAACTCATTTTGAATAACTCCATTTCTTTTATCTATGTAAAAACCAGCCAACCGGCTGGTTTTTACATCTTATTTCAATAGCTGTAAATTACGATTCACCATTATTCAAGCTTCAACGGGGATTTATTATATCACATTTAGCAAATCCAGCAAATGCAACTAACTTTTAATGTTGGACAAGATAAGCAGGTGTTTGGTATAATCTTGATAATTCAAGGATTTATCTAGTGTTTTTAATCATTTTTGTCTGTTGTTTACAGATGTAAGGAACAATTTACAATGTTAAATTTCGAACTTCAGTTATCAATTTTAAAATCAATATCCGCTACTTATGCTGATGAAAAGCGTGTTGAAATCAACTCTAAACAATTTGATGTTGATCAAGATACCTTTGTCTATAATATGGCTTATCTGAAAAAAGAAAAATTGCTAGATTTATCAAGTATGAGTTCACGTACAGCAGCTAATGCGGTGGTTTCTTCCGACGAGCCAGAAACTGTAGCAGCTCCCGCTAGCACGTCATACACAATTGCTCGTTGTATAATTACCCATGCTGGACTAAAAGCATTATGTGCTAATAATGGAACGCGGATTATCTCAGCTAATTGATAAAAAAGCCGTTAATTTCAGTAACGGCTTTTTTATTTACTATCAACCTTATGTAACGCTTGCTTACATAATTTATTATCTATCATAAGAAACCCTTCCGAAAAAACTGCTGACCAATTATTGGTTGAATCAATCGCGATTAATCTAGTCATTACACTGTCTTTTCGAATACTTAATTTCACATTTGACCTAGATATACCTTGAGAATTATGAAAATTACTCAAAATCAACTCCTGATTTATTTGTTTTAATTCCAAGCTACAGCCAACACCATCTTTCCATATGCCTAATAACTCTGGATTTACTCTTGTAGCACTATGTTTATCTTTATTATTACATGCACACAATAATAGTCCAAGACAACTCATTATTATAATTTTCTTTATATTCATATTATCATTAAACTTTATAAACATTTATTAAATTGTATCTCATTATATTCTGGGTTTACGCTGATCACTTCTAAAAATACCTGAATATCTTAGTAAAAATGCGAGCAATGCTTGCGAATTTCTATATTGACAAATATGTCATTGAATGCTTAAACTCCTAACTGAGAAGAATGTTCGGATAGCAAAACTTTTCAAGAGTTTAACTATATTAAAACAACACAGGAAATATAACAGCTAGTGATTTTACTCGATTTTAGCTATTTTTAAATCTTTTTTATTCTTAATCTAGTCTTATAGGCTAAAATAATCTCTGGGCAACTGAAGTTAGTAATCCCAATTCTATACTTTAAGGCATACTCCCATCATAGATAATATGAAAGTTAATTATGAAAAAGTTATTATTAGTTTTATGTTCTGTAAGTGCAACTATGCCATCATTGGTTTTCGCAGATAATAATAGTGAGTCAGCTGTAGTAAATAGTCCGTCGCTGTCGATAATTCCAAGCCCACCACCCCCAAATAACAATGCTGGATTTATTAACCGAAGTGCGTATTTGCAAAACCCTTATAATTCAGAAAACTATCCTACCACCGGTGGCGGAACCTTGGTTGTTAACGAAAGTCAGGTAGCACAACAAAATTTCTGGCAAAAATGGTTTGAGGATGGTACTTACAATGTGTATGCTGGTACGACTATTAATGCTGCAGGAACAGCCAATAGTGGTAATAATCCTGCACCTTACAATAGATCGGTACAGCCTTACTCCTATGGCGCAAACATATTTGCACAAACAGGTCAAGCTGCTGGGTTTTCAGTTGGGGGCTTGTTTAGTACCATGAATCCGCTATTTGCGGCACAGGAAGACGGTCTTGCAACTCAACAAGGGAGTAAAGATTACTCGATTTATAATACGACCTACTCTCAGGCAATGATATCTGAAGCGTTTGTAGAGTATCAGTATAAAAATACGCTTCAGGCAGATGTTGGTTATATCGGAATAAATAATAGCCCATGGATAAATGGAAATTATGAAAATAATCTACTAACTGTTCCTGCAACCTATCAGGGAGCACTAATTAACGTTTATCCTGGTGGTGGATGGTTATTAACCGCATTAGCTTTTAATGCGGCACAATATGGTGCAGCTCCTGGCTTTACCGGTAATACCAATTATAGCATCACCAGTAACGGAATTTCCACAAGTAACGGTTATCCCGCATCAAATGGAACTGTAGCAGTTGGAGCCAACTATAGCGGACTTAGCAATAACTATAATCTGCGTCTCTGGGGTTATCAGTTTGATAACTACGGAACACTTTTATATAGTGATACCAGCTTAACTCTGCCAGTAAATGATAAATCTTCGTTTAATATTTCAGCGCAGGCTGGTACCGACCAGCAATGGTTTCAAACAAATAATGCAATTACTCAATACAATGGTACGATTATTCAAAGTTATATGGCTGGTATTCGTGGTAACTGGACATATGATTGGTTTCAGCTAAATCTAAGTGCCAACACTATGTGGGGAGCGGCTAATGGTTATAATGGTGGTGCATTTGTATCTCCATATACAGTTGGACAATCAGTTGATCCTACTTACTCAAATGGTTGGTCAACCAATATGATTAGTAATGGTTTTACTGGCTCGGAATATAAACTATCGACCCAGTTTGGTTTTTTAAATAATAACTTAACTGTCTCACCAGCATATATTATGGCAACTAGTGGCAATATTCAGTATAATGGGATTCAGGAGGCTGATTTGTTACTAAACTATTCAATTCCGCAAGTCCGTGGTCTATATTTATTTGGAGTCTATGCTAATCAGTGGTTACCAGCACAAAATCCAAATGGAACTAATGCGTGGTCTTCCGAAGTTGGTGTATTCTATGCCTACTAAACTAAATTTATCTTACAGGAAATTTATCATAATGAAGAAAATAGTAGTAACAATGTGTCTATCAGCAATCTTTACGCCAAGTTTTGCTATGACATCGGTTAATTTAGATGAACATGATTTTACTTGCAATCAGGTTAAATTGACCAATAATTCAAGTGAGTCTGAAATCACACTTAATTGTGATAAAGTAAAATCATTCTATAAACAAAACGGAATTGAGGGACGCAATCCATCAAGAGTATCAGGTGGCGGAGCTGATATTACACAAATGACTACCCCTGCCCAGGAAATTTTATTACTTAAGATGAGATTTTATGATGATGAGGATCAAGAATTTATTTGTAATTTTGAAGATGGAAAAATACATAAATGTAAGGCTGAGCTAAAAAAAGCTAACTTAAACAAGCAAGAAGAATCTAAATAACTAACAAAATATGGAAGGCATCATGAAAAAACTATTACTCGCTATCTTAGCAGTAAACTGTGTTTCTGCATTTGCAATGACTAAGGTTGACTTTAGTAAATCTAATTATAGTTGCAATAAAACCCTAATTACGCCCAATAGCAGTGAATCTGATTTACTCAATAATTGCCGGCATGCAACGATTGTGGAACATGAAGAAAATCCAGCAGGACGCACTTACCGAGGTCCTGGTGGCGGTACTGCTATGACTCAAAACAGTGATCCTTATGATGAAATTAATCTGGATAAAGTCAAGTTTTATACAGATGATCATAGTTATATGATCTGTTACTATAAAGACTATGTTTTTGTAAAATGTAAAGTACGCCCACCTAAAGTGGCAAAAACCACCACGTCAGCAGGCGTAAATACGAATTCATCAGCGGCCAAATAGCCCCTTAGTTAAATCGAATTGCGGCTGGCATTAATGCTGGCTGCAAGTGATTTTTTGACTATTTTCTCAAACGTCGCATACTGTGAATCATCTGGAGATAAATGGCGTAATTTATCCATCGCATATTGTTGAATAATTACTAATGGCTGAATAATCTGTTCACGAAACTTAATTGACTGCCCTTTAATTTGATTTTCTGCAACTAGTCTGTCATGTCCTGATATTAATAACAATAATTGTTGACTCAACTGAGCCTCGGCATAGATCTTTTGCCAAAACTTACCAAATTTTTCATCACTTTGCAGATGGCGGGTTAATGCAAAATTCGTATGTGCCAAACTTTGCATAGCATTGTCCATTAAGCCTTTAAAGAGCAAAGAAGATTGGTATAACTGACTAATCTTTGCTACATTATCGTGATTTTCAAGTATTATCTGGCTTAATGCACTCCCTACCCCATAATAGCCCAATATATTCTGTTTCATTTGCATCCATGCGCCACCAAATGGAATTGCGCGCAAATTTTCAAGTTTTAACTTACTCCCACTATTACGTTTTGCTGGCCTGGAGCCTATATTGGCTTCAGATAAATATTTCAAAGGGGTGATTTCTTCAAGATAGCTAACAAATAAAGGATCATTTCTAAGTCTGGTATAGCTTTCATACGCTTTTTGGGCTAAGCTATCAATTAGCTGCTCTTGTTCAGCATTTAAGGTATCACCATCGGTGCTAAATAAGCGTCCAGCAAGCCCTGCACTTAATAAATGTTCAAGATTATAGGTCGCTGCAGCAGGCGTTCCAAAATTAGCCGAGATAGTCTGTCCCTGAATAGTTAACTGAATCTCATGGTCATCAATTTCTCGGGCTAAACTACGATAAAAAGAGTAGGTTTCACCTCCACCACGCGATGGAGGACCTCCACGACCATCAAAAAACACCAAGTTTACGTCATATTTTTTAGCCAATTTACTTAAACGTTTCTTAGCTTGAAATATCGACCAATTTGCCATTAAATAACCACCATCTTTAGTTCCATCGGAAAAACCTAACATAATTGTCTGGCACATATTCCAATGTTTGACATTTTGGAGGTATAGTGGAGTTTCAAATAAAGTTGCCATTATTTGCTCAGAATTAGCTAGATCATCAATAGTTTCAAATAACGGTACTACTTCCAAAACAATTGCAGACTGTGGATTATTTTTGTTTACCAGATTAACTAGCCATAGCACTTCTAAAACACTGGCAATTGAGTCGGTATTACTAATGATATAGCGCTCTATTGAAGTACTTCCATTATGTTGTTGAATCTTTCCAACGGCTTTAATTGTCGCAATAATTTCATGGGCTAGTGCATCATCTAATTTGATATTGCTAAGTATATCTTGAGTAAAAGTACTTAATAATAGTTGACTGCGCTCACTATCGCTTAGTTTTAAATAATCTGAGTGGACATTTGCTTCGGCAAAAATATAGGCTACTACTTGAGCATGAATAGCACTATTCTGGCGGATATCAATTTTAGCAAAATAAAATTGAAATAATTTTACTTTTAAAATCAAAGCGTTAACTTCATCAACAAATAAGCCTTGATAATTATGGTGTAAGATTTGTGCTACATTTTCCAAATCAGTAATTAGTAGATTAGCATTGAGGTATTTATCCTGCTTAATTACCTGAGCAATTCTGCTTAGCTCTGAATGCGCCAAATCAAAAGTAAGACGCCTACGTAAAAGTTGAATATCAGCATAATATTTACGCAGCACAGAATTTCGTAAATGACCTGCTACTTGAAGAGTTATTTCTGCTGTTACGTAAGGATTACCATCGCGATCACCCCCAGGCCAAAAGCCAATGTCCAGATTGGTATTAAACGTGGAAAGTTTGCTTTGAATATGTGGTAAAACTATATAAAAAATATTTTCTAAAAACCAAATAATACTATTTGCTTCTTCGACAGGTGTTGGCTTAATTTGATTACCAAAGCGCGTCAATCCCATTTGCAGAAAAAGATTACGAATTTCGTTTACATCATTATTACGAATTGCTTGAACTAAATTTTCAATGATTACTAAAATTGCCGGAAGGTAAAATTGAGTTGGATGTGCGGTTAATACTAATCTAGTTTTATAATCATGTAGTAAGGTGGTTAGTTGTTTAGCATATTTATTTTTATCACTATTAACTTGGTGGAGAAAATAATCCAATGTTCCATAACCCGACATATCTTGAACTTCTGCAAATGCTGCATCCTCCAATGAATCAAACAATACTACCTGACGTTCGATAAACTGGATAAACTTGAGCAATAATCCCAGATGTCTTTCTGGTCCAATTGGTAAAATGGCCAAAAAATCTGTAACGATTTGTGGCGCAGTTTTACCTGCTTCTAACCAATCATTTGCCATTTTAGAAAAAATAGGTAAGCGCGCACCAGCTTGATCAGGATCAGCAAATGGCAAACCCAAAAAGAGTCCGTTAAAAATTTGATATTTTAGTAAGACATCACGTTCAAATGTTTGCATTTTGTTATTAGCAATAGCGTCAGAAAACTTCAACATATGCGTCCCCTTTGGTATGGTGTACATGGTTTAGAAGTTATTATATGCTATTTTGAATACTTAGGTGTAGTTGAAAATAGATTATCTCCTCTAATTAAATTATGTTTAGTATTTATTCCTATTTTTAGTTGGAGAACTAAACAATGCTGCAGCATGAGGCTTACGATTAGCGCTTTTACGGATTGGCTCATTATGTTCTTTGCTTTTCCCAGCTGTTCCCGAACCTCCTTCTGCATTTGCTTTAAGCGCTGAACGAAGTGAGTTTGGCTTAGGATTAAATTTTGATTGAGTAGGCTTTGCTTCTTGAGAAACTACTTTACGCACATTATTATTCTGACCACGTGGCGAGTTTTGGCTAGCCCGTGGTGCACTTTTTGTTTCATAGCCAGGAACAATTTCAACTTCAAGTTTCATTTTTAATACTCGTTCAATTGCTTGTTGGAGTTTAAACTCGTCTGCCGCAACAAGCGAGACTGCATCGCCAGTTTTTCCTGCACGTCCAGTACGACCAATTCGGTGAACGTAATCTTCCGGAACATTAGGCAACTCATAGTTCACAACATGAGGCAAATCTACAATATCCAGTCCACGTGCCGCAATATCAGTTGCAACCAGAACCTGCAAAGATCCATCTTTAAACTGTGCCAATGTGCGAGTACGGTTCGACTGACTTTTATTACCATGAATAGCTAAAGCTGGTATACCATGGTCAGCTAAATAATCAGCTAAACGATTTGCACCATGTTTAGTTCTGGTAAAAACTAATACT
>Ga0214919_10012429_pt1 | contig 10459 bp, 10 predicted proteins | sample LL1503_MetaG_FD_177994 | JGI IMG/M metagenome (GOLD analysis project Ga0214919, IMG submission 177994) | Freshwater microbial communities from Lake Lanier, Atlanta, Georgia, United States - LL-1503 | ecosystem: Environmental > Aquatic > Freshwater > Lake | place: USA: Georgia | collected... | reverse complement strand
AATGACGAACAAAGAATCTCATGCACTCATCGTGATCGGCGGCGATCGACCAGACTCGCGGGCGCTCGCTCATATCCCGAAAGATGCAACAATCATTTGCGCCGATTCTGGCCTTGACCATGCCCTATCGCTCGGGCTGACTCCTCACGTTTTTCTTGGCGATATGGATTCAGTGTCACCAAGCGCATTAGCAAGTTCGCAGCACGAACCATGGACTGTGATTTCCTACGATCCGCTCAAAGACCAAACCGATACCGAACTCGCGCTGCAATACGCGAGTTCACAAGGTTTTCACAATATCACTCTGCTGTGGGGTTCTGGCGATCGCATTGATCATGTCCTTGGCGTACTCGCGGCACTCTCGCATGCGTCGTTAAATTCAGTCGAAAACCTTGTCGCATGGATCGGCGCCGATCGAGTGGCAATTTTGCACGGACCTCGAAGCCATGTCGACCAAGTACATGTTGGAACGACAGTCAGCCTCATGCCACTTGGCCCTTCAGTTATTGGAGTGACGACCAATGGCCTGCAATGGAACCTCAACCGAGAGGTTTTAGCCTCGAACTCTTCTCGAGGCGTCAGCAATATTGCCAATCAGACCAACATCAACATCGACATCGCAACAGGCGTGCTTGCTGTGGTCTATCCCGGATTTCTCACCCATTCGACACATGAAGCAGGTCAACCAATATGAAGAAAACCCACATTGCACTCGGCACTTCGTTGGCAATGGCGTTTTTATACCTCATGACCTCGTGCAGTTCAGAAACTTCAACGACCAAAAACTTGACGTTGATCGCGTACGACTCATTCACTCCCCCCGAAACAGCATTTGACGCCTTTACCCAAGAAACCGGAATCAAAGTCAATATCGCACTTGCAGGTGACGCCGGTGAGATGGTTGCCAAAGCCTCATTGACTTCTGGCAATCCAGAAGGTGATGTGATATGGGGCGTTGATAACACGTTGATTTCACGGGCTACCGACAGCAAAATTTTTGCGAGTGACCCAACTGAGGTTGATTACGGAGACGTGTGCGTGAATTTTGATATTGCAGCACTTGGCCAGACCGAACCACCACTCACCCTTGATGACTTGGTGTCAAGTGATTACAAGGGAATGCTGGTGGTCGAAAACCCAGCGACTTCGTCAACTGGTCTAGCGTTTCTGCTTGCAACTGTGGCTGCCTTCGGAGATAGTTGGCCCGACTACTGGAAACAACTCGTTGCCAACGATGTGCAAGTTGTAGATAGTTGGGACGAGGCCTATTACACCGCATTTACCCGTTATGGCGGAGATCGCCCACTCGTCGTGAGTTACTCAACGAGTCCGCCGGCAGAAGTCATATTTGCCGATCCACCTCTCGCAAAAGGATCACCTGCCCCAACTGGAGTCGCAAGCGAAACCTGCTTTAAACAAATTGAATACGCCGGAGTCTTACGTGGCACCAAGTATTCGGGTCAAGCGCAACAACTTGTTGAATACTTAGCCGGGCCAACCTTTCAAGCGCTACTGCCAGAAAGTTTGTTTGTCTATCCCGCCAATCAAGATGTTGCCTTGCCACAATCATTCGTTGATTACGCACCTGAAATCACCACGAGTTTTTCAATACCGCCTAATGAGATTGCAAAAAATCGCCAAAGTTGGACCGAGCAATGGTCGGCCATCGTCTTGAAATGAAAATACGAAGCGTTCGATTCCTTGTAATACCTGCGGCGATATTGGTTTTCGTCACCGCGGTCATTCCACTGATTGTTCTTGCTACTTCGGTCATTGACAAGGCAGACATTTTTTCAGTTTGGACTCACTCCTCAGTTCGACGAGCCCTTGTATTTTCTCTCTGGCAAGCGCTCCTCTCGACCGCATTCACGATTTTCCTTGGTGTCATTGCAACGTGGCACCTCAGTCGATATCAATTTTTCGGAAGGCGAACATTTATCGCACTCGTCACCGTGCCGTTTGTACTGCCAACCGTGGCAGTTGGAGCAGCATTCATCGCCGTTCTTCCAAAGGCGTTACACCACAGCATTCTTGCCATAGTTTTGGCACACATCTTTTTCAACATTTCAATAGTGGTGCGCACGGTCGGTCCCCGATGGAATTCGATCGATGATCAACTCATTGACAGCGCACGCACTCTTGGAGCGAGCCCCTTGCAAACTTGGCGTCATGTCATCATGCCTCTCGGCAAAAACGCAATTTTCTCAGCGACTGCTCTCACATTCTTCATGTGTTTCACGTCGTACGGAATTATCACCATCTTGGGTGGCCCAGGTCTTGCAACTGTCGATATTGAGATTTATCGCCGAGCCGTTCAACTAGGCGACCTATCGGGCGCAACGGTTTTAGCCATTGCCCAAATGCTCTTGATTGCCCTCACCTTTTTGTTATGGTCCCGAAGTCGCTCGACAGAACTAGTTTTATTCCGTGCTCAAGCGATATCGCATCGACGACTCTCTTTGGCTCCAAAATGCTTCTTCCTTGCTCTCGCTGCCTTTTTTACTGTGCCTTTGCTTGCCTTGCTCGCTGCATCAATGCGAACAAGAGATACGTGGTCATTGACTGGCTGGAAGGTATTTCTCGGAATTCAAAAACAACGTGGCATTGATTTCAATATGTGGCAAGCGATTCAGACTTCGGGGAAATATGCGCTGATCGCCAGTTGTATTGCACTTCCAACTGGCATCGCGGCAACGTATGCGCTCTCCAATCGCCGCTCTTCTCACTCGCGCCTTTCAGCCTTTGTCATTTTGCCGCTCGCCATCTCACCAGTAGTGATCGGTTTAGCCATCCTGATCACCTACGACTTTCAACCCTTTGATTTCCGCTCATCGTGGTTACTCATTCCATTAGTTCATGCTGCGATTGCCTTGCCGTTCGTTATGCGCTCAGCGTTACCAGTCGTTGAGGGAATACCCAACGATCTAAGGTGTGCCGCCTCAACATTGCGCGCCGGACCTTGGCGGCGTTTCTTGACCGTTGAATTGCCTTTGCTCAAGCCCGCTATTTCGACTGGCTTAGCCTTTTCATTGGCAATGTCGCTCGGAGAATTTGGAGCTACCAGTTTTCTCACACGTCGAGAATCACGAACTATTCCGATCATCATCGCGAGCCTCTTTGGAAAAGCCGGAGATATACCAAGAACTACTGGGATGGCCGCATCGTTAGTTTTGATCGTTACAACTGCAATGATCGTGATAACTATTGATCGAAAGTCGCACACATGAGCTTGATCATTGACAACATTTCATTCAGCTATGGCGATCGCGCCATTCTGAACAAGCTTTCTTTAGAAGTTCCCACTGGTACCACGACAGCAGTTGTTGCTCCCTCGGGAGTGGGAAAATCTACGTTGCTCCGAATCATCGCCGGGCTCCTCACCCCATCGTCTGGTTCGATCATTCTTGATGGAAAGAATCTTTCTCTTGTTCCTACTCATTTGCGATCAATCGGAATGGTCTTTCAAGACAACCAACTTTTCCCGCATCTCAATGTGTATGACAATGTCATGTTCGGTTTGCGCATGGCCAAAACAGAAAAGAAGATTGCCTCCGAAAGATGTCGTGACTTACTTGAATTGGTCGGATTGAGTCAGATAGCCAAACAATCGGTGGACACACTTTCAGGGGGAGAATCAAAACGTGTGGCACTGGCTCGCGCTCTTGCCCCATCGCCAATACTTCTGTTACTTGACGAACCCCTCACCGGTCTCGATAGCGAACTTCATGACAGATTGGCCCACGAACTGCAGCGAATCCTTCATGCAACGTCAACGACAGCACTTTTGGTCACACACTCGATCCACGAAGCCGAGATCATTTCGGACTCAATTCACCATCTCCAGTAAGTTGGCCATATGACCGCTTCACAGAAACTCAAAGTTGGGTTTATTGGTGCAGGTTTCATCGCCACTTACCATTCAAAAAGTATTCGTCGCGCCGAACGAAATCTGAACTTTGAAATTGAACGAGCGGGGGTCTTTGATATCGATGACACCCGAGCAATTGCGTTCGCTGAGGCTAGTGGACACCAAATGATGACATCGCCCGAAGAGGTAATTGACTCATCAGATGTCATCTACATCTGCACATGGACTTCGGAACACTTAGATCTCGTGCGCAAAATTACGCAAGCCGGCAAGGCGCTTTTTTGTGAAAAACCTTTAGCAACAAACTTGGCCGATGCGGCAGAAATCGTCAGATTGTGCAGGCAATCAAACATCACCAATCAAGTCGGGCTGGTTTTACGTCATTCTCCTGCCTATGTACTAGTTCGAGAATTAGTCCACTCCCCAGAATCGGGTCGCGTCATGTCAGTCGTCTTTCGGGATGATCAATTCATTCCCATCCAGGGTCATTACGGCTCAAACTGGCGGAGTGATATTGCAAAAGCCGGAGCTGGCACTCTTCTTGAACACAGCATTCACGATATTGATATGTTGCACTTTGTTATTGGACCAATCACAGACGTCAGCGCTCGCCAATCGTTCTTTCATGGCATCTCTGGAATTGAAGATGTGCTGACCACTCATTTTTCCTTCGCGCCGCTCCAATCATCGGGTGAATCGGCTGTTGGTTCACTCACCAGTATTTGGCATGACAATTTGGCTCGCCCAAGTTTGCGACGCGTCGAAATTTTTTGTGAAAGGCGCTTCATCACGATCGACGGCGATGATTGGTTCGGACCCGTCTCATGGACAAACTCTGATGGTTCGACAGGTTGCCTCGCTGGAGACGAACTCGTTTCAGCGACCCGAGACCTGATACAGAGCGACCCCAATCCCGATGCAGCATTTTTGAATTCCGCATACACAAATTCTCCTGCCTATCCCGATGTCGCTATTGCTCTTTCTGCTCATCAAACCGTTAATGCCATCTACCACTCCGCACACAATGGATCTACGAATGTTCAGGTTGGAGAATTCAAGTGAAGGTGCGCAACGGTGATATTCATATTCGGGTGATGACATACCTTGAAGTACGTCCGCTTCGTCTCGAAGTATTGCGGGCTGGCATGGTGAACCAAACTGTTGAGTTCGATGGCGATGATGAAGTCACGACCGTACACCTTGGTGCATTTGACCAAGATGGAAACAATGTTGGAGTTAGTACATGGATGAAACGGGTTTTTTCACCCGAACCCGACTTAACCGGACTACAACTTCGGGGCATGGCAACGGCAGTGCTTCTGCAGAGTCAAGGGATCGGCGGATTACTCCTAGATGCTGGACTCAAACATGCTCAAGAAAATAGTTTTGATGTGATTTGGGCCAACGCTCGGGACGCCGCCCTCAATTTCTACAATAGGCACGGTTACATCACCATCGGTGAGGGCTTTATAGAAACCGTGACTCAACTTCCACATCACAAAGTCGTGAAATACCTGCGGAGATAACCGCATCAGGGTGGCTATCGCTCACAGTCGGCTATGAGTATTTCACTTCAGTTGGCAGTGCGAATTCAAAATACTATTGAGGGTCCATTACGACAAGCAGCGCGGCTTTCCGATTCTGAAACCTGGATCGGCCCCGTCGCGATGATTTCTCAAGGCGAAATCAAACAAATCACTCACCTACTGTCAGCTTGTATCGATTCTCTGCGCGTCAATCATGAGTCGTCTGGCTTGTGATCCTCTCCGCTTGGCCGACCTTGCACGATTTCTTCGCTCAACTTGTGACGAAATTGAGTTACTCCTTCGGTTAGCCGAAATCGGTGATCTTGCGATTCCTCAATTTCATACCAATTTGCTTCAATCTTTGGCATTACTTGAACGGCAAGAAAATCGCGTACGACGAATCTTGAACAGTTCGTTTCTGAACTTGACTAATTCGTACTCACTGTCTTTCAATTCAACTGCGTACTTGCTGAATCGCTGGATCGAACATCATCCCGCTTGGTGGTCTGATGCCACCCATGGCGAACCAACCAAAATTGATGGCTTCATTTCACATGTCGCTTCAAATGCCATTGACGCTGGACGACTCATCGATTCAACAAAATTCTTGGCTCCACTTATTTATGGATGTCACGATCTCGAAACCCTACGTGTCCTCTGGTTATCTGCCACCGACCCACGAACGACATCAGCATCCACCGCAGGAGATCGAATCAAACGACTTGTTGAAACAGTCTTCGATGATCAGGATTGGCATTCTGCAATTGCTCCAAGTTGGGTTGATATTTACGAGCAAAAACGACTCCGACGCGAAATCCAGATCATTCTTGGCGAAATAATCTCGCCATGGCAACTGCAGTTTTCGGGCCTTGCGTCTGAATGGAATTGGTCAAGCGAAACAGGTCTTCATTACCTCAAGAAGGTGAGCGAATCGGCAGGTGCCGCAGTCTCACTCTCACAAGGCCTTGGAATGGCTTTGTATCGGAATCTTTCTGTGCTTCCTGAAAATGTGATTGAACGCCACCAACGAATTGATGCCATCGCATTTTCGGTTGGTGCATCGACAGAATTACTACGTAACGCCAAAGTTCGACAAGCACGAATAGAAAATGACCATCTGGCAACTCTGTTAACAATTCCAACGATGCTGCCCCTCAAGTTGCCGTGGCCGTCGTCACTAGTGATCAGCGAGACAAACTCGTTCATCTCGCGGCAATTTGACACAACATCAGAGATCGAAACTTCGTCATCTATTGAATTGTTGCAACAACGCGGCACTCTTGCTTCAATCGCCTACATGGCTGTTTTCAATTCTGCAACGACATCTGGTCGTCTAGAAAGCCCAAATGACACGCCCTCAACAGAGTTGCGCCTTGAACTTCAACACACGGTTGACTCGATTGACAACTCAACAACTCGCGGACACATACTCGCCGAAATCGTGGACTAAACCGATTCAAACTGTCAATTGGAAACTTTACGAAATTGGAACGTCCGTAGAAAAACGCGTACTGGACGACGGATCAGGTTGGACCAAAATCTCAAGATTCCAAGTACCAGGAGTCAGCATGGACAGTGCGCCCACAAAATGATTGGGGCCAAGTTCTGAGATTGCGGCGGTGATCGACGGGACTTCTGAGCCCGGCAACGTCAATCGCATTGTCACATTGTCGACTGGCGACAATGACCCACTCGGAGTCGAAATCGTCACATGGATTTCGTTATTGCCGACACGCCCTGGCGTGACTGCGATACTGGCAATCATGTCTCCTTCAACAAGTTGCGTGCTGAAGACGGCGTTGGCTGCAGTTATTTGCGGAGATTGCGAAAGCATTCCTGCAGTGACACCAAGAGCCAACACCGCAATCAATACTTCAACAAGGACCACCCGATGAATGGACGTACCTTCACCTCGACGAATGAGCCAACGCGCGAAAGCACCAAGAGTCACTGCTGCCACAACAAGACAAGATTTAACGAGTAAAGCCTGGCCCCATTTTGTTTGGGTGATATCACTCACCGCGGGAACCAAATGCCACATCTGCCAGAGACCCGTGAGCACTGCAATCGGAATAGCAAAAGTGGCCAGGCGCGAGAAACGATTCACGACAACATCGGCATTGGCACTACTTAACACTCCGCCAAAGGCCAAAACGGCCAGTCCACCGACCCACAAAATCACGCTTGAGAGATGCAACGCATCGGCGAACACGGCAACACCCGATTGCGCTGAGGCACTTGGATGTCCAGATGCTGACAACGTCAGCACAATTCCCACACCAACCAGCAACGTTGTTGAGCGCCACCACGATGTTAAGGAGCGTTCAAAATGCCCTCGCAGTGATAAAACGAGCACCAACAATGCAACTAGTAAGAGCTCACGAACGACCAATGCTTTGCCAAGACGCGTCGCATATACGTCAGACCACAGAGCTGTATCAAAACAATCAGACCATTTGCCGGCGATGGTGTACGGACCTTGGGTCAGAAAAAGTACAACTGCGCTGACTGCTGCAGACACCCATCCAATTCCGATAAAGAGTCGGATTCGACGAGAATGAATCGAGCCAGCCGCAGCCATTGCAAGACAGCCAAGCACGAGGCACAAGCCAATAAAGCCCAGGAACTTAGCAGTACCCATCAACCACGAAAGTCCGTTCGGTCCATTTTGCCCAGACAAAACATTGGCAATGAGATCACTTGTCGCAACGATCGGCGCCGAGGATCCGATTTGGAATGAATAAGCACCTTCAACGGCATGCCCATCATCAGATACAGCACGCCAAGCAACGACATAGAGACCGTCAGGAATTTCTGGAACATCTCCAGCAATCAAAACTGAAGGGTCATCAGGCGATACCAAGGCTTCTCCCAACACAATGCGTTGGCCTTCTTGATTGTAGATCTCGATCGAACGAGCAACAGGTGTTACTGGTTCATTGAAATCAAGACGAATTTCACTCGGTGCAGATTCAAGAACTGCCGAAGGAGCAGGTGACGAAGTGTCCAACTGAGCATGAGCAAAGACCGGAGAAGCCCAAGCGATTGAAGCGACTACCGCAACCGCAATAAACCATGACTTACGAATTTTTCTCACGAATGTCATCCCATCAATCCGGCTGGCGCAAGCCCGTCAATTGTTACGCGACCCATCAACCAACCCAAACGCACTGTAGGCGACTCAGTACGTATCTGCTGAGGAAGATCGGTCAACCCCATTGAGCCTCGAGATTTCCACTGCATTGTCATCACAGATAAATCATGTCGTACATAGTCCAATGACCATGAGTCGGGACCGGAGCACTTAATTTCCGCCAATCCAAGGTCTCCCATATGAACTTCGACTTCGCGCCATCGTCGTAAAGGCAAATCAGTCACGCGAACTTCTATGCCTGACACCATACGCGCCGAACCAAACCAGCCTTCGCGAGCCGATGCAATTGCACCTTCGAGCGCATAGATCGAACGGCGCACATCAGCGACATGTTCATCAGCCGTTCGCGAAGCGGCTTGGTTAATTGCGTCAACGCGAGCCGCAAAGCCACCTTCGTATTGGTCGACAACTTCACCTAGTTCGGCGGCAAGAAAAAGACGAGTAATGCTGTCTCCCTGTTGAGCAATGTGAGCGAGCACGTGACCAACAGTCCAATCAGACAACAACGAAGGTCGTGACACCATGTCGTCGGTCAATCCCCCAAGACGATCCAAGAGCAATTGGTGCGAGGCCGCAAGACCTTCAACTTGTCGATTGATAGTCGTCGCATCAAAGGAATTTTCCACATCTCAAACCGTAGTCGTCGACCAGTGATTCTGGTGTCGTTTTAGTTGGCTATACCAACAGAAATGACACCAGAATCAAGCTAAAGGCACAGTCCGACGAGGTACAACCACAACTGTGCCATCTGGTTCATGATGAACCGACACTGAGACTCCATAGAACTCCGACAAAGTCTCGGCTTTCAATACTTGGTCGGCCGGACCAGTCGCAACGCAATGACCCTGATGAAGAAGCGCCAATCGATCGCTATACAAACCAGCAAGCGTTAGGTCGTGCATTGCTGAAACAACAGTAAATCCGTGCTCACGCCGCAAACTGTCGACCAGTTCAAGTGCTTGTTGTTGATGTCCAATATCTAAGGCACTCGTTGGTTCGTCCAAAAGCATGACGGGGGCCTCTTGAGCAAGAGCACGCGCAATCACCAAACGTTGTCGCTCACCACCCGACAATGTTCCAAGCCGACGATCGGCGAATTCTTCAAGATCAAGTCGTTCAATGACTCGAGCCACCATCATTCGGTCGTGCTTTGATTCATTTCCGAAATATCCGACATATGGGTTACGTCCAAGTAATACATATTCGGCTGCGGTCATGTCATCAGGCATTGCTGGAGATTGAGGAACATGAGCGACTAATGCAGCGCGTCGACGAGCAGATCGCAAATTCAACGGCGAACCGTCAACCAAAATTCCACCTTCGTGTTTGACAAGGCCAGCAGCCGAGCGCAACAACGATGATTTACCGGCACCATTAGGGCCAATAAGACACAACCACTCGCCTGGGCGAACGGTGTCAGTAAATCCTTGAACTGCAACTGATGATCCGTACATCACAGATACGTCAACAAATGCCAATGATGTCATCTCGATGCTCCTTGACGAGAACGTAAAACGATAATGAAAAAGGGCGCGCCCAAAAATGCCGTGACTACTCCAATTGGGGTCTCTGCTGGATCGGACAAAATTCGTCCGGGAATGTCAGCAACGATCAAAAATGCTGCACCGAGAAGAACGGTGAGCGGCAAGATTCGGCGATAACTCGATCCGGCAAGCAGTCGAACTAAATGAGGAACAACAATTCCGACAAAACCAATAAGTCCGCTCACACTCACGACTGCGGCGGTTCCTAATGTTGCAGCGATAACAACTGTCAATCGAATTCGATCGACACGTGCACCTAGTGACTGCGCTTCATCATCGCCAACTCGCAGTACATCAAGTAGCCGGCGATGCCATAACAAAACCCCGGTACTCACAATGACGTACGGTAGAACCAAACGAACGTCGT
>Ga0214919_10012426_pt1 | contig 10460 bp, 8 predicted proteins | sample LL1503_MetaG_FD_177994 | JGI IMG/M metagenome (GOLD analysis project Ga0214919, IMG submission 177994) | Freshwater microbial communities from Lake Lanier, Atlanta, Georgia, United States - LL-1503 | ecosystem: Environmental > Aquatic > Freshwater > Lake | place: USA: Georgia | collected 2015-03-15 | reverse complement strand
GCGCTGGATTGTGACGGCGGCACAACCGTAAAGCAAGTGTGGAAATTGTTTGATGGTGCGATGGTTGAAAGCGTTCTAATGCGTTATCCCGACCGCGTCACGATGTGTATCTCTTCACAAGCTGGCTGTGGCATGAACTGTCCATTCTGTGCAACTGGCCAAAATGGTTTAACGCGCAACCTTTCTACCGCCGAAATCGTTGAGCAGATTTTAGTTGGCGCTCGCGCACTTGCTAACGATGAGATCGCTGGTGGTGTAGGCCGGGTAAACAACATTGTGTTCATGGGTATGGGTGAACCAATGGCCAACTACAAAAATGTTATTGCTGCGATCCGTCGATTCACTGACGATGCACCTGCTGGCATTGGTCTTTCAGCTCGCGGTATCACCTTGTCTACTGTTGGTTTGGTTCCACGCATTTATGATCTGGCTAAAGAAGGCATTCCGGTCACGTTGGCAGTCTCCCTGCACTGTCCAGACGATGAATTGCGCGATACTTTGGTGCCAATCAATAACCGCTTCAAAATTAGTGAAGTGCTAGATGCTTGTTGGAATTATGCAGATGTAACTGGTCGACGAGTTTCTATTGAATACGCATTGATCAAAGACATCAACGATCAGGCTTGGCGTGCGGAACTCTTGGGCAAATTATTGCAAGGCAATTTGGTGCATGTGAATCTAATTCCGCTTAACCCAACACCTGGCTCAATTTGGACGGCATCGCGTCCTGAAGACGAACGAGCATTTTTGCGCATTCTGCATGAACATGGTGTGCCAGCAACGGTACGCGAAACCAGAGGGCGCGAAATTGATGGCGCTTGCGGCCAGTTAGCAGCTAGCGTCTAGCGAGCGTGTCATTACTTAATTTGCTCTAAATTTAAGCACCTACAACTTAACCTTGGGCTATGAGTCTTTCTGTACAAAATCGTAAATGGCTATTCGGTGTCAACGCACTATCTGCTTGGTTCGGATTGGGTATGTCTGTAGTGATCGAATTGTTTGGCTTGGTGCACTACGACCCACCAACAACTCCGATCCCGCATTCACAGTTTGCTTACTACGGTCATTACGCCGATGGCATTGCTGGTGGTCCAGCGCGATTGCTCGATCTATTTAGCTATTTCACAATTTGGAGTCAGGTCGTTGTTGGTGTTGTTGCGACGCTGCTATTCCTAAACCCAGGCCGAGATAGTAATCGCTTGCGAGTATTTCGACTCGATAGTTTGCTGATGATTTCTGTCACGGGAATTGTTTACAACGCATTAATTGCGCCAAATTACCCGCCAGTTGGGCTTAATGTTTATTCGAGTTTCTTCGAACACACTTTGACCCCAGTTTTGACCATCTTGGTATTCCTATTAATTGGACCGCGCAATTGGATAAATCTGCGCACTTTTGGTTTGGCACTCGTCTTGCCAATCGTTTACGTGGTTTACACATTAGCTCGCGGCGCGATTATCAAAATGTATCCGTACGATTTCTTCGATGTAGTGCAATACGGATACGCATCCGTACTGACATTTGTTGGCTTTATCATCTTGGCGGCAGTTGTGTTGATGGCGCTGTTCTGGGGGATTGAACGGTTTTTGCCTGAAGGTAAAGACTCTGAGTCGATTTACCTATAGAAGTTTTTCTTGCCGAGATGGTTTATTTAGGTAAGCGCTTTTAGTTATTCACCAATTAGTCGACCAAGAAGTGCATTTACTTTTGAAGTGCGCTCATGTTTTGCCTCAACAGCGTCAGCATGTTTTACGGCAACCAGTGCGCTGTTGATGCCTAGCCAACGAAGCGGTTCAACTTCCCAGTTACGACTTTCATGATTGACCCAGGGCAACGTAGTTAGGTCGCTAGATTGTCCGCAAATTAGGTCAGCCAGAGTGCGACCCGCTAAGTTACTCGTGCTCACACCATCGCCAACGTAACCGCCTGCCCAAGCGATGCCAGTTTCTGCATCTAAGCCACAAGAGGCCATCCAATCGCGAGCGATGCCGAGGGCTCCGCCCCAAGCGTGGGTGATTTGTGAGCCAGCGACTTCGGGGAACAACTCGAGCAGAGTTTTCTCCAACAGCGAATGCACCGAGGGCACTAAGTCATTCTGCGCGGTGATTGCAGAGCCAAAATGGTAAGGAGCGCCGCGTCCGCCGAAGGCAATTCGATTATCGGCAGTGCGTTGACCGTAGATCACAAGGTTTCGGAAATCGCTGAAAGTTTGCCGATTTACTAAGCCGGCTCTCTGCCAAAAGCTATCCGAAAGCGGTTCTGTAGCAATCATCAGGGAATACACAGGTACTACTGCGCGCCGTGATTGTTTGATGGTCGGGGAGTAGCCTTCAGTGGCACGAATAATGTACTTTGCCGTAACAGTAGCGTTTGCTGTAACTGCCTTATGTTTAGTTATTTGTGAAACAGCAGAGTTTTCAAAAATCTGTACACCAAGGTTTTCAGCCACCTGTGCCAAGCCATGTACTAGTTTGGCGGGATTAAGGGCTGCGCAGTTGGGGGTAAAAGTTCCACCTAGTGCATTCGTAAAATTTGCCTGGCTGGCTATTTCAGCAGCAGATAGAAACTCAAGATCGCTTGGCGGAAGTCCATTTGCACTATGTTCTTTAACTTCATCGCGCGCGCGATCTAGTTGAACTCGATTTCGAGCAGCGATAACAGTGCCGCCGTGCGACCAGTCGCAGTCAATATTTTCAAGATCAATTACTCGGGCAATCTCGGCGATGTTACCAACCATTGCCGAATGCATGCGCTTTGCTTGGTCCGCGCCAAACAATTTGGCTAACTTATTGAATGATGCCGGGAACAGGGCCGAACACCAGCCTCCGTTACGTCCCGAGGCGCCAAAGCCCACATTATTGGCATCCAAAATCGCAATGGATAAATGTGGAGCCTGTTTCTTCAAGTAGTAAGCACTCCAAAGCCCAGTGAACCCCGCGCCAACAATGGCAACATCAACTTCAATGTCTTGCGAAAGGCTCGGCCGGCCAATATTGCCAAACGCGACGGTATCCGACCACAGTGGTGCTGATACCGTCGCGTTCATTTGGAAAATTACTGACTACAGATGATCCATTGCGTTTGTTAACACATGACGCAATGTTTGTTCAATTAAATCAAATTCAGGCTGGCCAATAATAAGTGGCGGAGCAAGTTGAATCACTGGGTCGCCACGATCATCGGCACGACAATACAGCCCATTTTCAAACATAGCCTTTGATAGATATCCGCGCAGTAAGCGTTCAGCTTCGGCATCATTGAAAGTTTCCTTGGTTCCCTTATCTTTAACAAGTTCAATGCCATAGAAGAAACCATCGCCACGAACATCGCCAACGATGTCTAGATCCTTTAGCTTCTCAAGTGTCTGCCTAAAGGCATTTTCGTTATCGCGAACATGCTGATTGATACCTTCTCTTTCGAAGATATCCAAGTTTGCTAGTGCCACTGCAGAAGAAACTGGGTGTCCACCGAATGTGTATCCATGGTAAAACGCAGTCTTGTCGACCTTGAATGGTTCGAACACCTTGTCGCTAACAATGCAAGCGCCAATTGGGGAGTAACCAGAAGTCATGCCTTTTGCACAGGTAATCATGTCTGGTTCAACGCCAAAGCGATTCATGGCAAACATGTCACCGATGCGACCAAAGGCGCAAATTGTTTCGTCAGCTACTAGCAATACATCGTAGGTGTCACAAATTTCGCGAACACGTTCTAAATATCCTGGGGGAGGCGGGAAGCAACCACCGGAGTTTTGAACTGGTTCTAGGAATACACATGCGACTGTGTCTGGACCTTCAAACAAAATTGCTTCTTCAATTCGATCAGCTGCCCAGCGGCCGAATGCTTTGTAATCATCAGTGTGATACTCGGCGCGATAGAAGTTTGTGTTTGGAACGCGGAAGCCACCAGGCGTTAGTGGCTCGAAATACTTCTTTGCCTCTGGAATACCGGTAATAGCCAAAGCGCCTTGCGGGGTGCCGTGGTAGGCAACAGCACGACTGACCACTTTATGTTTCATTGGCTTGCCGGTTAGTTTGAAGTACTGCTTAGCGGCTTTCCAAGCGGTTTCGACAGCCTCGCCGCCGCCAGTTGTGAAGAATACCCGGTTTAGGTTTGGTGGAGCGTAACTGACCAAGCGCTCCGCTAGTTCAATTGCCTTCGGATGTGCGTATGACCAAAGCGGGAAGTATGCCAATTCTGACATCTGCTTTGCTGCAGCTTCGGCGAGTTCAACGCGACCATGGCCAAGTTGAACAGTGAAAAGTCCGGCCAGGCCGTCTAGGTAGCGCTTACCATTGCTATCCCAAATGTATGCGCCCTCGCCCTTAACAATTATTGGTACCTCTGCGCCTTGTTCGTATACGCCGTGACGTGCAAAGTGCAACCAAAGGTTGTCTTTGGCTTTTTGGGAGAGTGATTGAGTGTCGTATTCGTGGTGCGATTCCATGATCATTCCAATGTTTAGTGGATTCCGTAGTTATAACTTTGTTTGCGCACGTCCAAATAAACAAATGTTTCTGTCCGAACAACATTAGGCATTTTCCTAACTTTGTTATTCAGTACATCAAGCAGTGCTTCATCGTCAGCGCAAGTTACTTCAATGAGTAAGTCAAAACTTCCTGCGGTGATAACTACGTAATCAACTTCAGGGACCTTCGATAATTCGTCGGCAGCTTGTTTCAAGTCGCCCTCAATAGCGATACCAATCATTGCGGCCCGGTTAAACCCAACTTGTAGCGGGTCAGTGACCGCAACAATCTGCATAACACCAGAATCAGTGAGTTTGGTGACTCGTTGTCGAACTGCTGCTTCGGAAAGTCCAACTGCTTTTCCGATAGTTGCGTATGGACGCCTACCATCTTCTTGTAGTTGTTCGATAATGCGTAATGACACATCGTCAACAATCCGAGACTTACTCATAGCCTCATTTTCCGCGGTTTTTAGGAGATAAGCAAGCGATTTCGTGACATTTCGCAATAATTTCTACGAAATTCGTAGTTAGCACCACTCATTCATTAGGAAATCGTGGGAAATATGCTGACAAGCCATCACTCATTCACTAAAGTGCTAGTAATAGCAAGCAATTTCACATGCGAAAGGCCTAGTCATGGCAAAGGTATTACAGAATTTCATCAACGGTGAATTAGTTGATGGCGTCACTGGTGAGACAACAGATTTGATAAATCCATCAACTGGTGAAGTTTATGCAAAAGCACAACTTTCAAACTCAGAAGATGTAGATCGAGCGTACGGCGCTGCTAGTGCAGCCTTTACCGAATGGCGCGACACCACACCAGCTGAACGTCAGAAGATGCTGTTGGACATTGCAGACTTATTTGAAGCACATGGCGAAGAGCTTGTTGCTATTGAGTCAGAAAATACTGGCAAGCCAATTCAGGTAACTATGGATGAAGAACTTCCGCCGATGCTTGATCAGATTCGATTCTTTGCCGGCGCTGCTCGCATTCTTGAAGGCCGTTCATCAGGTGAGTATATGAAAGGCTTTACCTCAATGATTCGCCGCGAGCCGGTTGGAATTGTTGGTCAGGTAACTCCTTGGAATTACCCAATGATGATGGCTGTATGGAAATTTGCGCCGGCACTTGCCGCTGGTAATTGTGTTGTATTGAAGCCTTCAGATACAACGCCAGCATCAACAGTTCGAATGGCTGAGCTTATGGGTCAGGTTTTGCCAGCAGGCGTTTTCAATGTGGTCACAGGCGATCGCGATACCGGGCGCAACCTTGTTGAACATCATGCACCACAAATGGTTGCAGTAACCGGTTCAGTTCGAGCAGGTATGGAAGTTGCAGGCAGCGCAGCGCGCGATGTTAAGCGTGTACACCTTGAACTCGGTGGCAAAGCCCCAGTTATTGTGTTCAATGATGCAGATATTGCAGCAGCGGCCGAGTGGCTCGCTGTTGCTGGCTATTTCAATGCCGGACAAGACTGCACCGCTGCTACTCGCGTTCTTGTTCAAGAGGGTGTCTACAACGATTTCGTTGCAGCGCTTGCTGAACAGGCACGGGGCATTACCACCACATTTGAAAATGGTCCTGGCGATGCTGATGCTCTTGTTCCGCCGGTTAACAATGCTGCACAGCTGGAAAAAGTGCTCGGCTTTATTGATCGCACGCCAAGTCATGCTCAAATTGTCGCTGGTGGAAATCGCATTGGTGATCGTGGCTACTACATCGAGCCGACAGTCATCAGTGATCTAAAGCAAGATGACGAAATGATCCAAAACGAAATCTTTGGCCCGGTCATGACTGTGCAGAAGTTCACTGATGAAGCACAAGCATTGCGATGGGCTAACGATGTTAAATACGGGTTGGCATCTTCGGTTTGGACTCGCGATATTGGCGTTGGTCTACGTATGTCACGCCTTCTTGACTTTGGTTGTGTCTGGATCAATACCCACATTCCAGTGGTGGCAGAGATGCCACACGGTGGCTTTAAGCACTCGGGTTACGGTAAAGATCTGTCTATGTATGGACTTGAGGATTACACCCGAATCAAGCATGTAATGGCTTCATTGGATTAATTTGTGTCTTTGCTGGTGACTTCGGGCTATCTGGAGTTACCATACAAGGGCAAGGGGTAGTCAGATGTGACTGCCGATTGGTGCACTGCAAACGGGTAGATGCACACATAGTGAAAGGGACTGGTGGGACGCGGGGTTCGCTTTAGTGCGACGACCCGACAGACAACAGCCTGCTTTTAGCAGCAAATTATGTTGACACCAGTGAGCGAATGCTCGCCCAAATAAAGGAACTTCACTATGAGTTTTTCTCAATATGGATCAGAAGCGACATTGCCGTCGTTGGCTGATATAAAAAATCTGTGCTACTGGCTTGATGATGTTGATGCGCCTGCAGACAAGTCGCGATTAATCGGAAAGATGAGCGCTGACTTAGTAATTGTCGGTGGGGGATTCACTGGCTTATGGGCAGCCATAGAGGCAAAGCAAGCCCAGCCAAATCTGGACATAGTTTTAGTTGATGGGGATGCCATTGCACATGGAGCCAGCGGGCGAAATGGTGGATTCGTTGCCGCATCACTTACTCACGGGTTTGTTAACGGTTTGCAGCGCTGGCCAGAAGAGATGCAAAGACTAGTTAAAGCTGGACATGAAAACCTCGATGCGATTGAAGATTTTGTAATTTCACACAACATTGATTGCGATTGGCGTCGGGTTGGCGAGATTGATGTAGCCACTGAAGAATATCAAGTTAAAACTCTGCAATCTTTCATTGATAAAGCAGCTAATTATGGCGAGCACTTAATTTGGTTGGATCAAGAACAGATGCGAAGTAAATTAAATTCGCCATCTTACGTAGGTGGGCTCTTTGATCCCGACAGTGTGGCAATTTGCGATCCAGCTCGCTTAGCTTGGGGATTGCGGGATGCTGCTTTGGCACTTGGGGTTCAGATTTACGAACACACGCCGGTATCAGCACTCAGCGACGAAGGAAGTTCTGTAGAGGTTCAGTGTGAATTCGGCCAAGTTCAAGCCGCAAAAGTTTTGTTGGCTACTAATGCTTATCCAGCACTCTTGAAGCGAATGAAATATCTTGTTGTCCCGGTTTACGACTCAGTTTTAGTGACTGAACCATTAACTGAACAACAGAAAGCTGACATTGGCTGGAATGGCGCTGAAGGTATCAGCGATTCAGGAAATCAATTCCATTACTACCGTCCGACTGCTGACGGGCGCATTCTTTGGGGTGGCTATGACGCCACGTACCATTTCCGCAGCGGCTTTGGAAAAGAGTTCGAGCAGTCAACCGCATCATGGCCCAAACTGGCGAATCACTTCTTTGCTACATTCCCACAATTAGCTGGCTTGAAATTTGAATATGGTTGGAGCGGCGCAATTGATACTTGTACACGCTTTAGCGCGTTTTGGGGTATGGCTATGGGCGATAAAGTTTCGTACGTTGCAGGCTATACGGGGCTTGGTGTGGGAGCTTCCAGATTTGGCGCACGAGTAGCGCTAGATAAATTATTCAAATTGGAAAACCCAGATTTAGATTTCAAAATGACACGTACTTTGCCAAAGCCATTTCCTCCAGAGCCACTGCGCTCGGCCGGAATAAATTTCACCCGGTGGTCATTAGATCAAGCTGATCGCCACCAAGGAAAACGAAATTGGTGGCTCAAGTTACTAGACCGATTAGGTATGGGCTTTGATTCTTAGTCTTTGATTTACCAGGTCAGAATTTGATTTCTAGAGAATGTCGTTGTCGTAATCCGGCGGAATAATCATGTTTTCATCAATTGTGGCATCTGGTACACCAAATCGATCGGCAGATGCGTATACATGTTCGGCGACAACAATAGGCGTATGTCGGTTCAAGGTCTTTCCTGCAAAAAATGCTGGTGAAATTCGAGACATGATCAACATCAGTACAACTCCGAGCAGGAGTGAGCCAATAGCAATTACAAAAATGCCACCAAGTTTTACGCCAAAAATGTTAACTACTGTGTAGCTGTTTTCTGGATTCATGTCATCAATCGTGGTTTTGATGAATACCCCAAGAAGGGTAATGCCACCAATAAGCGGCATAATCACGCGAGCAGAAACCTCGCGCAAACTCGTGCCACGGTCTTTGCGGAAGTGCCAAGCAGCTGAAAATCCAGTTAGGCCGTAGTAGAACGCAACCAGCAGGCCAACAACTTCAGTTGCATCACCAAGAACATTTTCGCTAATAGCGGTTAGGCCGGCGTAAAACAGAATCGATATGGTTGCCGTAATCAAAGTGGCAAAAGCTGGAGTCTTATAAGCGCTGTGAATTTTTGCGAACTTGCGCGGAATCGCGTCGTAAGCGCCCATTGAAAGTAATGTGCGGGCATTAGGCATGATTGTCGTCTGGGTCGTGGCGGCGGCCGATGTAAGCACGGCAAAAATTAGGAACTTATCCAAGTGCGTTCCAAGAACTTGGCCACCAATTTGGGCCAGAACATCATCACTATTTTCAAGTGGTTTTGCGCTCGCGTAGGCCAAGCAAGCAACCGCAACAAGTGCGTAAGTGACTAACAAAATTAATGTGCTGATCAGGGCTGCGCGACCAGGAACTTTGTCAGGTTCTTCGGTTTCTTCATTAAGGGAAACTGTGGTGTCCCAGCCCCAATATAAAAACACTGCTAATAGAACGCCGGCGGAAAGTGCACTAAATGAAAACCCATGACCATCGGTAACAGCAAATGGGTTAAACCAATTTAGTTCCGGCTTTACCGCATCTTTGCCGGCAGTTCCTGAATAAACCTTGAACAGGGCAACAATGCTGAACCAAATCAAAACGACCATTTCAATAGCAAGCAGCCATTGCTGTAGTCGTGCTGACACGTTAATGCCTCGGTAAGAAACCCAGCTAAGCAAGATAACCCAACTGCAACCAGCGGCGGTTACCCAAAGTGTGTTTTCAGCTAATGAACTGCCAAACATTAAGAAAAAATATTTACCAGCAATTTGAGCGACACTAGCCATGCTGATCATGCCCGCAGCCACAAGGCCCCAGCCGCCCATCCAACCAACCCATGGGTTGAAGACTCGGGTAGCCCAAGTGAATGTTGTGCCGCAGTCCGGAGTTTCTCGATTTAGTTCACGATATGCGTAAGCAATAAACAAGATAGGAATGAACGCCAGCAAAATAATGGCTGGGGATTGATACGCGACGCAGGCAACAATGAAGCCCAAAGTTGCTGCTAGGGAATATCCCGGCGCGGTTGATGAAACGCCGATTGCGATACTTGAAATCAGGCCAAGGCTTTTGGTGCGTAAGCCCTTTTCGTGGCCCTCGTTGGCTGTGGCGTTATCGGCAGCGGATTCAATGTTCATTGGCTACGACTTTAGCAAGCGATTTAGTGGGGCCCTTTCGGAATGCCAAAACTAGGCCCAAAAGCTAATTAGTGCTTTTCACTGATTTCTACTTCCCGCAAAATACCGCACCAGGCGTTGGGGGAGGTTTGCCAAAATTCATTGGTTTAGGCCAATAATCAGTGGGAAAACTAGCCATTAACGAGATGTCGGGGGTAGGGTGTATGTTATTCGAACAAATGTTCGAAAGGCTAAAAATGGCGCATAGCTATCGCACCCAACAGTTGACTCACGTTGCTGTAGACGATTCGGGGGTGCCAACTAAGTTCGCTTGGCGAAGCCGCAAGTATGTGGTGCTCGCTGTGCTGCTTACTTGGCTCGAATCCGCAGCTTGGTGGAAAGCAGATGGTCGAGATTATTCAGTTTGGCGAGTAGAAGCCAGGTCAGAATTTTCAGATCAACACAATTCCACCACTTCCTCAAGCGACGCTTCCTGTGTTCAATCACGCGCAACTTCCCAAGCAATGCCATCAACTTCTGCAAGTGGGGTTTATGACATTGCACAGAGCAATACCAGTTGGTTCATTCGCCAAGTTATGGATTAGTGAGGAAACATTATGACTGCTCAACCAACGCATGA
>Ga0214919_10012425_pt1 | contig 10461 bp, 11 predicted proteins | sample LL1503_MetaG_FD_177994 | JGI IMG/M metagenome (GOLD analysis project Ga0214919, IMG submission 177994) | Freshwater microbial communities from Lake Lanier, Atlanta, Georgia, United States - LL-1503 | ecosystem: Environmental > Aquatic > Freshwater > Lake | place: USA: Georgia | collected... | reverse complement strand
AGTATACAAGAAGAATAAAGAGATTAATAAATATTTTAGAAAATATAGATGAAGAAATAATTTTTTTAAGAAAAGGTCATGCTTGTCATTTACACGATGAACATAATGGTAGATTTACTAATATAAAAAATGATATTGATGATGCAAAAGATTTAGAAAAAATTCTTTCAAAAAAATATAAATATTTAAATTATAAAATAATTGTAATATTAGTTTGTGAGAAATGTTTTGATCCAAATAAGGTATATAATAGTAATTCTGATAAAATAGAGATATATAATATAGCAACAACAAAAATTTCTGATATTGATACTAAATTTGAAAAATGTATACGTAATATTTTTATAGATTAATTTATACTTATCATAGAAAGAAATTTAAAGAAATTTAATATAAAAGAATAACTCATAATAATAATATTATTATCATGAGTAAGTTTGTTATTGGTATAGACTTAGGAACAACATATAGTGCTGTAGGTGTTTGGCAAAATGATCGCGTAGAAATTATTGCAAACGATCAAGGCAATAGAACAACACCATCATGGGTGTCATTCAGTGAAACTGGTGAAAGACTTGTTGGAGAGAGTGCCAAGGGTCAATCAGTATCAAACCAAAAGAATACATTTTTTGATGTTAAGCGTTTAATTGGAAGAAATTTCAGTGATCCGATTGTACAAAAGGAAATTAAGAATATGCCCTTCAAGGTAACAGCTGGATCAAATGATAGAATTTTAATTGAATCAATTGTAAATGGTGAAACAAAGCAATTCTCACCTGAAGAATTATCCGCAATGGTATTAGTTAAGATGAAGCAAACTGCTGAGTCTTTTCTTGGAAAGACAGTTACAGATGCTGTTGTAACAGTCCCGGCATACTTCAATGATTCCCAACGTAAGGCGACAAAGGATGCTGGTACAATTGCAGGATTAAATGTAATTCGTATTATTAATGAGCCGACTGCTGCTGCTCTTGCGTATGGTCTTGATAAGAAAGGTGAGAGAAATGTATTAATTTTCGACTGCGGAGGTAAACAATTTTAGATGATTATATCATCTAAAATATATGTTTTAAATATACATGTTATTCATAATGACTTAAATGAATAATTATATTTATATTATGGAATCTAAAAACTGTACTCAATGTAACGAAAAATTATCAATTGATAATTTTTATATTGACAGAACTGTTATAACTAAAAAGAGCTACAGAAGTAAGTGTAAAAATTGTTGTAAAGTTAATAGTAAATTAAGAATATCTAATGATATCGATATATCTATCACTAAAAAAATATGTACTGTTTGTAATATTGAAAAAGATATTACTCAATTCTATAAATCCACAAGACATGTAGATGGCTATTTTAGCTTTTGTAATATATGTCATTCAAATAAAGTAAAAAATGTAGGTCATAATCCCAAAATAAAGAGAACCGTAGAATATATGAAAGAATATAATAAAAAAAAATATTCTTCTACGGAAAATAAAATTAAGTATTCAATACGTAAAAGTCTTTTAACATATGTTAAAGAAAAGAAGAATAGAACGCTTGAATACTTGGGATGTGATATTAATTTTTTTAAAAAGTGGATAGATAGTAATTTTGATAATAACATGAATTGGGCGAATCATGGTTCATATTGGCATTTTGACCATATTAAACCATGTGCTTCATTTGATTTAACAAATGAAAATGATATAAATTCATGTTATAATTGGTCAAACTTCAGACCTCTTCAAAAAACAGAAAACATACTTAAAGGTGATAAGATAGATTTAGATATTATTAATAAATTCTTAATTAAAAAACAACAATTTTTACATAATAATAAAGATTCAATTAATATAAATAATAATATGTATATTTTAAATGTACTGCTTCCTGAGGTTTAAGCCCTCACTTATATAAATAAGGAACACGGTGAATTGCGGGAAACCCCTAAAGCTTTAACTACTAAACTATTATAGTGACATAATAGTGGCTCAAAGTAATTACTTGAGGTATAGTAAAAATGTTAAAGATGAAACAATGGGCAATCCGCAGCCAAGCATCCAACCGAAAGGGGATGAAGGTTCAGAGACTAGGTAAAGTAATCTAATGGATTTATAATCCGATGATGAAATACCCACGAGTGCCGTGCATGATAATAATAATTTATCATGAAGATATAGTCCGAACTTATGGGAAACCATAAGAAGGTTAGTTTAAATGACTAATCGATAACAAACATGTGGGTACACATGATGTAACACTTTTATCAATCGACGATGGAGTATTCGAAGTAAAGGCAACTGCCGGAGATGGTCACTTAGGTGGTGAAGATTTTGATCAACGTCTTGTAGATTACTGCTGTATCGAGTATCAAAAGAAGTACAAAGAGGATATTTCCAAGAACATGAAAGCCAGAAGACGTCTTCAAAATGCGTGCGAAAGAGCAAAGAGATCATTATCCACCGCAATGACAACAAATATTGAAATTGATTCATTACATAATGGAAATGATTTTAACACAACTGTTTCAAGGGCAAAGTTTGAGCAATTATGTGAAGATTTATTCAGAAAGACAATGACACCAGTTGAACAAGTAATGAAAGATGCAAAGATGTCAAAGGATCAAGTACATGATATTGTTTTAGTTGGTGGATCAACAAGAGTTCCAAAAGTTCAACAACTCTTACGTGATTATTTCAATGGTAAAGAACTATGTCAATCAGTAAATCCAGATGAAGCAGTTGCATATGGTGCTGCAGTTCAAGCGGCAATTCTTGGAGGAGTAAAGGATGAGAAACTTGATTCATTAATTGTTCTTGATGTAACGCCTCTTACACTTGGAATTGAGACATCTGGAAATGTAATGACACCTTTAATTACAAGAAATACAACAATTCCTACGAAGAAGTCTCAAACATTTAGTACATATTCTGACAATCAACCTGCTGCAACAATTCGTGTCTTCCAAGGAGAGAGACCATTAACAAAGGATAATCACAAACTTGGAGAGTTTCAACTTGATGGAATTCCGCCAATGCCCAGAGGAGTTCCTCAATTAGAGGTGACATATGATATTGATGCAAATGGAATTCTTACAGTGACAGCATTAGAGAAGTCAACAAGCAAGTCACAAAAACTGACAATTCAAACGAGTGGAAATGCATTAACAAAGGAACAAATTGATAAAATGGTTGAAGAGGCAGAAAAATTCAAGGAAGAAGATGAACTATTCAGAAAGAAGATTGAGGCGAAGAATAAATTAGAGGGAATGGTTTATGGAATGAAATCGGCACTTGATGAAGAGAAATTAAAAACATCAATACCCGAGGATGAAATGACAAAACTAAAACAATTTGTCGAAGATACATTTAAGTGGATGGAAGGGGAACATACAACTGAAGAATACGAATCAAAACAAAAGGAATTAAATGAAGTATTTAATCCGATGAAATATGCAAATCCTCAAGGAACACAACCAGATATGCCAGAACCAGGTCCTAAAGTTGAGGAAGTTGATTAATTAACATATGGAGGTACATTTAATATATGATCTCGTAATGTTGGCATGTTTGGTTGATCAAGTAATGCATCCGGAATAGGTGTTTTATTAAATGGTAAATATGTGATATTATCTTTACGTATATATGTACATTCAAATAGCCAAGGAATTGGAGTATTTTCTATTAATGCCATTGGTTTATTATTATTTGGATGGAAGTGAACTAACCAATGAGTATTAGCGAGTCTTGAAGGAATTACTACTTGAGTTGGACTATGAAATTCTATAACGAGTTGTTTAATTTTTAGTAAGTCATTATCGGATAAGGATGCAAATAAATAATTTTCAGCACCTTCAATATCCATTTTCATAAAAATATTATTATATTTATCGAAGTATTCTCTTAGATTTGTTAATTTATCATTTTCATTTGAACTAATATTTTTTTTAATAATAGTAAATCTATTACTAAAATTATGTTCTGGTATTTTTTCTATAGTACCGTCGAAACCATATCCAAATAAATTTGGATATTTTTCTAAAAGTACTTTTTCAAAACTAATATCAGTATCAATTCCTCCAGATAATAATATATCATAATTCACTTCTGGTATATCACAAATTACATAACCACCATCATTATTTTTTCCAATTCTAATTTTAGGATAAGGTGATTGATAGACTCTTAAATGTTCCATAATATGTCCACTTATATCTCTATATTGCATAAGAAATATAATACTATTCTTTTATATAAATTAATTAATTTCATGATTATCTGCAGGATTTACCTCGGGATTATCTCCACGAATTAATCCAAAATGTCCAATTTGAGCAGCATCCACTGGATCAGTATACGCTCCCTGTACTCCGGGAACTGCATTTGGACATCTGTGAATATATCTCGAGCGTCGAACTGGATCAACAGGTAATAATTGCTCGCAGTCAAAGCACCAATGATTTAAACATGAAGCACATGTCATGTGTGCACATCCTTCATCGCGCTCTGTCATTATTTTACAACAGGGGCATTGACGAAATCCATTCTTACGTGCCTCTTCAATTTCTTCAGCAGAAATTAATCCTGCCTTTTTAGGACATACTTCTGTTTCACCCAAGTGAGAATCCTTATCATTAAAACAGATGCCACATACATTTATTTTACAATCAGGGCAACTAAATTTGTGAAAAAATCCTTTTCCATGTTCATTATAATTACGAATACATTTATCTATCTTACAATGATATCCGGAAATAATTACATATGGTGTTTTATTAAACTTACATGTATCTGTTTTACAATAATACAGATTATATTCTGGATTACCAATTGCTTTCGTAATTCTGGCATCATTATACATCTTAACAAAATCTTTTTCTTGAGAAGATAGACTTGACATAATAGTAATAAATCCCTTAAATGGGATTACTATATTTTTAATATCTTTTACACCCTTCTCAACACAACACGCACAAGGGATTGTTATACTAGTAGTTTTCTTTAATTGATTTTGATTTTTAAAATATTGACTACTTGTCAAATCAAATTTGTTAGATTCAATACTTCCACTAATATAAGACGCTAGTTCTTTCAATGGGATAGAACATGTAAAACGTCTTGATGGCTTATGTAACAGAACTGATAATCCAGTTCCTGAGCCATCTTCAGGAATTTCCTTAAAAATATCTTTATAATATATAACATTTTTCATAATTTTATAGATATTCTTCTTAATTCTTTCTTCTTCGGATATAATTCTAATAAATCCACAAAGAATTGAATGCAAATCAATCATTTCTACATGTGATACAACTTCAAGAGAAAATTTCTCATGATTTTCTAATGCAGATGTCATTAACTTTATAGGTCTTGATTCTTTCTTAGCATGTGGGAAAAAACTTAATTCTCTATAATTAATGTTACCATCAGTTTTCCCAATCGGAATATTATGTTTGGGAAATTCAAGTTCATCAAAGAATTTTTGATATAGGTTAATTCCTTTACTAATTTGTCTATTAATATAACTCATATAATGATCAAGAGAAGTCAAATGTTTTAATTTAAATAATTCTTCATTTTCATCTTTCATATTACGAACCTTCCAAATAATTTTATCTAATGCGTATAATGAACTATTAAAATTCTTATGTATTGATTCCATTGGTATTTCATATATCATATATGGATGAATTATAAATTTTACCGGAAATTTTTTCATAATTGCATCAATTAGCAATTTGATATACGGGTATTTTTCAATTATTATCTTGAAAGAAACTTTTGTTTCGAAGTCGGCCATTGTAGATTGGTGTGCCATTTCGAAGATGATTTATTCATAATATTTAGATTAAAGTAATAAAATTTCAATTTTTCTTAAAAAATTGAAATTTTCATATTATATTATATAATAACTAATTATAAGTGATAACAGAACGAAAGTTCCCTCTTATGAGGTATAAACAAGCGTCCGCACATAAAACGTGCAAAAAGAACTGAAAAGTTCCTCTTCGGAGTATATAAGATGGCTTATATCCAGAAAAACTATAATCTGATCGAAAGATCCTCTATCAAAATGGCTTATATCCAAAACTATAATAATGATCGAAAGATCGAGTCTAAATATTTACTATTAACAAAGCAATAGCTAATGGTAGAAATACCCTCTTCGGAGTTACTAAACAGAACCCTATAGCTAAAAATATAGGAATAAATTAATTTATAAATAAAATAAAAATAAAATTTAATATATGTTTGAAGTATCAAGATATAATTTTAATTATAGTATAGATAAACGTAAACATATATATTCATTACCAGATAACAAAGAGATATTAAAAAATGGACAAGAATTTTATGATATTAGAGTTAATTACAGAGATAATGTATTATATAAAAATATATGGTATGGAAATAAATCAAGACCATATATAAATATAGAGGATGTATTATCAAAAAGTTTTATTTCAACAGATAATATATTATATATTCATTTTGATGTTAGTTTTTATAAAAATCTTAAAAATGATTATTTAGTTGGTAAAGATAATTTAAGAGACAAATGTAAAAATAAATATGATTTTATTAAAGCAAATTTATTTAAATATGATGATATTAAAAATTTAAATATTCAAGAAAGAATAGAATATCAATTTAAACCGACAATTATAAAAATTTTAACTGTTTTTGAATGTTTAAATAAGAATGGAGGTTTAATATTTCAGTTATTTGGATATGATTCAAATACAATAAAATTAATTAATTTATTATTATTATTATTTGAACGTATTATAATATATCATAGTTGGGTAGTATGTTTAGATTATAATCAAATTATATCAAAAGATAAATTTAAAGAATTAATTGATAATATAGAATATGTTAAAATTGATGAAACAATTGATCTAAATAATTTAAGTTATTATATGTTAGATAGTTCTAAAATATATTTAAATATAATTAAGAGTATTGCAAATAAGGATTTTGAATTATATTTTAATATTGTAGATAAATTATTTTTAAATCAATATATTGAATTTCAATATACACAAAACAATATTAATATTGATTATGAGTTTGAAAAACAATTATATGAAAACTTAAAATTAACATCTGTGTCAATTCAAGAGAATACAAATATAAATAGTTCTATAAAACCTGTTGAAGGAAATTTCTTATATAATATTATACATGAACATAAATTAAAAAGATGTTTAGAAGTTGGAATGGCATATGGTATATCAAGTATGTATATATTACTTGGATTAAAAAAATTAAAAAAAGATGATATTAAATTAGATTCAATAGATCCATTTCAAGAAACTCAATGGAATAATTTTGGAGTTAAATTGGTTAAGAAAATTAAAATGGAAAAATATCATAAATTATATGAAGACAAGTCATATATAATATTACCAAAATTATTAGAAAAGAAGAATGAATATGATTTAATTTTCATAGATGGTTGGCATACATTTGATTATACTTTATTAGATTTCTTTTATGCAAATTTATTATTAAGAAAAGGAGGAATAATTGTAATTGACGATGCTTATCATCAAGGTGTAAATAAATGTTTAAAATATTTAGATTCAAATTATAAAAATTATAAAAGAATAAAGTCTCCTTCAACAGTTGGTGCATATGAAAAAATTGGAGATGATAATAGAGAATGGAGTTTTCATGTTAATTTTTAAATATATCTTTTTTAATTTTATTACTCCAGTATTTATCTGCCGAAGCTTCGAATTTTTGTAATCTTTTATAGTAATCTGGAAATTCAAGAAGATGGGAAATAACTATTTTAGCAGTCATTATTTGATTATCATTTGTTAAATTTGTAATAATATTAAATTTCTTACCATGTTCTAATTCTACATTAAGGCCATAATGCCATTCATCAAAATCAACAATATCTAAATCAATTTTAAAATGTTTTGCAAGTTTTTGTGCTTGAGATTTTGTAATCTTCATATATTAGTTTAAATAAAAAAATTGAAACTTCATTTTAATTAGTTCTAATTTTTTATATTCATAAATGAATCTAAAAAAATTGAAAATCACAATTTTAATACATTATTTCTCATAATGTATAAAAAATGTCTCTAATAGAAAATTACGAAAATCTTGACATGACTAAATTAAACCCATTTTATTTTTCAGATCCAACATATCAATATTTTATTGGAAATGATTTGTTTAATGGAACTGGATGTGCAAAAAAAGTAGATAAAGAGCAAGCAATTGTATGGTTTAATAAGGCTGGACAACAAGGACTTGCTAGAGCACAATATAAAATAGGATATTGTTTATTTAATGGACAAGGAATACAAATGAATAAAGAAGCTGCTGCGATATGGTTATATTATTCTGCTCAACAAAATCATGCAGATTCTCAATATTTACTAGGCGAATGTTATCTAAATGGATATGGAGTTCAACAAAATTTTCTAGTTGGAAATGATTTAATGATTAAAGCAGCTGCAAATGGAAATATAAATGCTCATAATAAATTATATTCTGGGTATATAAGTTTTTAATTTATAATTCTTGAGAATTTGAACAACATGTATATTGTTTACCAGCAATAGGGTTTCCAACACATCCCCCAGGTTGATATTTGCATACATTATCAGTGAAATAGTAATTTGTTGTTTTTAAGTTGTCTTGGCAGTATTGGCACATCCAAGCACATCCAGTTCCAGAACTGACTGAAAAAGATATGCATCCATTAGATACATTGTGAGAGGCTGAGACGATTGATACAAGTGCTAAAACAAGAGTTGAAAGGAGTTTCATATATGTATATTATTTATAGATTTATATATAATAATTTAAACTAATTATTATATGTTAAAAAAATTGAAAAAAAAAATCTCAACAAGATCCATTAACATCAGTATTCTCGCCTTCCTGTCTTCATCTCTCCTTCGCTCAAAATGCGCTCGTTCCTGTTCGGCATGATTGTGCTGCTGTGCACGCAGGCCACCTTCATCCACGGACTTGATCCTCACATAATTCAAGCACCTGCGGACATGATGCGCTTTCAGCCTCAAGCGACGCCCATCATCCCCAATATGCCGCCAAGTGGCGCACCCCCGGCGAACGTACTCGCCAACATGCTCGGCGCCTCAGCGTCAACTGGCTCAACGATGGCCAGCGCGGCATCCGCAGCTACCAACGTCGTCGCGGGTGCATGCCTCCGCAACGGCAAGAACTGTGGCTCTGTTCTCGAGACTACGGTGGCTAACGTCATCAATGCCGAGACCAACAACGAGATTGCTTTTATGGCAAAGATGGTCGACGTTCGATTCTCTTCCTACACGGGACCGATGGTTGCCGTAGCCGTTGCATCGCCAAAAATCGTTGACAATCTCCAGAAGGGGGATTACTTCGGTGCGGTTGGTACTGTGGTCGATGCGGCACTTAAGTACAAGGCAGGCGCCATCGCCTTCACAACGTGTACTGCCTACACTTCCTTCCTCGGACCCGCCGCTGTAGTTCCTGGAATTGCGTGTTCAGTTGCCTCAACCATGGCAATTGACGGTACCTACGAGAAGGTCAACAACTTCATCAACGCACCACCTCCTGTGAACACACGGGGGACGAAGCGTGCGCGTGGAAATGATGAGTTCTAAGTGAGCTCTGACTTCTGAGATTCAAATAAAAATTAATTTATTAATTTTTATTTTATACAACAATTCTATAAAATTTTATTAGATGATTCTTAAAACAAATTATATCATCGATTTGAGCATTCATCGCAACACATCTCCAATCTTTAACACTAATAGAATAAAGATTAATATGGTCTAATTTAAGTTTTTGAATTACTTCGTACCTTTCCCAATCATATAATAATCTTGCTGATTTTAGAGAAGGATCAATAATATGAAAGGTATGATTATTTTGTTGCATTTATAATATATAATAGATTTTATTTATGTGATTTCTTCTTACTTTGTTTCTTTTTAGTTGTCTCTTTTTTACTTGATCTATGTAATTTATCAGATTTATCATAATTATTTTCTAAAAAAATTACAGATTTAGTTATACTCCATTCTTTAAGAAATTTATTATAATTAAATGGACATTTCATATCTAATTTAATTAGCATATATATTTTTACATTAGTATTTTCTGATGTTTCAAATTCTACAATATTAAATGCTGGATTTGCGATTGCAAGTAAGCATGGAATAACTAAATAATTTTTTGGAGATATTTTAACTGTATCTTTAAATAATTTATTTATAGTTGAACTAAAGATATCAATATCATCATATTTAATAAGATCATCATATTTTTGAACGTGTTCTAATAATAAATCATTCCATTCCTTATAATATCTAAATTCTTGTTCATTATTATGATAAACACCTATTGGACAAAATAAACGTTCTTTTTTTATATTATTTTTAATAGTAAAGGCAACTAATTCGTTATTTTTATTTGGTTCAAGAATTATTTT
>Ga0214919_10012424_pt1 | contig 10461 bp, 6 predicted proteins | sample LL1503_MetaG_FD_177994 | JGI IMG/M metagenome (GOLD analysis project Ga0214919, IMG submission 177994) | Freshwater microbial communities from Lake Lanier, Atlanta, Georgia, United States - LL-1503 | ecosystem: Environmental > Aquatic > Freshwater > Lake | place: USA: Georgia | collected 2015-03-15 | reverse complement strand
TGCTACTGCAGCCTGTGTCGGCGGACGGATTTCCAGAAGGCCTGTTTAACGCCATCGTCAACGCACGCGGCAATGGAGCAACATTGGCCGTCGCAACGCACCTTGCCACTGGCCGCAGCATAATCGCGCAGGATGCTGCGGCAGAGGGCTTTGTAAACGTTTATTACCCGCCCCGCCGGTTATTGATTATAGGCGCGGTGGAGATTGCAGCCGCGCTGTCGGCGATTGCTGTCTCGCAAGGCATTGATGTCACCTTATGCGACCCGCGCGGGCGGTTTTTGACGGCGGACCGTTTCCCCGGCGTGCGGCTTGATGACCGCTGGCCCGACGAAGCCGTCAACGCCTTCGCGCCCGATAGCCGCAGCGCGATTGTGACGTTAAGCCATGATCCCAAGATTGATGACCCAGCGCTGATTTCCGCATTGGATAGTCCCGCTGCTTATGTCGCCGCGCTTGGCTCGGTAAGGTCTCATGCGGCCCGGCTATCGCGGCTTTCTGCGGCGGGAGCCAGCGCGGACCAAACTGCGCGGATAGAAGGTCCAGCGGGCGTTGCGATTAACGCCATCAGCGCGCCGGAAATCGCGCTGTCGATTGCGGGCGGAATGATCCGCGCGTTTAACATGGGCCTGCGTTAATGGACATAAAGGACGTCGCAATCGTCGTCCTCGCCGCGGGCAATGCCCGCCGTTTTGGTTCGGATAAGTTGATGGCCGATCTCGACGGCATACCGCTTGGCCTTCACGCCGCGGCGCAGTTGGCGCAGCTGGGTGCCGCCGCGCATTTCGCGCTGTGCCAACCGAGCGCAGCGATTGCACCGCATTATCTGCAGCTGGGTTTCACGATCGTTGAAAACCGGCACGTCGAAAAGGGCCTATCGGGTTCGCTGCATCTCGCGGTTGAGGCCGCGGCACAGACCAAAGCGCAGGCATTGCTGATTACGCTTGCCGATATGCCATGCGTTGCGCTGGCCCATGTCGCGGCGCTGATTGCGGCCTGTGGCGGTGCCATCCTTGCGTCGTCCGACGGAAAACAATCCATGCCCCCTGCTATATTCCCGCGCGACAGCTGGCCACGCTTGCTCGAAACCGAGGGTGATGCCGGTGCGCGGCATATTCTTTCGAATGTCAGCACGCGCATCGCGCCCTTGGGCAGCCTGCGTGACATTGACACGCCAGATGATTTGACGGCTTCAAAAGCACGTCCGCTTGGCATAGACCCAGCGTCATGAACCAAATGTCCGCTCGTCCCGCGATTGAAGCCGCATTACGCAACCCCAAGCTGATGGCGGCCGCCGTGGCGCTTTCGGAAAACAGGTTGGAGGATGCAGAGCCCATATTGCGCGGCCATTTGCGCCAGGCACCCACCGATGTGGCGGCCATTCGCATGATGGCCGAGCTGGCCGCGCGCGTTGGCCGGTTGAAGGACAGCGAAGCTTTGCTGCGCCGGGTGTTGGAGCTGACACCAGACTTCGGCGCAGCGCGGGCCAATTTGGCGACGATATTGTACAAGCAAAACCGCTTTCCAGAAGCGCTTGAGCATCTCAATTCCGTGCTGGCTGAAGGGGGCGATAACCCCGTCCAGCAAAATCTGAAGGCCGCAGCACTTGGCCGGATTGGTGGTTATGAAGAGGCCATCGCGCTTTATCAGGAATTGACGGCACGGTTTCCCGACCACGCCAAATTGTGGATGAGCTATGGCCATATGCTCAAAACCGTTGGCAATCAGGACGAGAGCGTTGCCGCATACCGCCGCGCGCTCGCGGTCGAGCCGACCTTGGGCGAAGTTTGGTGGAGCCTTGCCAATCTGAAAACAACCAGCTTCTCGGATGAAGATGTTGCCGCGATGGAGGCGGCTTTGACATCTCCCAGCCTTGGTGCAGAAGATGCATATCATCTGCATTTTGCGCTGGGCAAGGCGATGGAAGAACGCAGCAATCATGATGCGGCGTTCACCCATTATAAACGCGCAAACGCCTTGCGAAGCGCCGAATTGCAATATGATCCGCACACGGTCCGTACACAGGTTGATAAGATCATCGCTGCGTGCACGCCCGAATTTCTGGGGGCACGCGCGGGGCAGGGGCATGCCGCCCACGACCCCATCTTCATCATCGGCATGCCGCGCGCCGGTTCTACATTGATTGAGCAAATCCTTGCCAGCCATTCCATGGTGGAAGGTACGATGGAATTGCCCGACATTCCGGCGATGGCGCTGCGTGAAGGCCGCGGCGTCGACTGGATTGATGCGCTCGCCGGTTTCAGCGCGGCGGATGTTGAAAGGCTTGGCGCGGAGTTTATCGAACGCACGCGTATTCAGCGCAAAACCGACACGCCCTTTTTTATCGATAAGCTGCCCAACAACTGGAATTATCTCGCCTTCATCCGCCTGATCCTGCCCAATGCGAAGATTATCGACGCGCGGCGGCATCCATTGGATTGCTGTTTTTCCAATTACCGGCAGCATTTCGCCAAGGGGCAGGCGTTTAGCTATGATCTTGCGCATATGGGGCAATATTATGCCGATTATGTGCGCTTGATGGACCATTTCGACGCGGTCGCGCCAGGCTCTGTATATCGCGTTATCCACGAACAATTGCTGGAAAATCCGGAAGGTGAAATCCGCACTTTGTTGGCATTTTTGGGTCTTCCGTTCGAAGAGTCCTGCCTGAATTTCCATCAAAATAAACGCGCTGTGCGCACGGCATCCAGCGAGCAAGTCCGTCGCCCCATCAACCGCGATGGTGTTGACCAATGGAAACCTTATGCAGCCCATCTTGAGCCGCTTAAGCAGGCGCTTGGTCCTTATTGGCAAGCTTATCCAGCCTTATTATAGTTGCTGTCTTGCAACACATGGGGTAAAATAACGACGCAAGCGCTGTTGAAGCGAAAATATATTGCGTGAGAATGCAAATCGGGGCCTATTTATTACAGAGTAACCAGGGAGGGTAGCCGCGTGCACCTAAAAAATAGGAAAAACAAAATCCGCTCGGCGTTGGCCGTGCTTTTGACATCAACGGCTTTTGCGGTTCCTGCAATGGCGCAGGAAGCAGCAGGCGCTGATAGCGACGTGATTGTCGTCACGGCGCAAAAGCGCGAACAGAATTTGCAGGATGTGCCGATCGCGATCAGTGCCATTGGCAATGAAAAGCTCAACCAATTGCAGGTTAGCGAATTACAGGATGTTGTGAAATTCCTGCCTTCGGTCACGATTCAACAGGGCGGCCCTGGCTTCGCGCAGGTCTATTTCCGCGGTGTAGCATCGGGCGAAAATGCGAACCACTCGGCGTCGCTGCCGACTGTAGGCACCTATTTGGACGAAATGCCGATTACGACCATTCAAGGTGCGCTTGATTTGCACGCCTATGATCTTGCGCGCGTTGAGGCGCTCGCCGGACCGCAGGGCACCTTATATGGTGCAAGCTCGATGGCTGGTACGTTGAAGCTGGTGACGAATGCGCCGGATCCATCTGCCCTCTACGGAAGCGTTGGCGTTGAATTCAACAATGTTGCGCATGGCGATTTTGGCGCGATCTACGAAGGTTTCCTAAACGTCCCAATCGCTGCAGGTGCGGCAGCGCGTCTTGTGGGTTGGTATCGCGACGATGCGGGTTATATCGACAATGTGTTGGGCGCACGTACTTATGCAAGCTCGAGCATTACGCAAAGCAACAGGTTGTTGGTGGAAGATAACTTCAACAACGCCGAAACCTATGGCGCGCGTTTGGCACTCGGCATTGATCTGGATGACAATTGGACCATCAAGCCAACCTTGATGGGGCAGGTTCAGAATACGAATGGCAGCTACGCGCAGGAACGCTCTGGACAGACCACTGGCGACCTTCAAGTTGTCCAGTACAATCCTGAAGGTACCCGCGATAAGTGGATTCAGGGCGCTCTGACAATTGAGGGCAAAATCGGTAACTGGGACGTCACCGCAACGGGTGGCCATTTGCGCCGTAAAACCGAAACACAATCAGATTACTCCGATTATGCCTATTTTTATGATGCATTGTCTGGATACGGCAACTATTTTTATGACAATGCCGGGGTTCTGGTAAACCCGAACCAATATATCCAAGGCATCGACCGGTATAAGAAAAGCTTTGGTGAATTGCGTTTCACTAGCCCCGCAGATGCGCCGTTGCGCTTCATTGGTGGTTTGTTTGCACAACGTCAGTCTCATAATATTGAACAGAATTATATTATCGACAATATTGCTGACTCTATCACTGTGACGGGCACCAACAGCAATATCTGGCTGACCAAGCAAAAGCGCGTCGACCGCGATTACGCGGCCTTTGGTGAATTGACCTATGATCTAACAGAGAAGCTGTCACTCACCGGCGGTTTACGTTATTATAAGTTTGATAACTCGCTGCAGGGCTTCTTCGGATTTTCTTCCGGCTATTCGAGCAAGACTGGCGAAGCGGCCTGCCTCAACACCGATGGCACAACGCGGCGCGCCAATCCGGCCGGCACGCCGGTTCCGATCATTGTCGATGGCAGCCCTTGCACCAATGTGGACAAATCAACGTCGGACACTGGTTTCATCCATAAGCTGAACGCGACCTACAAGATCACTGACGATGTGCTGCTATATGCCACATGGTCGCGTGGTTTCCGTCCGGGCGGGATCAACCGTCGCGGCACATTGCCGCCTTATGGTTCGGACAAGCTCGACAATTATGAACTGGGTTGGAAAACGACATTCGGTGCATTCCGTTGGAACGGCGCCATATTCCAGGAAGATTGGAATAATATCCAACTTTCGTTCTTGGGTGCAAACGGCCTCACCGAAATCCGCAATGCGGGTGTTGCGCGTATTCGCGGCCTTGAAATGGACGCTGGTTTCCGCACGGGCGGGTTCAGCTTGAACGCTGGATTCAGCTATAATGATGCGAAAAGCCAACGTGATTTTTGTAAGATAGCCAACGCAACTTTTGATTGCACCACGGCGGGCAATGAATTGCTTGCACCATCGGGGTCGCGCCTTCCTGTGACCGCTAAGGTTAAGGGCAATGCCATAGCACGTTACGAATTCCCGATCGCAGATTGGGATGGTCATGTGCAACTTGCGGTCAACCACATAGGTGGCCGTAGAAGTGATTTGCGGCCAGCGCAGAACGCGATCAAGGGCAATCTGGACGCTTACACCACGGCAGACCTCTCCATTGGCGTGAAGAAAGATGCGTGGGACATTGAAGCCTTTGCGACCAACCTGTTCGACACACGCGGCGTGGTAAATACCGGGGTGCAGTGTCTTGAAACGGTCTGCGGCACGGGTGTCACGGCATCAACGCCAACCGGCGGTGCGTTTTACGATGTCCTCATCAAGCCACGTGTGATCGGATTGAAGTTCTCGCGTGATTTTTAAGGTTTCAATTTAAGTTTGTTGCCAAAGGCAACAGGGGGGGAGAAGCCGGATCTGAAAAGGTCCGGCTTTTTCATTGTCTCCTGCTAAAGTCCTCAGGCAGAGCCCTCAGGCAAATATCCGTTTGAACACACTTCGGTCCGCCAGCACTTCGGCGGCGCAATTGTGACCCGGTGCGCCCGTGACGCCGCCACCGGGGTGGCTGCCTGCACCGCACATATATAGGCCCTTGAGCGGCCCACGATAGGCGCCATGGCCCAATATCGGACGCGCAGACCATAATTGGTCAAGGCTCATATTGCCGTGCATGATGTCGCCGCCGACCAAACCAAATTTGCGCTCAAGTCCCTTGGGGCTGAGGATTTGGCGGCCCAAAACGGATGCGCGGAAGCCGGGTGCATAGGCCTCGACCGTGCTGATGATATCGTCTGCGGCCTTGCCCTCTTCGGCGTCCCAGTCGCGCGGCGCGCCATCGGCGTTGTTCGGCAATTCTGGTGCAAATTGCTGACAGAATAAGCTCGCGACATGTTGTCCCGCAGGCGCAAGGCTGTCGTCGACGGTGGACGGGATCAGGATTTCAACGATCGGTTTTTGCGACCAACCATCGCGCTTTGCATCCAGAAACGCGCGGTCCATATAATCGAGCGTTGGCGCAATGATAATGCCCGATTGGTGATGTTCGCCAGCTTCAGGCAAGCAGGTGAATTTGGGCAATTCCGACAAGGCGACATTCATGCGGAATGTTCCGCTGCCTGCTTTGAAACCCTTTACGCGGCGCTTGAATTCCGGTTTCAAGTCGGCGTCGTCGAACATGCGTTCGTACAACAGTTTTGGCCCGACATTGGAGATAACGCGGTCGGCAACGATTTCCTCGCCGCTTTCAAGGCGGACGCCCGCAACCTTTTCGCCATTTACCAATACGCGTGAGACAGGCGCCTCGAGGCTGATTTCTGCGCCAAGATCGCGGCATACCTTGGCCATGATCTGCGTGATGGTTCCCATGCCGCCAATGCTGTGGCCCCAGGCGCCCTTATTGCCATTCACTTCACCAAAGACGTGGTGCAGCAATACATAAGCACTGCCCGGCGTATCGGGGCTGGCATAATTGCCAACGACTGCGTCAAAGCCGAATGCCGCTTTCACGGCCTCGCTCTCGAACCAGCTATCCAAGAAGCTGCGCGCTGATTTCGTGAACAGTTCCAACACATCGCGTTGCTGCGACAGATTAAGCTTCATCAAGCCACGGCCCTGCACAGCAGCGTCGATTAACGTTTTGAGGCCATCACCGACATTGGGCGGCGACCGCAACGCAAGGTCGCGCAGGACATCGGCGACGCCCTCAAGCATTTCATAATATTGCGGTAGCACCGCCGCATCATGTTTTGAAAAGCGCGCGAACTCAGCTTGCGTCCGCTTCAACCCGCCGCCGAGTTTCAGATAGCCGCCATCTTCCTGCGGCAGGAAATTGGAGATGGGCCGTTCGATTACGCGATAGCCATGGTCGACCAGCTTCATGTCCGAAATGACCTTCGGCTGAAGCAGGCTTACCGTATAGCTTGCGACCGAATTGCGGAAACCGGGGTGGAACTCCTCGGTCACAGCAGCGCCGCCGACCACATCGCGGCGCTCGACAATCCGGACCTTCAGGCCGGCGCGTGCCAGATAAAAGGCGCAAACGAGGCCGTTATGGCCAGCGCCAATGATAAGGGCGTCATATTTTTTGGTCATTTTTTGCTCCAGCCCGTTGCGGGGCGCTGTTCGAGGCGGGCCTCGGGAATGATGTTGCGGATTTGGCGGCAGAAGCTTTTCAAGCACACTTCCTTGTCGGACAGCGGGCCCATCGAAAAACTGCGGCTTGCCATGCCTTGCTGCACGCGGGTGATGAGGACGGTGTCCTCTGCATTGACCTGCCGGTTGATGCGCCAGTTGAGGTAACGTGCCGCCCGCATTTCGCGGCGGTCATCGTGCAGCACATAACTGATCTCACGAATGACGCAGCTATTGGGGCCAGTGGGCAACCATTGCATGAAATCCACTTGGTCAGGATAAATGTCGAACGCAACCGACGGCCATAGCTTGAAATACAGCCAGCGTTTTTGGTTGGCCTCAGGCAGATGAGGTACCGAAGGCAAGAGATTCTGGTATCCGCGCTCTGACCAGTTGGCCGATGGCCGGTCGACAAGATCGCCCCACATGCGGTCAACATGCGGTTCTGCCTCAACACCATAGCTTTTGCCGAACAAACGCGTGAGGCCGGGATGCGCGACGGGAATGTGCAAGCCATCCGAATAATTGTCGCCGACATTTTTCCAGTTCACGTCGCGCGGGCGCATCGTCACGCGGCCAAGCGCCCTGAGTTCCTCAAAGCGGTACGGTGCAACTTGGGCCTCATACGGTACCATCATTTCCTCGACCGAGGGGCCATCGCCTTCAAGACGGACAAATATGAACCCGCGCCAGATTTCCAAGTCAACGGGCACAAGGCCCGCCTTGCTCTTGTCGAGCGTTGGGTAGGATGCGCTGTCGGGCACGCCCGTCAGGCGGCCATCAAGATCATAGGTCCATGCGTGATAGGGGCAGACGAGCTTTTTTGCACATCCGTCAGAGCCGTCAACCAAACGGCTTCCGCGGTGGCGGCAGACATTGGTAAAGGCGCGCAGCACGTCGTCATTGCCGCGCACGACAATCACGCTCTCGCCGATATAATCAAGGCTGTGCCAGTCGCCCGCGTTCGCGACGTCGCTGACATGGCATACGACCTGCCATGACGGGCGGAAAATGCGGTCCACCTCAAGCGCTGCGAATTCAGGATCATCATAGGTCCAAGCCGGAAGGCTCCAGCCATCGAGATCATCGCGCGGTATGTGTAAGTCCGATTCGGACATCTTGCTCCCCTTGTTATACGAATGTATAACAGCGCAATGACTGTGCGACAAGTCTTCACCCGCGAAAGCGCCGATACCCGACGCGACGCCTTGATTGCGGCGACGGCGCGATGCCTTGCGACGCGCGGCGCCCATGGGACATCCGTGCGCGCCATTTGTGTGGAAGCTGGCGTTTCGGCCGGTCTTCTGCGGCACTATTTCGAGGGCATTGATGCGCTCGTGGCCGCGACCTATCGTGCCACTGGCGCACGCGTTGCCGCCGCGATGCATGCCGCCGTGGAGGACGTGGCGGCGGACAATCCGCGTGGCAGATTGCTGGCGTTTGTCACCGCAAGCTTTCGTGCGCCCATCGCTGACCCTGCGTTGCTGGCCACATGGCTGGCGTTTTGGAGCCTGTCTCGCACGGTTCCAGCCATCGGTGCAATCCATGACGAAATTTACGCCGACAACCGCCAAGACATCGAACGCCTGATCTGCGCCTGCCCGTACGCGCCACAGGACGCTCGATTGGCGGCAGTTGCGCTGACGGCTTTAGTCGACGGCCTGTGGTTAGAGCTGAGCCTCGGCAATGCACCCTTCAGCGTCGGCGAAGCGGAGGCTTTGGCCGAAAAGTGGCTGGATAATTTTATTTGAGCCGGCAAATGTGCCTGTCATCAGGCTGCAACGGCAATTGATTAGCGCCTATTGCGAAGCGTCGTTACGGTGCACCCAGTGGGCTGCTAAAATGCGAAAGGGAAATCTAGAAATGTCATTAATAATCAACCGCCGTCTTTTGCTTGCAACCGCTGGATTTGGTATTGGCGGACTGTTGCTGCCCGGCGGCGCGGCTATGGCGCAGACGCTGCTTGGCCTTGCCGGATTTACCCATCATGTTGCCAGCGGCGAGCCTGGTCCTGACTCAGTTCTTTTGTGGACGCGTTATGTGAACCCCACCGGTGGACCATCTAAAGTGCGTGTAGAAATTTCCGAAAGCCGCGATTTTGTAAAAATTGCAGGCGGCGGACAAATGGTGACTGGGCCATGGCGCGACCATACGGTTAAGATTACCGTCGACAACCTCGCGCCCGGCAAGTGGCATTGGTTCCGTTTCATTGCACCCGATGGCAGCATATCGCCGATTGGCCGGACCAAGACTTTGCCCGTTGGCAAGACCGCAAAGTTCAACATTGCGGTCTTCTCTTGCTCCAATCTGGGCTTCGGCGAATTCAACGCGTACGGCCATGCTGCTGCACGGGATGACATCGATCTAGTGTTGCACATGGGTGACTATATCTATGAATATGGCCGCGGGGGCTATGACGGCGGCGCAAAGTTTGCGGCGCGGCTTTTCCCGGCAAACGAAATCCTGACGCTGGCGGATTACCGTCTGCGCTACGCAAGCTATCGGGTGGATGCACAGCTGCAAGCTTTGCATGCGAACTTCCCGATGATCATCAACACGGACGACCATGAAACGGCCAATGACAGTTGGGAAGGTGGCGCGCAGAACCACGGCGTCGATGAAGGCGACTGGAGCGCGCGGCGCAACGCAGCGATGCAGGTATGGCGCGAATGGTTGCCCGTTGGTGAACAGCCTTGGAAAGAATATGCAATCGGCGACCTTGCAACTTATTACCGCACAAACACCCGCGAGATTGCGCGTTCTAAGCCATATACCTATGGAGAACTGGCGCACGGCGGCGATCCTGCAAAGGCATTTACCGAATTTCGCGACGGTGCTTGGCGCAATCCTTCCATGACGATGTTTGGAACCGAACAAGAAGCATGGCTCTCGCGGTCCATGATGGGTGACAAGTCGACATGGGCCTTGCTTGGAACCGGAACGAACATGGGGTATAGCTACACCCCAGAAACCGCTATGGATTGGGTCCCCCAATTTGCGCCTGAACGCGCGGTAAGCTATGTGCGGCAGGGTATTGCCGCGACGAAAGCAGGCTTGCCGAACAATCTCGACAATTGGGGTGGTTACCCCGCCGCGCGTTCGCGCATTTTGTCAGCAGCCCAGCGCGCAGATGCAAACTTGGTCGTGATCACGGGTGACAGCCATAATGGCTGGGCCTTTGACTTGCCCGAAGGCGGGAAGCCAGCCGGCGTTGAATTTGGCGGCCACAGCGTCTCGTCGCCAGGCTTTGAAAGCGCGATTCCGTTTACTGATCCTGCCGTCGTCGCGCGCAGCTTGCTTGACGCCAGCAAACAGGAATTGCGC
>Ga0214919_10012421_pt1 | contig 10463 bp, 10 predicted proteins | sample LL1503_MetaG_FD_177994 | JGI IMG/M metagenome (GOLD analysis project Ga0214919, IMG submission 177994) | Freshwater microbial communities from Lake Lanier, Atlanta, Georgia, United States - LL-1503 | ecosystem: Environmental > Aquatic > Freshwater > Lake | place: USA: Georgia | collected... | reverse complement strand
AATTAGAGAAAAATTTTGGGATCTTGGGGGCTTTAAAATTACGATCTGAGCGCGTGAGTTTTGAGTTGAAACATCATCATGCGAAAAGATATATTTCAGAAAAAATAGTCTTAATAGGCGATGCGGCTCATAGCATTCACCCATTAGCAGGTTTGGGTTTAAATATGGGTTTGAAAGATGTAAAAGTCTTAGCTGAACTTTTAATACGAAATAAAAATAGAAAATATTCTTGGCAAATTTTATCAAGCTATGAGCGCGAAAGAGTGATTCAAAATTCTAAGATTCATACAGCGATGACGGGCTTAGATTTTATTTTTAAAAATAAAGTACCAGGTCTTAATTTTATGCGTGAGCAGGGGATGTCTTGGATTAATCAGTCGAGTTATTTAAAAAGAAAGATTGTCGAGACTGGGTATTAAAATGGCCCCCTCTCTGACCTTTGGCGTCGCCTTCAGGTCTGTCTCTCCCACGGTGGGGAGAGACGAAAGCCCCTTCAAAATATTACGTTCTTGGTCCTGCCATCCCTGTATTATTCCCCGGTCGTCCTGGTCGAATGATCTGGCCATCATCGCCTAAGGGCATAAATCTCGGCTGCCATCCGCCAGCAAGACCTGCCAAAGAACTTTGATTAATAATTCTCTGAGCTTCCGGATTGGTTCCTTGGATTTGAACACCACGAATAAAAAATCCCGCCATGGCTGCCGCAATATCTAAATCTGAACTGTCCGCATTATTGGGTGTATTGAGCTCCGCTTTGACTTGCTGAAAGCTATCTATTTGCGTCATGAGAAAGCGCATGTATTCAATAATTAGATTTGGATCAAATTTGCCATTGGCTAAGATTTTTAATTCAACACGGGTATCTATCGATTTCATAAAGATCGTCAGTGTCGGCGGTGTTTTTTCACTGGGGTGAGAGACCTTCCCAGTAAACACAATCGGGGTATGAGTGAGAAATTCATCTTTAGGCTGAGTTTCTAATTTAAAAATTTGATCTAACAAGTTTTTTAATTTGGGAATGGGCTCTTGAGGGTGTTTAAAAATATTGGGGGCTGCCACTCGCATGACATAGCCGAGTAGTACGGCCATGAGGTGGCCGCCTTTTTCAAGATAAATAGTCAGCGTTAAAGACAGCTCATTGCGATCTAAGATATTTTTAGAAATCTCAGGGGAGCCCTGGTTTTGGCCCTGATTCTGGGTGTGATTTTCTTCAGAAATTAATTGGCTAAAGAAAGTCGGTTTTTTAGGGGTGGACATTATTTAATTCCTTCCCAACTGCCGTACATGGGATTGGGGAAAATAAAATAACCACGGCCAAATAGGCTAAAAGCAGCATTGTCCCAGTTTAAATTATGGGTTTTAGCTTGGGTGAGTTTGGGGAAATCTTGAATATTGTCGCCAAAGTAAGCAATCACCTGGTGAGCTGGAAGGGTATTCGTCCAGACCATGAGATTTTTATCATAGTGGTTATTAATTACTGCTTGGAATCTCGGGTTTTTATCAGAGGGGGTTTTGTTATTTTTGTAATTACTCAAGACCACTTGATCAAAATAAACATCTTGAGCCTTTAAATCATTGACGGTTGAAATTAAAACGCTGCCTGACTTATCAGAATAAGAGCCATCGCGATTAGATACAAAGCTGACGTAGCCGCCCAAGCTATGAACCAAGTGTGTTAAATGTACAACGCCAGGTAAAGCCTTGGATTCTGCAGGGATAGAAACATAATGTTCAAAATTATCTTCATTGCTGAGATCATTTCGGCATTCAGCTGAAAACCAAGCGTTATCCAGCGTTGTTTCGTCGATGTCTAAAACAATACCCCAGCTGTCTGGTTTGGGATGATTTTGCTTGACCCAATATTGGATATAGCCATCAGCCATCAAGTAAATTTCTTTATAAATCGCTTTCTTCTCAGCGGACTGGTTGTACCAAAAAGTACTGTTATCTAAATTTTTAGAATTTATTACTGGGATGCAGGCTGGAAAACCAGCGCTGGTATTAGAAAGATCAGCTGTATCAGCGGCTTGAGCGAGATTAAATAAAGAAAAAAGTGTGATTGATAAAATAGAAATCTGAATAGTTTTGATGTTTTTAAATAAATTTAAGTTCATGATTTTTTCTCACAAATTACCCATAAAAAAAGACTGCGCATGGTAACGCTTTGGTTAAATCTGTCTATTGGGAGCGAGCGGGGGTGGGGGTTTTATGAATCGGTGACGAATCGGTGATTAGCTGATATTTATTTTAAATTAGGTTAAATAATTGTATTTTGATTTAAAAAGATATAAATTATGTTTTTTTGAAATATAGTCAGAAAGGTGTTTTTTATGGGAACGACAGTGTCATTAGATAGCAATTTAGTCAGTGCAGCCCGGTCTTATTCATCAGTGGAAAGCCGCTCTGTTCCAAGACAAATAGAACATTGGGCCAAAATAGGCCGTATTGCTGAAGACAATCCGGATTTGAATTACAGTGCCATTAAAAATATTTTGTTGGGCCTTGCTGATATCGCGGAAGGCGATGTGGAAGATTACAACGGGTCTTTATAAATTTTATGAAAACCAGAGTCACGACGACCTTTAAACGCGTTGCAAAAAAATTACACCAAAATCAAATTGCTTTGCTTGAAAAAGCGATTGCAGCAATTCAAAAAGAACCTGATCTGGGAGAGTTAAAGGTCGGGGACTTAGCAGGTGTTCGTGTTTATAAGTTTCACATGCTTCATCAGTTGATTCTCCTGGCCTACACCTATGATGAATCTACTGATGAGCTAATTTTAGTTTCATTCGGCCCTCACGAGAACTTTTACGCCAATCTGAAAAACATCCATTAATTTCTCACACCGGAAAAAATAATAGTTCCTGTAGATTATTCAAGCCCAGCGCCAGCATCATTAATCTATCTAAGCCCAGCGCAATGCCGCAGCCTGAGGGTAATTGATCTGTAATTTCTAATAATTCTTGGTCTATGGGAACTTGTTTTAAATTTAATAATTTTCTGATTTTTAAATCTTGTTCAAACTGCTGTTTTAATTTCTCAGAATCAGTTTGCTCGTCATAGGCATTGGCGAGTTCCAGGCCTTTGTAATACAGCTCAAATCTTCCAGCAACCCAATCTCCATCCACTAATTTATGTTTTGCCAAAGCAGCCTGGCTCACTGGGAAATTATTAATAATCATGGGCCCGTCTTGGCCTAGGGTTTTTTCAATGTGATGGGTAAATAATAAATTTAAGTAATCATCTTTGTTTAAATTTAAATTACTGGACTGGTGAATGTTTAAATAATTATTTTTTTTATTTAAATCTATTAAGTCTTCGAGAGAAATTTGATGCGGGTTAAATTTAAATTTTTCTTCAAAACAAGTTTTATAAGTTTTGATTTTTAAGTCTGGCGTTTTAATTAAAAATTTTAAAAGCTGGTTTAACTCAGCGACTAAATCTTGTTCTGAGAATCCCGGCCGATACCATTCGAGCATGAGAAATTCTGGATTGTGAAATTTTCCAGAGCCTTCGTCTCTAAAAGCCTTGCAGATTTGATAAATCGGCCCAGAGCCCTGGGCTAGTAATCTTTTCATGGCGTATTCGGGAGAGGTCTGGAGATAAAGTTTGGTGTTTAAATAATTAATCTCAAAAGCGTCTAAATAGGGATCTGTGACCGGGTAGGGATAAGCAATCGGCGTCTGGACTTCAAGAATATCTCTAGCTTTAAAAAACTCGCGGACTTGGGCGTAAAAATTAGCTTGGGCTTTGATTTTATTTTTCGTGGAGGTCATGGGTTTTCTCAGTATGTGCCCCCTCTCTGCCCTCAGGTAAGCCTTCGGTCTGTCTCTCCCGCAAGGGGAGAGACGATATCAAGCAGGGAGTTTTTTCTTATTTCTCTTCTTTGACTCGAGATAAATATTCGCACTTACGGGTGTCGACTTTAATAATCTCGCCTTCGGCAATAAATAAAGGTACGCGGACCACGGCCCCGGTCTCTAGTTTTGCAGGTTTTCCACCACCACCTGAAGTATCTCCACGGACACCTGGGTCGGTTTCGACAATTTTTAAATTAATAAAATTAGGCGGTTCAACGCAAAGTGGTTTGTCGTTCCAAAGCGTTAAAGTACATTCGGCTTGTTCTTTGAGCCATTTTTTAGCTTCACCAACGGCTTCTTCGCTGACTTGATATTGCTCAAAGCTTTCAGGTTGCATGAAGTTAAAAAACTGACCGTCATGAAATAAATACTGAACAATAACATTCGCAACGTCAGCGCCATCAACGGTATCGCCTGACTTGAATGTTCTTTCTATGACGCGGTTATTAATTAAATTTCGAATTTTCACTCTATTAAAAGCCTGGCCTTTACCAGGTTTTACAAATTCGTTTTCTAAGATTTCAAAAGGCTGATTGTCTAATAGAATTTTGACGCCGCCTTTGAATTCATTGGTTGAGACTACGGACATATTTTTACTCGCTCTTAGGTTAAGTTAATTAAGTTATTTTTTATTCGGGCTTCATATGGGGAAATAAGATCACATCGCGAATCGACGGCGAGTTAGTAAATAACATCACCAGTCTATCTATGCCAATGCCTTCTCCAGCCGTTGGTGGCAGGCCGTATTCTAAAGCTCTCACATAATCTGCGTCATAGAACATCGCTTCCTCGTCTCCAGCTTCATGCGCTTTGACTTGTTCTTGGAATCGCTCTGCTTGATCTTCTGCGTCGTTTAACTCGGAGAAGCCATTGGCGATTTCTCGACCACCCATGAAAAATTCAAAACGATCCGTAATAAACGGGTTTTTGTCATTGCGTCTGGCTAGTGGGGAAACTTCAGCGGGATATTCCGTAATAAACGTGGGCTGTAATAGCTGATGCTCGACGGTTTTTTCAAAGATCTCTATCTGAACTTTACCTAGGCCTTCATTGCCTTTGAGATGTATGCCTAAGTTTTTGGCAATTTGAACCGCATGATTAAAGTTATTTAAGTCTTCAAGTTTCAAGTCTTTATTAAAAAATAGTATGGACTCTAGGACGCTCATGCGTGTGAAGGGTTTAGATAAATCAAAATCAATGCCCTGATAGTGAAGATTAAAAGTCCCATTGATTTCTAGGGCTAATTTTTTAAACAGTGCTTCTGTATGGTCCATCATGGTCTTGTAATCAGCATAAGCCTGATAAAACTCACACATAGTGAACTCAGGGTTATGTCTGGTAGACAAGCCTTCGTTTCTAAAATTTCTGTTAATTTCAAAGACGCGCTCAAAGCCACCGACGACTAATCTTTTTAAATATAATTCAGGCGCGATTCGCAAATACATTTCAAGATTTAAGCTGTTATGAAAAGTCTTAAACGGCTTGGCACTGGCGCCGCCTGGGATAATTTGCATCATGGGTGTTTCGACTTCTAAATAATTTTCACCCATTAAATAAGTTCTTAAAATTTGAATAATCTGAGAGCGTGTTTTGAACACTTTTTGGCTCTCTTCATTCATGATTAAGTCAACATATCGTTGGCGATACTTAGTCTCAGTGTCAGATAGGCCATGAAATTTATCTGGTAGGGGTCTTAAAGATTTGGTTAATAACTGGGCGTTGGTTGCGTGTAGAGATAATTCACCCGTATTAGTTTTAAACGGATAGCCTTCTAAGCCAACGATATCGCCGATATCCCAGTGTTTAAATTCCTCGTAAATATTTTCTGGGAGATCCGCTTGTTTTAAATAAGCCTGAATTTTCCCAGAGCCGTCCATGAGGGTTATAAAACTGGCTTTGCCCATGACTCTTCTGAGCATAATCCGGCCCGCGATTTTAAATTTAAATTTATTTTTAGGGTCTAAGTTTTCTAGAGACTCTTTGGTCTCATGATTGAATTTTTCATGGATAGCTTGAGCATCTGAATTTTTAACAAAATCATTGGGAAAAGCCGAGGTGTGTGTATGAATGGCTTTGTCGCGAATTAATTTTAATTTTTCTTTTCGAATATGAATTAACTCAGATTCAGAAATCTCTGGAGTTTCGAGCGAATTTTGATCCTGATGAATGGTCATGGAGTATGTTTAATCCCTAGCAAAAAAAGGGCGCCATATTAGCGGCTTTTGGGGGTGGGCGCTAGCCGATGTTCACGTTTTCCGCTAAAGTCGCGCGCCTTTAAACTTAAAGATTTTTAGACATGAAATTATTTCGCGTATTTTTAGTATTTTTATTAAGTTTTAGTTTTGTTTGCGGGCTCTCAAGCTGCGGCCAAAGCGGGCCCTTATATTTACCAGATAGTCCAAAGGCGCATGCGACTCAGCCAGGGAAAAAACCAGCTTACGGGCAGTCTTCTTTTTTAATCGGCATGAGCCATCCAGCAGGTGTTAATTCACGTGGCGCTTAAAGATTTAGTCCAAGATTTTTTAAATTATTGCGAGACGGAGCGACAGCTCTCTCCAGAGACTTTGATTAGCTATGCCCAGGACTTTAAAAATTTTCTTAAATTTTTAACCCAACAAAAAATTTCTGATTTTAAAATCATTACGCCCCAAATTATTAAACAGTGGGTGGCTCAAAATCACAGTCGGGGCTTAAGTGGGAGATCTATTGCTAGATTATTATCTTCTTTAAGATCGCTTTATAAATATTTAATCAAAGAAAATTTGACCGATCACAATCCAGCTCTGGGAATCAGGCCGCCAAAATCACCTAAGAAATTACCGAAAGCGCCTGATGTCGATCAGATGTCCAGCTTATTAAATATTAAAACCAGTGACCCAATGGAAATAAGAGACCTGGCGATTTTAGAGCTGACCTATGCGTCAGGTTTAAGACTGTCTGAGTTACTGTCTGTTCAGTGCAAAGATTTAGATCTGGGAAATAACAGCTTGCCCATAGTGGGTAAAGGCAAGAAAACCAGATTAGTCCCAGTGGGTTCTAAAGCCCGTGAGGCTATTTCTAGATGGCTGGATCATAGAAAAAACTATGCAGTGCCAGAGGAAGATGCATTGTTTATTAATCAAAAGGGCAGAAAATTAGGCCCGCGATATGTTCAGCAAAGATTCGAACGCTGGGGGCAGCTTTATGGCACGCAGCATTTACACCCGCATATGCTCAGACATGCTTTTGCGTCGCATTTATTAGAATCCAGTCATAATTTAAGAGCAGTTCAAGAGTTATTGGGCCATAGCAGTATTTCGACGACGCAGATTTATACCCATTTGGATTTTCAGCATTTGGCTGATGCTTATGATAAGGCGCATCCGAGGGCTAGGAAAAAAGAATCTGAAAATTAATGCCCTCTCTCTGTCCTTCAGCTTCGCTTTCAGTCCTGTCTCTCCCACGAGGGGAGAGAACGAATTCACGGGGAGAGGTGAATTTTATTTATTTCAGTGCTTGAGGAGGTAAGTGTCTCAAGACTTTCCAGGCGGCTATTAGATAAATACACATGGACCATAGTGTTAAAACAGCCGCGATGTATAAACAAATAAAACCTAATAAAATCCCATAGTGATGGGTAAACTCTAAGCTCGGTGTTTGGGTCAATAAAATTAAAATCGCGAGCATCTGCATAGAGGTTTTGATTTTGCCGATATAAGACACTTTGACTTTGGTTCGTTTGCCTAATTCAGCCATCCATTCTCTTAAAGCTGAAATTAAAATTTCGCGGGAAATAATAATCATTCCGGGAATGGCCATCCAGGGGCTTGGAAATTCTGAGATTAATAAAACCAAAGCGGCGGCGACGACTAATTTATCTGCGACGGGATCTAAAAATTCACCAAACGCGGAGCCTTGTTTTAAATATCTGGCTAAAAAGCCATCTAACCAGTCTGTTAAAGCGCCAATAAAAAATATCAAAGCGGCAAGCCATTCATGATGGATGAAATTACAAAATCCAATAATCACAAAGACTGGAATTAAAAAAATTCTGAAGTAGGTCAGACAGTTTGGAATCGTCCAGAAATTCATTGAGCAAGCTCCCTTGATAGGCCTGCTTATCAGGCCGGGGGAGAGGATAGCAAACAAGACCTCAAAGTCTATGTTGAATTTAGGTTTGAATTTTTGGCTAAGCGGCTGGATGAACACCTTCTTTTTCTAAAGCTAAGTCTGAGCCTGATGAGGTCGATGAGGCTGATGAGATAGATTCGGAGGCGCTTCTGGAAGCTTCTCTTAAGGGCGTTGAAGTTCCTGGGCTTACTGGGGAGGGTGCTTTAACGACTGAGCCATCAGGCGCTCTCACTTCCGTTGTGACTCTTAATCCAGTGGCGCAAGAAACTCGCGAGAGGGCAGAAGGCGCAGGATAAAAAGGGAGTGGTGGCTGATGATAAATGGCCTTGCCTAAAGCGACTCTCCCAGCACCGATATCTTGGCCCATATCCATGCCTCTTTGATAGCCATCTTGATAGGCCTGCTGAACTACGGTTTCTAAATAAGTAACCTGGTTTTTTAACATCATGATCTGATGGTTTAAGTAAGTAATCGCTTGGTCTTTGCCTACGAGTAATTCTTTGTTGGCCTGAAGCTGTTCATCCTGCCGCTGGTAGGTTTCATCCCATTTTTTTTTATTTGCAGCAGCGGCGTTGACAAGACCTTGCTCTATTCTGAGCAGTCTTTGAGTTTCTGTTAATTCTTTTTGAGAACTTTCTAAGCTGACTTGGAGCTCAGAAATTCTTGAATCTTTTTTTGCTAAAAATGTGTCAGAAGCCTCTTTGAGTGTAGCTGCCTGCCTGTCTAATTCCGCCTGGTTTTGATCTTTCAAGTGTTGAATTTCAGTTTCGATCGTTGCTATTTCGCCCTGAGCTTTTATGAGTTCTTCTGATTTTGTTGTCAGAGCGGATTGGAGCTCAGAGATTGTTTTATCTTTATTTTCTAAATCTCTTGAAAGTGTCCCCATGGATTCTTTGTGCGCAGATTTTGTTAGGGCTAAGTCTGCTTCGAATTTATTTTTTCTACTTTGAAGTTGTGCTGGGAAAGCAGTGATCTTTGCTTGAGCGGTAGTCAGCTCTCTTTCTGCGTCTGATTTTAGTGTTGCGAGCCCTGTCTGGACTGTTGAGAGTTCGGCGGTTAGGGCTGCAATTTTTTTCTGTAGTGCTGCGTTTTCTTTGCGCAAGGCGGTGAGTGCTAGGTCTGGGCTAGCTGAGGCAGTGGCTGGGATAGAAGTAGGAGCCGGAACTGGCGCTAAAGACCCTACAGCGCTGCCTGGTTTTTTCTGGCTTTTTGGTTTTTTGGAGTCAGCGGCTTTTGCTGCTTTCTCAGCGGCTTCCTCATCTAAAAGTTCTTTGGCTGAAAATTTTGCGAGTTCTGTTCTAGTCGCCAGAAATTCTTTTTGAAGTGTCTGATGTTCACTCTTGAGATCCTCAAAAGCAGCTCGGGCAACGATGAGTGCCTCAGTGGTTTTAGTTAATTTTCTCTGAGTGGCAGCGTCTTCTTGGGGCGATGGAACCTCTGAAGCTAAATGTTTTTCTCGAGTAGGCCAGATGATATGAGCGCCGTGAGCAGCTAAGCCTGGTCCTGCAGAGACCCACGCACCACCACTGGTTTCATCTCCAGGGCTCGTATATTTGATAGCTTCTCTGGCGGCTGCTATCTCAGCTGTCTTGGCAGATTGTTTAAGATTGGAAATTTGAGTTGATAGTTTAAGGTGAAAACCAGCATAGAGATCTTTGTCTTCTATGGATTTTTCGGCCATGAGTTTGCTTTCTGCTTCGCTGGGCATAAGGGGAAGTGTACTTATTTGTAAGATTGAATCTAAAGCACTGCGAGCTTCTCTTTGAAGCACAGCGCCATAAGTACCCAGTACAAAATAATTAAATAAAAGATCGAGCACCGCAATTTTGGCTGGCATTGACGCGTGTTCATATCGGCCGTCAGCTAGTACCAGAGCAGCTCGTAATTGTTTGGTGTAGTTGCCCTTGACGTCCGGGAACATTTCAAACGAATCAAGATAACAAAGTGTGAAGTACAGTAAAAAATCAGCCTGGATTTTATCGATGCCAGCTAGACCTAAGTCTGGATAGTCAGGATGAGGTCGTGGGTCAGATATGCCTGCGATGAGAATGCCATAAAGAAATTTTAGGGCTTTGATAAAGGGCTCAACGACATCGAGCTTCTCCTCTTCAGAGGGGTGCTCTGGGATGGCGGGGCTATGTAACCGGGAGGGGTCAAAAGTTTTTATGGTATTGACAATGAGCGGTCCTGCTGTGTCTTTGGGTAGGGTCGCTGAAGACCAAGCAGTCTGATGGATGATGATGCTGAGTTGTGCAAAAGTTAAAGACTGTTGAGTTGGGCCTGACATTTTTTATATTTTCCCATGATGAGATTTTGAGGGGCGAGACGATATAAAAAATCTTGCTGAAAAGCAGTGGTTTTTAGAGCTCGATCATCAAGTTTTTCAGCCGTCAATTTAGAAACATGGGCAAAACAGGCTGCTTAGCTTGAGATCTCGAGAGTCAGGTCGGTAAAATTTTTAAGCATAAAATTCACAGATGACTTATTAAATTG
>Ga0214919_10012419_pt1 | contig 10464 bp, 7 predicted proteins | sample LL1503_MetaG_FD_177994 | JGI IMG/M metagenome (GOLD analysis project Ga0214919, IMG submission 177994) | Freshwater microbial communities from Lake Lanier, Atlanta, Georgia, United States - LL-1503 | ecosystem: Environmental > Aquatic > Freshwater > Lake | place: USA: Georgia | collected 2015-03-15 | reverse complement strand
CAAACCCAATTTTATACAAGCTCACAATAGCAAGGCCTATAAGGGCAGTCTTTAAAACATGATTATGAAATAACGCTACAAACAATAAGATTAGAGCGAAAAAATAAAACTCTATAGGAATTCCTAAAAACATATCAATTAAATCTACCATTTAAAATTATAAGTAAAACAACATTTTTTATTAGTTTTTTATTTAATTCTAAACAGCACAATATATTAATGGATGTATAGTAGTATAAAAATGGATAATAAAATCTTAACAACTATTTCTGGGAGTCTTCCCAAACCAAATTGGCTTGCAGAGCCTGAAAAACTTTGGTCACCCTGGTTATTGCAAGGAGAAGAATTAAAAAAAGGGAAAAGAGATGCAATAAAAATTGCCGTTAATGATCAAATAAATTCTGGTTTATCTATTATTGGTGATGGTGAGCAAACAAGACAACACTTTGTTACAACGTTTATTGAACACTTAAATGGTGTTGATTTTAAAAATAAGAAAGTTGTAAGGATTAGAAATCGTTACGATGCTAGCGTACCTGTTGTTATAAGCGAAATAAAAAGAGAAAAGTCTGTTTTTTTAGAAGACGCTAAATATTTAAGATCACTTACAAATCTGCCAATTAAATTCACTCTTCCGGGTCCGATGACAATGGTGGATACTTTGTATGATGACTATTACAAAAATCGTGAAAAACTTGCTGAAAAATTTGCTATAGCTTTAAATAAAGAGGCTAAAGAACTTGCGGATGCAGGTGTTGATTATATTCAATTTGACGAGCCTGCCTTTAATGTTTTTTTTGATGAGGTTAAGGATTGGGGTATAAAAATTTTAGAAAAAGCAGGAAGTAACTTAAAAGCAAAAACCATTGTTCATATTTGTTACGGCTACGGAATTGAAGCAAATATTAAATGGAAAAATAGTCTTGGTAATGAATGGAGACAATATGAGCATGTATTTCCATTGCTTGCTAAAAGTAGAATTGATCAGATAAGCCTAGAATGTCAAAACTCAAAAGTCCCTATGGACTTAATTTCTTTATTAAAAGGAAAAAAAATTTTAGTTGGCGCAATTGATGTAGGTACAAAAAAAATTGAAACACCTGAACAAGTTGCCAATATTTTAAGAAAGGCTACTAAATATGCTGAACCTAGAAATATTTTAGGATGTACAAATTGTGGCTTAGTTACTTTTTCTAAACAAGTTGCAAATGCAAAAATGAAAGCTCTTGCTGATGGAACTAAAATTTTAAATAAAGAATTAGGATTAGAATAATTATTATTGAGAAGTCCAGCCACCATCGATTGGAATATTTGCACCAGTAATTTCAGAAGCACTATCCGAACATAAAAAATAAATTAAATCAGCAATGTGAGACTTTTGTACAAATCTTAATGATGGCTGTTTATCTTGAAGGAGTTTAATCTGGGCTTTAGCATCTGATAATTTAAATTTTTTTGCAATTACATCAATTTGATCTTGAATAAATTCAGTCAGTACAAATCCAGGACAAATAGAATTGCAAGTAATTTTTTCCTTCGCCGTTTCTAGTGCAGTTACTTTTGTAAGACCTACGATGCCATGTTTCGAGGCAGTATAAGCAGACTTATTAATTGAGGCTATCAAACCGTGAGTTGATGCAATATTAATAATTCTTCCCCATTTATTCTTGCGCATTATAGGCAGAGTATATTTTGTCATATAAAATGCCGCGTTAAGATTAATATCCATCAACTTTCTCCAGGTTTTCTCTGGATACTTGTCTAAAGGTGACACCACTTGCATACCTGCACAATTTACAAGTACATCGATTTTTTTAAATTTTTTATTAACTGATAAGACAAGTTTTTTAACATTATTAACTTTTGTAAGATCTAAATTGAAAATTAATAAACGATCATTATCAAATTGATTTTTTAATTTTTTTATAATTGATGATTTTACCTTTCCTACAATTACAACATTGTAATACTCACTGTAAAATTTTTCAGTGATAGCAAGTCCAATGCCACTTGTTGATCCGGTTACTAAAATTGTTTTTTCTAAATTCATTTAAAAATTAAATTCAATCTACGCTTGTATTATTTAATCTTATACTTGATAAAATATCAAATTTTTAAACCAATCATGAATTGTACCTTCTTATTTACTGTGATTAAATTAAAAAATCTTAACAACAAAATAGGGGGATTATTAAATGTTAGATGATAATAAAAAAAATTTGAAGAAAACAAAAACATCTTCAAGAAGAAAATTCATAAAAGGCGCTGTTGCAACAACAGGGCTTGCAATGGCAGCATCAACGTTAGCTGCACCAGCAATCGCTCAGTCTAAGGTTGAAGCGGTGATGGTTGCGACGTGGCCAAAAAATCTACCAGGTCTTGACACTGGGGCTAGAAGATTTGCACAAAGAGTTGAAGCAATAACTGATGGTAGAATAAAAATTAATTACTATTCAGCAGGTGAAAGAGTTGGGGCTTTTGACGTATTTGATATCGTTGGAAAAGGTGATGCTCAAATTTATCATGGCGCTGAATATTATTGGACAGGGAAAGAAAAATCATTTGGTTATTTCTGTTCAGTTCCAATGGGCCTAACCTACACTGAGTTTAATTCATGGATGCGTTTTGCTGGCGGACAGCAATTATGGGACGAGTTATCTGGAAAATTTAATATTAAACCATTTATGTGTGGCAACACAGGTGTACAAATGCAAGGATGGTTTAGAAAAGAGATCAATACTCCAGAAGATTTAAAAGGCTTGAAAATGCGTATTCCTGGTGTTGGGGGGCAAATGATGTCGAAACTTGGAGTTTCGGTAGTTAACGTTCCGGGTGGACAAATTTATGAACAATTAATGTCTGGTGCAATTGATGCTACAGAATGGGTTGGTCCTTGGAATGATGAAGCTTTAAAATTCTATGAAGCTGCAAAATTTTATTATTACCCAGGTGTACATGAGCCTGGCTCAATGCTTTCTATTGGTGTTAATAAATCTTGGTTAACAAGTTTATCTAAACTTGATCAGTTATTAATTGAAACAGCTGCTACTGCTGAAAATGAAATAATGATGTCTGAGTTTAATGCTAAAAACGGTGAAGCTTTAAAACGTCTTGTAAATAATCATGGTGTTCAATTGCGAAGAGTTAGCGATAGAATCTATGATGCTTTTGGAAAAGCAGCAAAAGAAGTTGATGCTGAAAACGAAGCAAGCAGCGATATAGCAAAAAGAGTTGTGCAAAGTTTCCATAAGGCGAGAGCTGAGCTTGGTGCTTGGAATAAAATTGCTGATCAAGCATATGTCGCGCAAAGAAATAGAGTTTTAGGAATTTAATAAAATATTCTATTATTAGCGGGGTTTTCATGAACCCCGCTATAAAAGTAACTCTCTATGATTACTGCACCGAAAATTGCAAGATTGTTTGCTTATATTGTTACTTCATTAACTTTTGCATTTTTAATTAACAATATTCTGACCTATTATGTGGGCTGGCCAGGAACAGATAAGCTTTTCATAAAAATAGATCCTAATTCTATAAAAAATTTATACTTATCTTATATTCAATTATTTATTTATTTATCTGCAATTTTTATCTCTATTACCATTGTTTATATCTATAACAAAAGATCCTTACTTCAGGACTCCGAAACATTAACTGCTCTATCTGCTTATATTGTGCATGGAGTTTTTTGGACGGCATTAATTGTTGGTATTGTAGATTTTATAATTTCTTTTTTAGTTAGTGAAAAAATTTTAGAAATTTATGTAAGTAAAGGTTTACATTTCTTTTTATCCAGTCCTCAAAGTAGAATTAAATTTGTTCATGCTCCCCTTGCAATTCTAAGTTTTATTATTGCTTTTTATAATAAAAAAATAGGATTTGTTTGGCTAGCTATGCTTGTGGTTATTGCTGAAGGATTAATTGTAATCTCACGATTTGTGTATTCCTACGAACAAACCTTTATGGGTGATTTGGTTCGTTATTGGTATGCTGCATTATTTTTACTAGGAAGTGCTCATACTCTTGTTAAAGAAGGTCATGTTCGAGTAGATATTTTGTATGCAAAAGCAAAAGAAAAAACCCAAGCTTTGTTGAATATTATTGGATCGGTCTTTTTTGGTATTCCTCTTTGTGGGCTAGTGATGGTTTATGGAATGGAAGGAAGATCAAGTACTATTAACTCACCTATTGTTAATTTTGAAATTACACACCAAGGTACCTCTGGTCTTTATTTAAAATATATGATGGCCGGATTCTTAGGAATATTTGCAATAACTATGGTTATACAATTTGCAAGTTATGTACTGTTTAATGCTAATAAAATTTGTAAAAAAAATTAAATAATAAAAATGGAAGTTCTTTTTATATTCATTTTAATTTTAATAATGATGGCTGCCCTTGGTACTGGATTTCCAGTAGGCTTTGCTCTGCCTGGAGCTGGAGTTTTGGCAATTGCTTTAGCGGCTTTGCTTGGTTTTGTTTTTGAAGGAAATACTCATGCTTATTTTGCAAATGAAGGTCCTACTCAGTGGATAAATGTTGGAATTACAAACTTTAGGGGAGCTTATTGGGAAACAAATCGAGATACATTAATTGCAATACCATTATTTATTTACATGGGACTTGTTCTTCAGCGTTCAAGAATTGCTGAAGATCTTCTTAATACAATGGGACAATTATTTGGAAGTATCCCTGGAGGACTTGGAATTTCTGTAGTTCTTGTTGGTGGATTGCTTGCTGCAACAACAGGAATTGTAGGCGCAACAGTAATTGCTATGGGTCTTATTTCTTTGCCGTCTATGCTAAAAGCGAAGTATAAAAAAACTTTAGCCACAGGAATTATCACAGCCTCTGGAACTTTAGGTCAGATTATTCCTCCATCAGTAGTTTTAATTATTGTGGCCGATCAATTATCTAATGCTTCTGATATTGCAGATAATATTAGAAAAACTTTATACCAAGGCTTTACTGGTGAAACTTTAATGCCAGGATTTTTAAGTGTTGGCTCTACTAGCGCTGGAGAAATGTTTCTTGGTGCAATTATACCTGGTTTGTTATTAGTTACCTTGTACGCAGCTTATGTATTAATTCACGCCCTACTTATTCCTAATTCTGCTCCTGCAATTCCAAATAAAAAAGGATTTGATAAAGAATTCTGGTTACGAGTTTCTTCAACTTTGCTTCCTCCTGTTTTATTAATTTTTGTGGTCTTAGGATCAATTTTATTTGGGGTTGCTACTGTTAATCAAGCTGGAGCTATTGGTGCTATCGGATCAACAGTTATGGCTGGCTACAAATTATATCCAAATAAAAAACATACTTATACTCCAACTATTATTGCTTCTATTTCGAGCATTGTCATATTGATTATGCATTTTAATTTAAATTTAAATATTAAAAATATTGCAAATAATTACCAGTTAGTTGGAATTATAATTAGTTCGATATTTGTAATCGCTCTTTTGATCTCTCTTATATGGAGCTTTTGGAGAGTTTATAAAACTGAAGATGTTTTAAAGTACGTAACAACTGAGACCGCCTTAACAACTACAATGGTTTTTATTATTTTAATTGGTGCTGCAATGTTAACAGCGGCATTTAGAGGTTTTGGTGGAGACGAAGCTATCAGTAATTTTTTAAAAGACTTACCTGGAGGTTTTTGGACTCAGTTTTGGGTTGTGATGTTTATAATATTTATCTTGGGTTTCTTTATTGATTATATTGAAATTGCAGTAATAGTTGTGCCAATTATCGCTCCTATATTACTCGCTAATCCTGGAGCAAACATAAGCGCTCTTTGGTTTGGGGTGATGATTGGAGTAAACATGCAAACTTCATTTTTAACTCCACCATTTGGTTTTTCACTATTTTATTTAAGAGGAGTTGCTCCGCCTTCTATTACAACATTAGATATATGGAGAGGCGCTGTTCCGTTTATTATTTTACAATTAATAGGACTTGTAATTGTATGTTATTGGCCGGCGCTCTCTAATTATATTCCAAATCGCAGTTATTTAACTTCAGAACTTTCGCCGCCGCCAACAAATCCTAGATTAGAACGTTGTTTGTTAGAATATACATTTAATATTTATGACAAAGATGGTTCAAAAATAAAAGTTGCAATTAACGATGCTAAAAAAATAAATCTTGATTTACTGCCTCTAAATAAAAAAGAAATGTTAAATGATCATTTTACAAAATCTTTAACAGCATTTGATTTAGTTAGAAACGCTCAAGAGAAAAAGAAAATTTTAGATGCTTATTCTAAAGATTATTATGATCTGCATACTTTTAGTAGAAAAAATCAAGCAAAAATACTAGACCATAATAAAAAAATTAGTGAAATAGAAAAAGATCTTAAACAATCCAAAGATGAAAAGAAACTAGCGAAATTAAATGCTAAAATTAAAGAATTAAATATTGAGATAGTAAAACTACAAAAATCAATACCTATGGAATTTGAGACAAAAAATAAAAAATATAAAGAACTTTATAATGATTATAGAAAAGCACTTAATGCATATTATGCGGTAGTAGATAACGGCTATATAAACTTTAAACAAATTAAAAAAGATTTACAAGATTTTGAAAAACTAAAAAATTTACAAGAGAACCTTAAACAAAGTTCAAACGATATAAGGGCCAATGCATTAGAAAAGGGTTCTAAATCATTAAACGAAATAATGGAGAAATTAGATAAAGTTTCAGGTACGAATGAAATTAAAGATATTATGTATGGCGTTATTAACAATATCCAAAAAGAAGGTGTTGATCGTGAAGCAATAAATCAAAAGCTTTCTGAAATCACAACTTTATACAACAAAGAATTAAATTGGAGAGATAAAGCTTCAAAAAATTTACTACCTCAATTTGAAAAATATGATGAAGCCGTAAAAGATACTGTTGGCATTAGACAGCAAGATAAATTACCAAACAAACAAGCATTGTACATTGCTAAATGCAACTCAAATCATGAAGACATTTCATTGCATTTCTAAAAATGAATGATTTGTTATGGTCTCCAAGTAAAGACAAAATAAAAAAATCTGAACTATTCAAATTTTGCGAGGTTTTAGAACGTAGTAACATTGTACAAATTAATCAAAATTATCAGAAATTATGGAAATGGTCCGTTGAGTATCCTGAAAAATTTTGGTCAACTTGTTGGGATTTGCTTAAAATAAAAGGCGAAAAAGGGTCAAGAGTCATTGAGTCAAATGCTATTTTTTACAAAACAAAGTTTTTTCCTGATGCAAAATTAAATTTTGCTGAAAATCTTCTATCAAAAAAAGATAATACCACAGCTATTCATTTTAGATCTGAAAATGGGTTTGAAAAAAAAATAAACTGGATCACATTATATGAAAATGTTTGTAAATTTTCTGCATTTTACAAAATCTTAAATTTAAAAAAAGGTGATTGTGTTGCGGCTTACGTTCCTAATAATATAGAAACGATTATATCTTTTTTGGCTTGTGCAAAAAACGGGCAAATCTGGTCATCTTGCTCTCCTGACTTTGGAATTCAAGGTGTTGTAGATCGTTTTTTTCAAATCGGGCCACAAGTTTTAATTGTTGCTGATCATTATTTTTATAACGGTAAAAAATTTAATATATTAGATCGTGTTCCAGAAATATTAAAAAAAATTCCAACTATTAAAAACGTTATTGTATTCCCATACGGAGAGGAAAGCGTCCGTCACAATTATCTTTCTTATGAAAAAATTATTGAAGATAGTAAAATGGATGAAACATTTGAAAAATTTGAATTTAATCATCCCGTTTATATTCTTTACTCTAGCGGTACTACAGGCTTTCCTAAATGTATTGTTCATGGTGCTGGCAATGCTCTCATTGAACAAAAAAAAGAGCTAATACTGCATTGTGACGTAAAAAAAAATGATCGTTTATTTTATTTTACATCAACTGGATGGATGATGTGGAACTGGTTGGTTGCTGGACTTTCTTGCGAAGCAACTATTTATTTATATGATGGATCACCTTTTTATAAAGACATAGATTGTTTAATTAAATATTGCGAGCAACATCAATTCACTTTGTTTGGTGTCTCCGCAAAATACATTGATTATCTGAAGAAAGAAAAATTCTCTGCGCACAAATATAAATTGGATAAACTTCGAACTATTACTTCAACGGGTTCTCCTTTAGTAAAGGAAAGTTTTATTTACGTTTATGAACATATTAAAAAAGATGTTCATTTAGGTTCAATTAGTGGAGGTACTGATGTAGTGGGAGTTATTAATATTTGTAATATTTTTTCAAATATTTACGCTGGTGAAATACAAAGTCCAAGTCTTGGTCTTGATGTTGATGTGTTTAATGAACAAGGCGAGACTATTGTTGGTGATGAAAAAGGTGAGCTAGTTATTAAAAAACCATTTCCTTCTATGCCTGTTAAATTTTGGAATGACTCTGATGAATCTAAAATTTTTAATGCTTATTTTAATAAATTTCCAAATATTTGGGCTCATGGTGACTATATTCAAAAGACTAAAAATAATGGTTACATTATCTATGGAAGATCCGATGCAACCCTAAAGCCTGGTGGTGTTAGAATTGGAACCTCTGAAATTTATAGGCAAGTGGAAACTTTTGATGAAATTTTAGAAGCATTGGTGATTGGTCAAGATTATCAGGATGATGTTCGCATTATTTTATTTGTAAAACTTAAGGCACAAATAAATCTTGATAACGATCTAATGAATAGGATTAAAAATAAAATTAAAAAAAATTGCAGTCCAAAACATATTCCTTCTCTAATTATTGCTTGTCCTGAAATTCCAAAAACCAAAAGTGGTAAAATAGTTGAAATTGCAGTAAAAAAAATAATTAATGGGGAGACAATTAATAACCTTGAGGCAATAGCTAACCCGGAAACCTTAGATTTCTATAAAAAATTAAATCTGAAATAATCCAAATTATGCTATATGTAAAATAATATATTTTTAGGATTTTTCAAATTGAATACAAACGAAAATTTATTAACACGTAAAAATGCAGCTATAGTTTTTTTTGTTTTTGCTTCAGCCTATTTTATCTCAACTCTTATACGTGCAATAACAGCAACATTATCACCAACTTTGTCTGTTGAGTTTCAATTGGAAGCGCGAGATCTTGGCCTTTTAGCAGGTGGCTATTTTTTAGGGTTTTCGATTATGCAATTACCTAACGGTTATTGGCTTGATAAACACGGACCAAAAAAAGTTATTCTTTATCTTTTATGTATAGGTGTTGTCAGTTGTTTAGTATTTTCAATATCAAATAATTTTATTTCATTATTACTTTCGCGAATCTTTATTGGGATCGGTGTTAGCGCTTGCCTAATGGCTCCTCTTACAGGTTACAGAAGATGGTTTGCCGCTAATATGCAACAAAGAGCAAATGCATGGATGTTGATGACTGGTGCGCTTGGAATGCTTGCTTCAACATTGCCAGTTCAGTGGTTGCTTCCTGTAATTGGTTGGCGATATGTGTTTGTTATTCTTGCGATATTACTAATTATCTCTTTTATAATTATTGCATTCTTTTCTCCTAGTTGGAGCGATAAAGAGGTTGAAATAATTGAAAATTCTAATTCTAAAGTTGGATTTTTTTCTGGTTATTTAGAGATTTGGAAAAATCCATATTTTCGCAGTTTAGTTCCGCTTGGTTTTTTTAATTACGGTGGACTAATGGCCATTCAAACATTATGGGCTGGGCCTTGGATGACTAAAGTGAGTGGCTATAGCGCTCTTCAATCTGCAACTGGTTTATTCTGGCTTAATTTTTCTATGTTAATCACATTTTGGTTATGGGGACTTATTAACCCTTATATTTTAAAAAAAGGAATATCTGCTGATAAAATTATCATTCTAGGCATGCCTTCTAGTTTGATTATTCTTTTATTAACTGTCTATTCAGGATCAAATGCTGGAGCTTTACATTGGACTTTATTTTGTGTGTGCAGCGTTTTTATTTCATTAACTCATCCAGCGATTGGTTTGGCTTTTCCAAATAACATAGCTGGCAGAGCTTTATCTTCTTATAACTTAGTAATATTCTTTGGTGTTTTTATTGTACAATGGGGAATTGGAATTATAGTAGATATTATTAAATTATTTGGACACAATGAAATCCTTGCTTTTCAAGGAGCATTTTTAATATTTTTTATCTGTTGTACTGCCGCTTATATCTATTTTTTAATTCATAAATCCGATCGTATAAAGAATAAGAGTTAATATTAAAAAAAAATACACGCATAGATTTAAATTAGTTATGCTCAGACTTTATAATTCATTTGTTTACTAAAAAAATTTATATAAATTACATTTAAAAATTATGAAATTAATAACAGCAATAGTTAAGCCTGAGCAGGCAGATAATATTAAAAGAAAATTAAATGAAATTGGAATACATGGTTTAACAATGTCTGAAGTAAAAGGCTATGGAAGACAGAAGGGCCATA
>Ga0214919_10012418_pt1 | contig 10465 bp, 9 predicted proteins | sample LL1503_MetaG_FD_177994 | JGI IMG/M metagenome (GOLD analysis project Ga0214919, IMG submission 177994) | Freshwater microbial communities from Lake Lanier, Atlanta, Georgia, United States - LL-1503 | ecosystem: Environmental > Aquatic > Freshwater > Lake | place: USA: Georgia | collected 2015-03-15 | reverse complement strand
GCGATGGCGGGTTTAAACGCGATGGCGGGTTTAAACGCGATGGCGGGTTTAAACGCGATGGCGGGTTTAAACGCGATGGCGGGTTTAAACGCGATGGCGGGTTTAAAGCTGAAGGCGGGTTTAAACGCGCCACCAATTGCCGATAAAGTTTCATACGGGTCGAATAGCGCTCGTTGGGATAGAGCCGCTCCGCAATCAATCCCGCCACTTCCCGCTGGCGATTTTCCCGGGGTAAATGGACGCCCACCGCCGCGCCCGGTTCCGCTACCGCTAATTGGACCAGGATGTAATCCAGCAAGTCCTGTCGTAAAGCCGGGTCCAAGTCCCCATTCCGCATCATATAGTAAATGTCCCGCCAACAGCCATACTTCGGAATCAAAGGGATAAACGCCCGGGTATACGGCGGATTCTGTTCGTATAATGCCTGAAATACATGGCGGAAAATTTGGCGCTCCCCGCGGACCCGTATACCAAAGGCCATAATATGGGCACTCTCTAAATCTAAATCATACCTGTTTAAGCCCGCTTTTATGGTCGAAAAACTATCCCCCCTTTTAAACCCTCCAAAGATGGAATCGACGGGATCGACGGGACCCATGAGTTCACATAGACCAGGCATTCTCGCGGTCAACTTAATGATTTTATTAACTGGACAGCACTTACAAAATAATAACCCCTAGTAGCCCCCTCGACCCCCTCGACCCCCTAGTAGCCCCGGCAAGGCGAAAGATGAAGAGCCGACCGGGCCTCGACCTCCTCCCGGGTATACCCACACCATTCGCACAAGACACATTGGGCCGATAGGTAGAATTTATGCCGACGCGGTTCCGGACTTGCAGGGCCGGCCGGTTCGTTATTTACGGCGGCGGAAGCGCTCGGGTTCGCCGGGGCGTAACGCGGGCTCGTCGGGGTATAACTCGGACTCGTCGGGGTATAACTCGGACTCGTCGGGGAATAGCTCGGGCTCGTCGGGGAATAACTCGGACTCGTCGGGGAATAGCTCGGGCTCGTCGGGGCGTAACTCGGGCTCGTCGGGGTGTAAGCGTCGTCGAGCTCTATGTAAGAGCCCGGAATCGGCAAGGAAAACGGACCGGATTTATAGTATTTCGTAGCGATGGCTCGGGCCCGCTCCGCAAAAGACATGGAAGACATGGAAGACGTGGAAGACGTGGAAGACATGGTCGATGGGTCGAAGAGATGATATCGTCTCGTGAAGTAAGAGACTTGATTAATGATTCATCGAAGGGTCGACCTTCGACCTTCGACCTTCGACCTTCGGACCTCTCTTCGACTCTTCGACCTTCGGACCCCTCTTCGACCTTCGACCCTTCGACTCTTCGACCCCTCTTCGACTCTTCGACTCTTCGACTCTTCGACTCTTCGACCCTTCGACCCTCCATTTTCTCGACCCTCAGCGACCCAGCCAGTTCTCAGCAATCCGACCATTTAACATGACGACCTTGTTTTCCGATGGCGTTACCGCCTGTCTCCAAATTACGCTACCCGAAGCGTCCCGGCGCACCCCCGTCGATATTGTCGCGGTGGTAGACGTTTCCGGCTCCATGGGAGGGAGCGCCGATATTACAACGGCAAACGGCCGCGAATCCAATGGTTTTTCCAGCTTAAACATTGTGCAACATGCCGTCCGCACCGTCATTGCCAGTCTCACGCCCGCCGATCAATTTGCCCTCGTGAGTTTTCACTCTACTACCAAAACCGAATTCCCCCTGACTCCCGTGAAAGACGCCGGGGTCAAAGCCGCCGCAGACGCGGCCGTCAATGCCCTTTATCCCCAGAACAATACCAATCTCTGGGCGGGCCTCGAACGCGCGTTTTCCCTGTTGCCCACCGATACCGCCCGCATGCCCGTCATTCTCATACTGACGGATGGCGTTGAAAATGAAACGCCCGCCGAAGGCACGGTGGCCGCCTGTAAAAGCCGGCTGGACCGCTTGCGCGCGACGGGTGCCTCGGTGCCCCTGATTTACACGCTGGGGTTTGGCACGAATCTCGAAAGCCCCAAACTTGTCGACCTGGCCGCCGCCTCCCCGGGCGGCCTGTTTGAATACACGCACGACGCCGGCTCGGTCGGCACCGTGTTTGTCAATGCCTTGGCCAATATTTTCGTCACGGCCGCCCGCGAGGCCCGGGTAGTCTTTTCCAATCAAACGGAAATCCTCTTGGGGGCATTGTACGCCGGCCAGACGAAAAGCACGCTTTTCCCCGCCAGTTCCCTCCCCAACGCCATGCTGTTTTATCAAAGCCTGACCGGCGAGGCCCGGGCGGTACCCCTCGCCACCGTGCCCACCGGGGGCGCGGTTGTACCCCCCCGCGAGGCCGCCCGGCATGCCCTGATTGGCGTCTTGGAGAAAGCGCTCCTGGTGGCCACCTATTCGGTCGGCCAGGCCAAAGACCTGTTTCCCCCCTTGCTCCAAAGCCTCGGGGTCTACCGGGATTTATTCCAAGATGCGGTCGAATGCCTCAAAGCCCTGAGTTTTACCCATTCCTGGGGGCTCCATTTTATCCGCGGCATGCGCCAGAATCATTTTCAGCAAGTCTGCGCCCATTTTAAAGATGTGGGCACGGAAGGCTATACCAGTCGGTTCCGCTCCGCGGTTGCCGGGGAGTTGAACACAATTTTCAATAGTCTGCCCGCGCAAAAGCCCAGTCTCGCCACCCAGGCCACGATTCACGTGGCGAGCATGGCCAGTTACAATTCCTGCGATGACCCCTGTATGGCCGGCTGGTGTCGCACCCTCTTGGCGAATGGCCAATGGTGCCGTCTCGATAATCTCCAAAAGGGCGATCAATTGCGGTCCGGGGCCCGCATTGAATGCGTCGTGAAAACCCGAACCCGCGATGGCCACGCCGCCTTGGTCCACCTCCCGAAAAAAGGGGGAAATGGCCTCTGGATTACCCCCTATCATCCCATTCGTACCACACCCGTCGCGATTCGCCGCGTGACTCCCCGTTTACACCGAACCTTGGTCCCGGCGGCGAAGGGGTCGAAGGGGTCGAAGGGGGCCAGGTCGACGTGGACCCGCTCCCGCAATGTTCTCGCGTACAAACCCGCCGTCTGGAATTTTCCCTGCGAATTAAACCCCGTCGTCCTCCAGCCCTGTCCCGCCGTCTATTCGTTTGTGCTGGATACGCGCCATACCATGGAGATTGAAGGCTTTACCTGCGTCACCTTGGGGCACGGCTTTGGAGAGAGCAAGGTGGCCCATCCCTATCTCGGCACGGACGCCGTCATTCGCGATTTAGCCCAGATGCCCGGATTCGACGAAGGGTTGCTGGAGTTTCACACGGGCTGTTTAGCCCGTGACCCGCAAACGGGCTTACTGAACGGGTTTAACCCGGCTTTTTTATGTTAAATGAATAAAAATTCTTTCCAATAGTATATAGAGATGGGTTTTATTGATGGAAAAATAGTCTACCATATGCCCACCGAGGGGGCAATTCAATCCGCCGAACAGGTCGCGGTGCTCCAAGTCAATGCCAGTAGTGATAATGCCCCCGCCGCATGGGATAATCATGCGACGACAAAGTCAAAAATGGTCTCGGTGCCCTACCACTATTGTCCAGATATCAAGTTTGCGGCGACGAAACTCGCCGATTTATCGGCCGATAATCAAGTCACAAACGGCACGTATTGGTCGGTCGGCAGCGCCATTAATAGCAAAGCCTGTCTAGAAAATTTAGAGGTCGGTACCGGCATTACGTATGTGGGCGAAAAATTCGGCGTCCGCCTCGGCGTCAATGTCGACGCCAAAGGCCGCCTGCGCTTTAATGTCCTGCTGGCCAAGGCCGAGGCCGAAGCCGCACCCGTCGAAGAGCCCGTTGAGGCCGAAGAGACCGACTGAGGGACGCACATTTAAAACGCCGATTAGAAATAAAATCTTAAAGAAAAATATTATTTCTAATAATCCGGCAGAATATATCAACTTACATCAGCATATTCTGCTTTGAACACAAATATCTTTATTAAATTCTTTTATTTTTTCTAAGCCATTCGCAGCAGAACGCGATAAAGGGAAATTGGGTTCAAATAGACATTTAAAATTTCCATTTCCCTCCAAAAGACACATTCTTCTGCGTGGTTTTTTCGCCTCTCACGTTTTTCGCGGTGCTGTTGGCAAATTCAAACTTGAAGTTCAGGTCATCCGAAAAATCCTGGCGCAAACCAAGGGTGAACATTTCGTTTTTGTCTAATCGAGTGCTCGTTATGGCTGAGTCCGCAACCCGGTTTCCATTGGCTTTTAGATTACTGGTACCAAACGAGCCTTGAAGCACCGTCCCCACCACGGGGAGAGGGTATGAAGCTTGGACAAAAACCCCATCGGACTTACGCAGACCAATATTACTTAGAACACCCGTGGTGTTTAAGCCGTCGACACCTCCCGAAAATTGGGCGAAGACACCTAACCCATTGCCCTGAAACCCAGCCGCAGCCAATTCCAAACCCATTATGCTAAGTTTCGTACCATAATCAAATCCAGTCGCTTTGGCTGAAAAATTCGTAGCTCTTTCGAGAGTTCCGTTTGTGGTGGCCAAAACACTACGTACATCTTGCGATAACCCCGAAGCCCATACTTTCCCTTCCACTCCCGGAAAATAAGAACTGATATCATAGGATAGTTCGGCTTCAACTCCAAGCTGATTTGGATTAATTATATGATTTGTACAACCTCCACTGGACGCAATGGCTGTATCGGTTGGATCTCCATCGATTAATTGAGTAGATGTAATACCAACGCTTGCCGTAAACCCCGACATAGATGGGAGGGTATAGAGCATCTGTGCTTTGATTGGGACATCTGTGCGCCCAGCCCCCAAATGCCCCACAGAAATACGATCAAGAACATAACCAACCGTGTTATCACATTCGCGGGCCGTCCGACCATACAATCCACGATCCGTACCTAATTTCAAGGACCCATAGTCCGAAGAAATATTTACGTAGGCTTTTTGCATAAATGCAAGGGGTAATGCCGGACTTAGTGCCGAGACTTCAAAGGCAACGTCAACGTCAACAGTGCCAATTTTTGTACGCCCGTTAAAGTCTAACCCATTAAAATTTTTTTCGGAGACCCCAATACCACCGACCCGCCCTATAACGGGGGTTATGAAACCATCCATCTGGGCCGTGAAAGTGTCGCCTGGTCTAACAGTTATACCATTATTCCCGTCATCCGTGGTAATAGCGAGGGCTGAAGCGTTAGACGTAGAGTTGTTACCGCTGATAAAATCTGCACCCACGCGACCACTAATGTCAAGTGTCAAATCACCTGAAGATACTGTTAATTTATTGGTAGGCATTATATACTCTTCCGCATATTTTATTTATTAAATTAATATTTTTTTTGCAGGCCAATTTCGACCCATAGCAGCAGTTTTACGAATCTTTCTTTGGAAGATTCCTAATACCTAATTAAGGGACGAAGGGGGAGAAAGAATTTAAAATCGCCATTTGGCGCCAAAGGCAACACTCTGTTGAACGTTTTCACGAGCCTGAACATTGCGCGCTTTGGACTTGGCAAATTCAAGTTTGAAGTTCAGGTCCTCGGTCATATCCTGGCGCAAACCAACGGTAAACATTTCGTTTCGGTCTAAGCGGTTACCAGTTGTGTCTACAGTGTCGGCCCCGTTTTCATTGGCCTGGAGACGGCTGTTACCCCATGAACCCTGGAGCACCGTACCCACAATAGGCAAGATATAGGATGCTTGGACCATCGCACCATTTGACTTACGTTTGCCGACGGAGGCGGCCGTCAGCCCAGTAGCGGCTTGAATGCCACTGATACCACCCGAAAGTTGATCAACCACCCCTAAACCATTCGCGTTAAAACCAACCGCGGCCAGCTCAAAGCCCATACCGCTGATTTTCGTACCATAATCAAAACCGGTCGCTTTGGTGCTGAACTCGGTACGATTTATAATGGTTGTGGCGCCGGCGTTGTCGCCAGAAAAGACGCTACGCACATCTTGGGACAAACCCGATGCAAAGATTTTCGCTTCAAAGCCCGGGATGGGGAAATAGGAACCGATATCATAAGACAACGCGGCTTCAAGACCCAGTTCGGACGGGGCGATGACATTATTCCGGAACCCTCCATTAGCAAGCTCTTGAGAATCGGTTACACGGCCAGCCGCCACCGGGCTGGTAATACCCACACTGGCCGATAAACCGCCCATTTCGGGGATGGTGTAGACCATCAGTTTCTTGGAGGGCACCGAGCTGCGCCCAGCACCGACATGCCCGCGGGCCGTAGTACCGACGACATAACCAACGGTATTGTCCAACTCGCGAGCCTGGCTCCCGTACAGACCATAATCCTGACCGGCTTTCAAGGTACCGTAGTCCGACGCCACACTGACATACGCCTTAGGAAGCACCACGCCGGCCTCGGTAGGTTTCACTTGAACGGCAAAGTCCACGTTATAAGTACCGACGGCAGTGCTGCCGAGAAAGTCCAACGCGGGGGCGTTCTTTTCCGAGGAATAACCTAAAGCATTCACCCGGGAGACGGGCTGGACGGTAAAACCATCCATGGGAAACGAGAGCTGTGTGCCTTGGGCGAATTGTCCACTTCCAGTAGCGGCCGCTTGAAGACCATTTCCGTTTGTCGAGTTATTGGCATTAAAATATTCAGCCCCCAGACGAGCACTGATATCAACGGTCAAATCACCAGCAGATAACGTTAATTTATTGGCAGACATTATATACTCTTCCTGAGATTTTTATTTTTTTTATTAATTTTTAATTCCTTAAATTACTCTAGAATTCGTACTCTTAAATTAACATTTTCGGCAAATTCGGCGTTTTGATTTCAAACGACAACACATGCGCATGCACATGCGCCGCACCGCACCCGTCCGTGTGCCCTAGCAGCACGCCGTCCGGATACGTTAACCGAATGTCCAATTTCTGGACATTCGTCGGCTCCGTAAAGAAATACGTAAAGACCGCATCGGGATCCGGTCCGCCCCGCGCATAATCATACCCCTGGTCGTCCCGGTCTAAATACAAATTACATAAACTCCCCTCTACCGCCGGATTGTTACTCAGTATACGGGAATACCCGATACTCAAGATTAAATACCGCTCGTCCCCCCCGTCCGCCCGCGGCACATACGGGATAAACGCCCGCACTAACTCGATGGATACGACATCCCGATAGGTCGAAGGCAACGGCACGCTATACTGCCCATGCGTATACTGCGTCCGCGATATCTCCGTCGCACCCCCCATCCGCCCCCGCACCGCATAGTTCCGATGCCCACTATCAATCGTAAAGATTAACGGAATGACCTTTTTCTCCTTGTCCGTTAAGCAGACGTCATACCGCGACGGCTCGCTCTGCCCGGCCGGGTAGACCGAATGATTATACGTTTCCGGAAGTGTACTGGTATACCGCTGCATTTTATTACATACATGACGATTCCTTTTATATCCTTTATATCCTTTATATCCTTTTATTCGATTCCCTTTATTCGGCCCCCCAGTCCGCCCAACTTCCCGTTCCCTCGAACCGCTCGAACCGCTCGACCTGGTTGAACCGCTCGAAGCCCTCCGATTCGTCCGACGACGAGTCATCGTCCGACACCTCCACATGCGCACGTACATCCGATTTTACCACCGGTTTCAACGGCGCATCCGGCACCAACAGCGCCGTTTGGACCATCGACGCCGTATCCCGAAAGGGCACCCACACCGGTGACGCTTTCGGAGCGATTCCCGACCCCAAACCCGGAAAGGCCGGAAAGGCCGTCAAGTCCTCGACCGGCGGCAAGACCGGCACGCTCGGCTTCGGCATTGGCGGGCGCCGCGAGTCCCGCATACCCCCGCGAGTCTCCTCCCGCAATGGGCCCCCACGATTCACCCGAAACGAATTCGGCCCATTCGACCCATTCGACCCATTCGACCGAAATGAACCCTCGTTTCTGGACGGCTCCGCACGATTCGCCCCATTCGGCCGAAATGAACCTTCATTTCGGGACGGCTCCGCACGATTCGACCCATTCGGCCGAAATGAACCTTCATTTCGGGACGGCTCCGCACGATTCGGACCATTCGACCCATTCGACCCATTCGACCCATTCGGCCGAAATGAACCCTCGTTTCTGGACGGCTCCGCACGATTCGGACGAAATGAACCCTCGTTTCGGGACGGCTCCACACGATTCGGACCATTCTGCCCATTCGGCCGAAGGGATACCTCGTTTCGGGACGGCTCCCCACGAAATGAGAGTTCATTTCGTGACAGCTCCGCACGATTCGTCCGAAAGGATACCTCGTTTCGGGACCGCTCCGCACCATTCGGCCCATTCGACCCATTCGGCCCATTCGACCCATGCGGCCCATTCGGCCCATGCGGCCCATGCGGCCCATTCGACCCATTCGGCCCATGCGGCCGAAATAAGGGTTCATTTCGGGACCGCTCCGCACCATTCGGCCCATTCGAACTATTCGAACTATTCGAACTATTCGAACTATTCGAACTATTCGAACTATTCGCCCGTACCTCGTCACGCGTCGGCCGCAAGGACAACCCTTCCGGATTCTCACAATCGATACGCAAGGCACTATACCTATTCGGTTGATTGGTCATTTTAATGATTTTATTACTTTGGTCCTGTAGAAAAGTTTTTGAATAGGTATATGGTTTGTAAAGAGTGTCTCGTTTACGCCGCCGCCATCGCCGGTGCCCTTATTACCGCAACAATCGCTTTACATGTTTACTCCTTTTATAATCTCGCCAGAGAAGTCGACAAAAAGCACAGCAACGATTTATGGGCAAAGAAACAGGCCGAAATTAATGCCGCCATCGCTTTCGCCCAGTCACAACGCACAGATCCTTACGCCGATTACCTTCGGCGTAAACAAATTTTCGACAGCAAACGCTAAAACCCGTTTGAACCCTTGAACCCTAGAACATTAACCCCGAATACGCAACCACAAAGAGACCCGTAAAGAGTTCAAATAATCGATACAGCCACCGCATTAAAAACATCTATAGGTATACCTTTATGCCTTTTATTTAATTTACACTTAAGACTGTAAAATTACTCGACAGCGTCTCCAAGTCCTCCGCAATTGTCATGCTCTGCCGGTCCGCAACCGACATTAAACCCCACAACACCGACGACACTTGCACCACGGATATTTTCGGTTCCTTTTCCCGCAATCCCGTCAACACCCGCGCCAAATTGTACCGACCCGGCAGGCTCACGCCCAGCGTCGACAAGCCCGCAAGACGGCCCCGCAACACTTCCGACACCTCCGTCGGCTCTTGAAACAACACTTCACGCGCACCATAACTACTCGATTCACGCAATTCACGCCCCACTCGCTGCGTAAACAACGCATACCCCGCCGCCGCCTTTTTTACTTTCACCGCCTTTTCGGTCTTTTCGGTCTTTTCCGCCGTTGCAGTCTTTTCGGTCTTGTCGGTCTTATCCGCCTTGTCGGCCCGCTTCGTACGCTTCGCACTCTTCGGTTTACGCTCCGCTTCTACCACATTCATCCCTTCGTACGCCTCCAACAGACTCGCACGCTCCCCTTCAGGCACAAGCCACCGCACTAACGCCGCAACAGTGATGACCGCCGGTTTCGTCAAGCTACTTCGTATGGCATCGATTAGTGTCGATAAGGCCACCTTCGTATTCAGCAACTCATAGACCGGTTTTCCCTGGATTTCCGTATAGATTTTACTCTCCCGTTTTAACCCGTCCACCACATTTACTTCGCGCGACAGCAACCCCGTGAATTCCGCGCCCGGTTTCAACAGATGACTCACCAATTGACTAAACCGAGCAACCCCATTCAACGGCAGTTCCCCTGATGCCTTCGCCGTACCCACCGCCTTTTCCGTCTTCGCCGCCTTCTCGGTCTTTTCGACCTTTTCGACCTTTTCCGTACCCGCGGCCTTCCCTTTACTCTTTTTCGCAACCACCGACGGCGCTCGCTCCTGCAGGGCTTTCGTAATACTGCCGATTAAGGCCACCGGGATGTCATCGTCTATTATATTCGACAGACTCGTTTTCACCTCGTCCGCCGTTAACACTATACGCTCTTCATACGCCCTTTTCAGCAGCACAAATTCCGCACATGGGATGTCCTCCGCATCATAATACGTTTTCATTAACTCCGTTAACCACGCCGTATAGCCAGTTAAGTCCACTAACGATGACACGACTACCGGCACGACAGACGACGACGTCGGCACGACTGCTGACGACGAGGACGCGGCTACTGACGAAGGTACGACTACTGGTGCGGTAGCTACGACTGACGATTTACGTCCCTTTTTTACCGATGATGCGGTTACTACGCTAGAAGCGCTGGTACTCGAGATAGACATGGTTGGCATTTTTTTTGTCTCTCTTGTCTTTATAGACTTGTAGGCCCTTTTTTTTTCAGTTTAGAGGGTTGAACCTTTCGTTGGGGGGGGGGCGGCTTTCG
>Ga0214919_10012417_pt1 | contig 10465 bp, 14 predicted proteins | sample LL1503_MetaG_FD_177994 | JGI IMG/M metagenome (GOLD analysis project Ga0214919, IMG submission 177994) | Freshwater microbial communities from Lake Lanier, Atlanta, Georgia, United States - LL-1503 | ecosystem: Environmental > Aquatic > Freshwater > Lake | place: USA: Georgia | collected... | reverse complement strand
AATTTGCGTTTAGGAATATCGAAATGCCGGATGATGCAATTTTGGAAATGTTTTCTTCGTTTGTGAAAACTCCACCACCGCAAGAAATTATTGAATTGGAAATTTCCGCATTCTGGCAAATGGAAGAGAGCAATGCACCTTCTTTTTCACGGAAAAATGCTTCACCGTAAAGTGCAAACATTTCCTTTATTGAAATTGCAGATTCCACTTCAATCATTTCATCCATTTCAATGAATTTTTTCCCTGAAATTTGCGAAAGAAGTTTGCCAATTGTGCTTTTTCCGCTTCCCATCATTCCAACAAGGAATATTCTTGAATTGCATTCCTTCAGCTTGGTAATTTCCTTGGAATATTTCCTTTGAAGGGCGGTTGAGTTAAAATACATTTTTTAAAAAATAACACACTCGCGAAAATACGCAACGCTTCATTTCACGGGGCTGAAGTTCAATAAACCTTGCGGTTGGAACGAAAAGCTTTGTGCCGTGCTTGCTGAGTTTTTTGTAGAATGAGTATAGTGCGGAGTTTGAATCACGACATTTTGGAAACATTCCAATTGTTTTAAAAATTGCACTGTTCACAAAAAGCGACTGGGAAAGACTAATATCCGTTCTGTGAATTTTGTAATATCCTGCATTTCCGCGTTCCATCATGCAAAGTTTGGCAGTTGTTTTTTTACAACCCAAAAGGCATTTCAACTTCGCAAGAACGGAAGGAAAACGAAGGCAGTATTTTTGAACTTCAAGGACTTGGTTGTAAACAGTTGGAACAACGGCAACGGAATTTTCGCGTGAAAGATATTTGCGAAGAATTTCAATTGAATATTGGCGTGGCATCATTGAAGAATTTGTTACGAAGAAAATATCGCTTTCGTTTTTTTGTGATGCAATTTTGAAAGCATTGTTGTGAATTTGGAATTCGCTCAAATTTTGTGTGTACGATGCAAATGTGAATTTTTCTTTCACATCTTGTAAATTTTCTTCAATGTAATGAACGGTGCTTGAAAAAGCATCGATTGGAATTGAAATAACAATATTTGCGATGTCATCAGAAGCAATGTCTTGTAAAGTATCCATTGTGGAATCAAAATTGCTGCCTTGTAAAATTACAAAAGAACAAAGAATTTTTCTGCCATTTAGTTTAATTTTTGTAATATCAAATTTTACAACATCTTTTTTTACGGGTTTTTTATTTTGAACGCCGCCAACTGCTACACCAGCGTTTGGTGTAATGCTCTGGCTTCTTTCAGATCTTTCACCTTCTTTGCGGGGGAATCTGTCATTTTTGAAGTTTTTTCTGTCCCTTTCGCCAGAGCGAGAGGAATCTCTTGATCCTTCTTTTGAATTGTACTTTGAATTTCTGTTGTTTGTGCGTGGTTTGTTCATATTTGTAATTATTATATTTTCATTATTGCCATAACTTGCGATTTTGACGATTCCTTGCTTTTTTTCTTAAGAATATCATCAATTATTTGTGAAACGAAGCCTTCGTCTTCCTCTTCTTTTAGGGAAATTTCTTCAAATTCAAGTTTTCCAACCTTCTTAATTAAAGCAGATTTCACCGCTTGTTCATCGGAAATTCCATCAATCAATTTTAAGCGAAGTGCTTCTGAACCCATATAAATTTTTCCGTTTGCAACATTTAAAACTTCTTCAGGGGTTAATTTCCTTTCTTTTGCAACAAGATTCGCAAAAAACTTGTGGCTTTCTTCAATTGAAGTTTGCATGTAGAAATCAACTTCCGGAGTTGTTTTTTCGAAGGAATCCGGCTGTGCTTTAAACGGAACGGAACGATAAACCTTAACCCTTGCCCCAATTTTTTTGGAAAGTTCTTCAAGTTGAAGCGTTTGCATTAAAACACCAATTGAACCAGTGATTGATGTTTCGTATGAATAAATTTTTGTTGCACCAAGTGCGGTCATGTAACCTCCTGAGGCACCAAGATCGTAAATTAAAGCATAAACAGGAACTTTTTTTGAAAGTTTCTTAATTTCCTTGTAAAGAATTTCACTCCCAGTAATTGTTCCACCTGGGGAATTAATTTTCAAAAACACGCCTTTTAAATTTTTGTTTTCAGCAAGTTCTTTTAAAACTTTGGAACGGTATTTATCAGTTTCAATAACGCCATCAATTTCAATTTCGGCAATGAAGTTTTCAGAATAAAACGAGTTTCCTTTTCCACCATTGCACCAAAAAAACGACAGAACCAAAACAAGCAATGCACCAAATGCGATGAATTTCCACTTGGTAAGGTCGTGCATTAATTTTTCAATGAATGCAAGGGAGTTGTAATCCGTAATTTTTGCAACGGTATTTTTAGGCTTTCTAACTGAAAATTTTTTGTTTTTCTTCAAAAATTCAAACATTTTCTTTGGGTAAATTCATTTTTTCGATGGTAAGTATTGAATTTTAAAAAGCAAGATTTGTTTTAATCTTTGCAATTTACTTGCAAAAAACCGTGCAATCTCCTTGCTCAATTGTGGTAATTGGATTCATTTTTCTTCCATTGGTAATTATTGCAGAAAATCCGTGTTCAACGGCAAAATTTCCCGCACGAATTTTTGTCTCAATTCCACCCGAACCAAATTCCGTCGAAACTTCGCCCGATTCCAATTCTTGAATTCCGTTTGTTTGCGTTATCAATTCCGCATTTGGGTTTTCATTTGGATTGGAATCATAAACGCCGTTGACATCCGTCAGAATTATCAGCAAATCGGCGTTAATTGCCAGTGCAATGTGGGAAGCCAAGGTGTCGTTATCTCCAACTTTAATTTCATCGGTTGAAATTGCATCGTTTTCGTTTAAAATTGGAATTGCATTCATTTCACGCAGTGCATTCAGCGTTGAATGAAGGTTCAAAAGCGATTGTGCGTTTGATATATCGTTTTTTGTTAGTAAAATTTGCCCAACTTTAATGTTACTTTTTGCAAATCCGGTAATGTATTCTTGCATCAAGTGAATTTGACCGATTGAAGAAAATGCTTGTTTTTGCGAAGTTTCAGTTGGTTTTGGCATGTTAAGAAGAGTTCTTGCTGTTGCAATTGCACCCGATGTTACCAGTGTTACTTGTGCGAATTTCATAACGGAGGAAATATCTGCAATAAAATTTTCAAACAAACCATTTTCCTTAAGCCAAATAACGGTGCTTGAACCAATTTTTATTACAATGTTTTGATATTTCTTAATAAGCATACTATTCTTTCCAAATGTTATGAGTTAAACAATACCAGTTTGTCGGATTTTTGGAAATCCAATCTTCAAAAGTGGTAAAAATTTCTTTTGTAAGTTCAATTTCATTTGCAAAATTGTGCGCGTTAGAAATTTCATTGCACGATATTTCAAAATTTGAAGCAGTTGATACGCATGTGAAGACTTTTGCTTGAGATTTAATCGCAATTCGTGCCATTGCAGTTGGAAGCATTGCTTTTTTGCCAAAAAATTCAATTGGTGAACCGTTTTTTGTGTCTTTTTGGTCAAGCAATACAACAACAATTCTGTTATTTTGAAGAGATTTTAGCATGTGCCTCATAGCAGCTTTGTCTCGCTTATCGATCATATGAATATTGCGACGCCTTGTATCGAAAATTTTACTTAACTTTGAATTGTTTTGTGCGCGAAATAACATTGTTAGTGGCAATTTGCAAACTTTTGCAAGATAGTTTTGTGCAATTTCCCAATTTCCAAAATGTGCTGAAAAGATAATAATTTTATCTCCATTTTTATAAGATTCAACAATGTCAGAAATATTTATATTTGACACATTCCTTTCAAGCCATTGTTTTGTAAGTTTTTTTTCGTGAATTGTTGTTAAAAACAGAGTTGTGACATAAGAACAATACTGCTTGAAAAGTTTAGAATATTCACCGTTGTTTAATTGCTGTTTTTGAATTATTTGCAAGTTTTTTTTGAAAATTTCAAAGCGAGTTTTTTGAAAGTGTTTCAAGCAAAAATACACAATTGTTCTGCCAAGGAATCTGCTGAAAAATGCGATTAATTTCAGAGGCAATGGCTTTATTATTGCAAAAATTGTTATGGCGAAAATGTATTGAATGAAGTATTTGAATTGTTTTAATTGTTGCTTTTTTAAAAAAATCATTTTGGTTTTTGTGTATATGTATCAATAATTTTTTATTTTCCATGTTGAAAAGTCAAGAACATTTAGTTGGTTTAAAATTTCCTGCCCTTGACCATGGCTTCGTTAGAATTGTCGACTTCATGGGTTCAGATTCCGCAATCGTTCAAGCGGCAAGGGTTTCTTACGGCGATGGAACGAAAACTGTCAATGAGGACAAGGGGTTAATTAATTATTTAATGAAACACAAACACACTTCGCCATTTGAAATGTGTGAAATTAAGCTTCATATTAAACTTCCAATGTTTATTGCAAGGCAATGGATTCGCCACCGCACGGCAAATGTGAATGAATGCTCTGCAAGGTATTCAATTTTGCCTGAAGAATACTATATTCCTGAACTTGAACATATTTTGCCCCAATCGGAAATGAATAAGCAGTGTCGTGGTGGTGAAATTTCCCCCGAATTTGCAAAAGATGCACAGAATTTGATTAAAGAATCTTCCAAGCGTTCGTATGAGGACTATCAAGCACTACTTGGCGATGAGGAAAATGGGATTGCTCGCGAAATTGCAAGAGGAGTTTTGCCGGTGAATATGTACACGGAATGGTATTGGAAAATTGATCTTCACAATCTTTTACACTTCATTCGCCTTCGAATTCACCCGCATGCACAATATGAAATTCGTGTTTATGCTGAAATTTTGGCAAAAATTGTGAAGGAATGGTGTCCGCTTGCTTATGGTGCTTTTGAAGAACATGTTTTAGGCGGACAAACATTTTCAAAATCGCAAATGGAAGTTCTGAAAAACCTTCTTTCGGGCGTTGAAATTAAGGCGGAAACCCTTTCAAAAAGAGAGCTTGCAGAACTTAAAAGTGTGTTTGGTCAAAATCATGAAAATTGATAGAATTAAGAATGATTGTGCTGGCGATTTTTCTTGCTTTTTTTATTGGGTACTGTGTAATCAATTCAATAAAGAAAGCAAAACTAATGGAAAATTTATGAGTCTTACATCCGAAATACTTGCAAGTATATTTCTGTTATTCACAAGTGGTATTGTGATTGGGTCAATGTTTTGGGCGGTGTATCAAATGAATAAAAATGATTCCAACACAACCACAAAAGAAAAAACTTTATGAAAATAATATCTTGGAATGTAAATTCTGTTAATACTCGTCTTGAACACCTTCTTCACATGCTCGAAAATGTTAAGCCAGATTTTGTGTGCTTGCAAGAAATTAAATGCGAAAATGCACGGTTTCCTGTTGAACAAATCACCGATATGGGTTATTGCGTTGCAATTTCGGGAATGAAATCCTACAACGGTGTTGCGATAATTTCAAAGCATAAGTTGGAGGATATCTCCTTTGAATTTCCGCACGCAGAAATTGATGCTCATAATGAGTTGTATCAGCAGGAACCGAGAAAGAATCTTGAATCTCGTTACATTGAAGCACTTGCTTGCGTTGGAAATTCTGCCGTGCGTATTGCCTCGGTTTATGTTCCAAACGGCGGAGTTTCCGCCAAAGAAGCCGACCTTGACCTTGGAATTTACGAAACGGAAAGGTTTAAGTATAAAGAAGCGTTTTATCGCGATTTCAAAAACCACTGCCAAAACCTTATTTCACAAGGCGAAAACCTTGCATTCGCGGGAGACTACAACATTGCCCCGCAAGCAATTGATGTTCATAATCCTAAAAATTGTGCTAAAAACATTGGTTTCCTGCCTCGTGAACAAGAAATTATCGCAAATTTCCAAACTCTAATGCCAGATTACTTCCGCAAGCTAAACCCTTCCGAAAACGGCTTTTCTTGGTGGGATTACAGAAGGGGAGGTTACCCTGAAAACCGTGGAATGAGGATTGACCAAATTCTTTTTTCACCAAATTTGGAAGAAAAAATTCAAGCAATTTCCGTTCTGCGAAACTACCGCGAAATGGAACGCCCTTCGGATCACGCCCCCGTTCTTGGCGAATTTGGGTTGTGAATTTTTGCAAATTTGTGTTGCAATATCCAATATAATGTGTTATCATATATTAAATAATTTAATATATGATATATGCAAAATACTCACATCGCAAACATTGGCAGACTAAGCAGACTAAACATTGTCAAGTATACAACTGAAAAACCTAAGCCTCTGGTGAATGGTCAAGTTCTTAGGTTGCGTGAAAAGAAAATGCAAATGCAAATGGAATATATCAATAAAAAACCTAAGACTCTGGTGAATGGTCAAGTTCTTAGGTTGCGTGAAAAGAAAATGCAAATGGATAATATATCTCAATTTCTTTCGTCGGGCAATCTTGCCACAAGTTCAACAGCAAAGCAGCGTGAACGAAAAGAGAGAGCTGAAAACTTGCATGCAAGCAATTCGTTGTAAAAATAAAAACTTGCTTGACAAATAAAAAAAAGCCTTTTACACGCCTTAACTTAGAAAATTTAATTTTGTTTTTATATGTTTGCTGTGGTAAAATCTGGCGGAAGACAGTTTAAGGTTGTTGAAGGTCAAGAACTTGACATAGACCTTATGGCTTTTGCGAATGAAGGTCATTTATTTGAAATCAACGAAGTATTGCTTCTAACATCCGGCAACGAAACATCATACAACCCAAAAGCGTCCGTGCAATGTGAAGTTGTTAAGCATTTTCGCGGTCCAAAACTGATTGTATTCAAAAACAGACAGCGTCACACTTTCAGAAAAAAGAAAGGTCACAGACAAGACTTCACAAGAATCAAAATCAATAAAATCGTTAGCAATTAATTAATATAATATGGCTAGTAAGAAGGCGGGTGGTAGTACCAGAAACGGAAGAGACTCCAATCCACAATACCGTGGTGTAAAAAAATTCGGCGGTGAACATGTTATTCCGGGTAATATCATTGTTCGTCAAGTTGGTAATAAATATCACGCAGGTGCAGGTGTTGGTTGTGGAAAAGATTACACACTTTTTGCCCTTTCAGAAGGAAGCGTTTCTTTCAGAGTTGGTGCAAGAAACAAAAGAATCGTTGACATCGTTCAATAAAATTTTGGGCATTTTCGGGTTTAATCCTGTAAAATGTCCTGCATTTTGGTAATTTTCTTGTTTTTAGAATCTCCCTCCAAAATTCTCACCTTCACACCATTTATAAGAACAACAGAAATATCGTCTGTAAATTTATCCGTTTCTGCGAAATTATAAGCATACCAAATCGTTTCAAACCAAAAACATTGCGGAGTCTGATTCCCAAACAACTGACTTCTGTCCAAAACCTCCACCACAAACCCATCTTTTGCCAGCACAATTGTATCAACAACAGGAATGGAAACGCTCAATGCTGAAAATTCTTTAAGACTTCCAACACAATTTTTTATAACATCTTCTGAAATGAATGGGCGGGCGGCATCATGAATTAACACATTGGAATGAATCCAGCCATTTTCGTGAATAAATTTTAGACCATTAAACGAGGAATTAAAGCGATTTTCTCCACCACAAATAACCGCAATTTTTTTATTTTCTGCAAATAATTTTTGTGTGTGAGCAATCCAATCTTTGTGACAAACAATCACAATATTATCAATTTCTTCAATTCCAGAAAAGGTTTCAACGCAATGTTCAATTACCTCCTTACCGTTAATTTTCACAAATTGCTTTGGAATTTCACCGCCAAAACGCAATCCGCTTCCACCCGCAACAATAATTGCAATGTTCATTTTTCTTGACATAACCAAGCGCATAATTTTAGGAAATTAAAGTTTATTAAGCAAAATGTCAACGGTTTTAATTACTGGCGGTGCAAAAAGGATTGGTTTTGAAATTGCGAATTTTTTTGCACAAAAAGGCTACGATATAGCACTTCATTGCAATGCTTCATTTGCAATTGCCACAGAAAATGCGAAATTTTTGCAAGAAAAGTTCAAAATTCGTTGCAAAACTTATCAATTCAACCTTGAAAATTGCAATGAAATTCCCAATTTCTTCCAAACAATTCTTCAAGATTTCCCGCAAATTGATATCCTTATCAACAACGCATCGTTTTTTGAAAAATCTTCAATTCAAAACACAATCATTGATGGTCTTATCAAAAACTTTTCCGTGCATTTTTTCACACCCACATTGTTTTGTCAAGCGTTTTCTATGCAAAAAAATCTTCAAAACGGGTTAATAATTAACATGCTGGACAAAAACACCACAAGAACCAAAACGCAATACTTTGAATATCTTCAATCAAAGAAATCCCTTTTGGAATTGACGAAATATCTTGCGGTGGAACTTGCTCCAAAAATTCGCGTAAACGCAATTTCCCCCGGTTTTATTATTGAAGAAGAAGGTATTTCCCCGGATGATTCCTACATTGCTCACAAACTTGCCTCAATTCCAATGAAAAAACAAGGAAGCGTTGAGGACATAATTCTTGCGGTGGAATATCTTGTGAATGGAAATTATGTGAATGGGCAAAATTTATTTGTTGATGGCGGTGCGTTTTTATTGAACGATTAATTGGGCGATTAAAATTGATAATCCTTAACGCCCAAATTCCCTTTTCCCTCTGGGCGAATTATCAATGGTGAAACAAAGCCATCGGTGCATTGAATGTCGATTTTTGTCAACCTTGTTTTGGAAATTTGTGCTAAAATAAACTTAAAACGCTGATTTTCGTACATTTTAAAACAGTATCCACACGAAGCAAATGCACGAATTTTGTTCAAAATTTCAATTGTTGAATTTGAGAAATCCTTAAGCTCAAGTTCAGATTTTTCAATTTTTTTTGCGTAAACAACCGCTTCATCATTTTGAACTTCTTCCATTGTTGAACCGTTTTTTATTAAATTCACAATTAAACTTGCACCAATATTTGCAAATTTTTCGTGTAATGTTAATGAATTATCACTTTCCAAAATTTCATAACTTTGCCTTGCAATAATGTTTCCTGCATCAAGTTTTTTTGTCATTTTAATAACGCAAACATCTGTGGTTTTGTATCCTTTTTCAAGCGTCCTTTCAATTGGAGCAGCCCCCCGAAACAACGGTAGAGATGATGGGTGTAAATTCACAAAATTTTTTGCGGAATTTAAAATTCGCTCGGGCAGAATCATTCCAAACGAAACAACAACCGCAAAATCAATTTCTTTTAAATATTCTTCAAATTCTTCCGTCAATTTTTCATGAGTATAAACCCGCCCAATACCCAAACTTGTTGCAAGTTCAAAAATTGGCGTGTTTGTAAGTTTTTTTCCGCGATTCGCCTGCTTTGCAACCCCCGTTACAACAAATTCAACGCCAAAGTTTTCGTGCAATTGTTTCAAAGTTTCTGTCCCAAATTCACTTGTTCCAAAAAATGCAATTTTCATATACTTATTAAATTAACTGAAATTGTGCGTGCGGTTTTTCTTTAACTTCTTCTTGCGGTTGTTCTGAATTTTTGTTCAATCGTTTTGCTAACCGCTGTGGAAGATAGATCAGTGATTTCATCTCATATTTTTCCAAAAACTTTGTTATTTCTTCAAAATGGATATTTCCAATGCTAAAATTCAAAGAATCATCAATTTCAACATCGTAATTCAAGCTTGCAAGTTGTTTTGAAAGAATGCCCATTTGGGAATAATTTTGAATTGCATCTTTTAATTTCCCGTTTGGAATTTTTTCTGCATTTGCAATAATTTCCTCTAATGTGCCAAATTCTTTAATTAACTTCACTGCACCTTTTGCCCCGCAACCTTTCACGCCGGGAATGTTGTCTGAGGCATCGCCCAATAGTGAAAGGTAATCAACAACAAACCGTGGTTCAATGCCAAATTTTTCAATAACATCGTTTGTTTCAAAAACTTTATCCTTAAAAATATCAACGCAATTCACATTTTCGCAAACAAGTTGCATAAGGTCTTTATCTGATGTTACAATCGAAAACTTTCCTTGCGAAAACTTTCCCTGTTTTTTTGTCACAATTGAAGCAATGATATCATCTGCTTCAAATCCGTCTTTTTTAATATTTGCAAGCCCTGAACAATCCAAGAATTCTTGCAAAATTGCAAATTGTGGAATCATATTTTGTGGAGTTTCCACCCGATTTGCCTTGTATGCTTCATAAATTTCACTGCGAAATGTTTTTTTCCCGGAATCAAGGGTTATCACCATTTCTTCAACTTTGTGTTTCTCTATTAAATTGAAAATTGTGCGAATAAAGCCAAAAACACCGCCAATTGGAATGTCTATGCTTGTTTTCATGTTTTCCGCTGTGTAGTATGTGCGAAATAAAATTGAATAGCAATCAACAACAAAGATTCGTTTCATAAATTTGTTGCGTAATCAATCGCTTTTTTTGTTAAAATTCGCCCCCTTGGAGTTCGCTGAAGAAATCCGATTTGCATAAGATATGGCTCAATAATGTCTTCAATTGATCCTCTATCTTCGCTTA
>Ga0214919_10012414_pt1 | contig 10465 bp, 9 predicted proteins | sample LL1503_MetaG_FD_177994 | JGI IMG/M metagenome (GOLD analysis project Ga0214919, IMG submission 177994) | Freshwater microbial communities from Lake Lanier, Atlanta, Georgia, United States - LL-1503 | ecosystem: Environmental > Aquatic > Freshwater > Lake | place: USA: Georgia | collected 2015-03-15 | reverse complement strand
CCTTCCAACTCCGCCTCTTTGGCATTGGCCTCGGCGCCTTCGACAGGGCGAAATGGCTCCACTGGAATTGGTTTGGGCTGCTCGTAATCTGGTCCCACCATGCATGAGGCGCAAAGCAAAAGCGCCGCTGCGGCAAGTGGCTTCCAAATATGTTTCGCTGCGCAATTCATTGACTCAAAGTGTACATCAATATGCTTGGCGAATGCCACTAGGTTATTGAATTTACCCGCGTCCGTTCCCAATATGAAAGTGCGCAAGGACACGCCGACACTGATAAGCAGAAGCGCCCCGCAAACTTTACAAATTGTGGGAATAGCCATTGGCGAAAGTTTTGTATTCTGTGTTTTCAATGCACGGACACCATGAGCAAACTTTGTTGCGGCAAGCCGGCTGGGCTGGTTGGGCCTGGCTTGCGGTTCTGCTGACTACTTTTTTCGCGCAAGCTTTGGCGCTCTTTGTTCCTTTCATGTCCATCAAAGTGGTCTTGGTTGGCAACGATATTTATTCGCTGCCCAATTCAGTGCGGCTTATGTGGGAATCCGGAATTTATGTCGTGGCCATCTTGATCGCATTCTTCAGCATCACATTTCCATTTCTCAAATTGGCGGTCTTGTTAGTGGTTTGGGTGGCCATTCCGCCAACCCGCGAGCGCGAGCGAATCCTGTATTGGCTGTGCTTGCTGGGAAAATGGTCCATGCTGGATCCCTTTATTGTGATCCTGCTCATGGTGCTCGCCACGGATCAATGGGCGGTGAGCACGCAAACTTTTTCCGGGGTGTATTTATTTCTTGGAGGCATCGCATCCGCGATCATGCTGTCCACCATCGCCACACAAATTGATCGATGGGTCAACCCGTACGCGCAAGGAGCCACACCCACTTCCACAGTGAAGACCAGGCTGATTCAGAACAGCGGTTGGCTCAGCGTGGTGGGTCCCATCACGCTTATTATTTCCGCGGTCTGTTTTATTATCGCGCTGGTCACGCCTTACTTTCAATTGAATCAATTTCTATTGACCAGCGATCAGTACTCCATACTTTCCAGCCTGACGGCGTTGCTGCAATCGCATCAACCAGCTTTGGCGGCGCTGGTTGCAGTTGGACTGATCATCGCGCCAAGCATTGTGTTGATCATGCAAATTTGGCTGTGGATTGCGCCGGCAACCCAGGCCAAACATCAAAGGCGCAACCGCCGCCTGCGCGCGGTTCATGAATGGTGCATGTTGGAGGTATTTGCCTTAGGTTTGCTGCTGTTTCTGTGGGAGGGAACAACCTTGATGAAGACCGACGTGCGCGCGGGACTTTGGGTGATCCTGGGGACCATCGTGATTTATTACACGGGAAGTTTTGTGAGCCTTGTGGCGCTTGAGCGAATCGCCAAGCGAGCAGACACTTCAAAATTGATCGAAGCGAGCGGCTTTACTCATTGAAATCTCCGCGTGCGGGAATCCATTGGCACCGCGCCGCCGCTCGCGCTTGAGTTGATCCAAAATATAAATGGCATGTCGCGCGCCAAATTTTTGTGCGCTTGAGTTCACGCACCGCCGCAACAATTATTTGTCGAACTCACCCTTGAGTTTGATCAGGGCATTCGTGAGCGCGTCAATGTGAGTTTGTTCATGCGCCGCGCTCACTTGCACGCGCAGGCGCGCGTGGCCCTCGGCCACAACTGGAAAACCAAATCCAATCACGAACACGCCAAGCTCCAAAAGACGGCGACTCATGGCGATGGCTTTGGCGGTGTCATGCACAATGATTGGACAAATCGCGGTCTCGCTTTCCAGCACAGTGAAGCCCGCTTTGCGAATACCCGCGCGAACGGCGGCCACATTGGCGCGCAACTTGGCCACGCGCTGCGGTTCACGCTCCAAGATTTCAATGGCGCGGTTGGCGCTGCAAGCGATGGTGGCCGGAAGCGCGTTGGAAAATAAAGTTGGCCGTCCGCGCTGCACAAGCAGCGTCATGGCCTCGCGGCTTCCGGCGATGTATCCACCCGCGCCGCCACCAAGCGCTTTGCCCAGCGTGCCCGTGAAATAATCTATTTTTGTCGCCGGCATGTTCCAATGCTCGTGCGTGCCGCGACCGGTCGCGCCCATCACGCCAGTGCCGTGGCTGTCATCCATGATCAACATGGCTCCGTAGCGATCGCACACCGCGCGCAACTCTGGCAGATTCGCCACGCTGCCCTCCATGCTGAACACGCCGTCGGTCACCACCCACAAAGTTCCGGTGAGTTCTGGATTGGCGCGCAACTCCTCCAACTTCGCGGCCAGTGATTTGGCGTCGCCATTTTTGTACACGCCGCGCAGCAATCCTTTCTTGATGCTCACAGCCAAGCGAATGCCATCGATAATGCTGGCGTGGTTCAATTCATCCGACACAACGGCGTCCCCGGGCTCGCAGAGCGTGGCGAAGATGGCCTCGTTGGCGTTCCAACAACTTGTGAATGTGTAACTGGATTCAACGCCGTAGAAACGCGCGATGGTTTTTTCCAGGGTTTCGTGGCAATCAAATGTGCCGCAAATAAATCGCACACTTGCGGTGCCCGCGCCATATTTGCGCAATCCGTCCACGCCAGCTTGAACTACTTCTGGATGATTGGCCAGACCCAAATAATTGTTGCTGCAGAAGCATGCCACGTCGCCGTATCCGCGCAACTTCACGGTGGCGTCCATGGGACCCTCGATGGTCTGCAACAATTTCAATTGGCCATTTTGCTGCAATTGGCGCAGGATTTCATGGGTGCGGCCTTGGAAATTTTCAGTGCTCTTGGCGATGGCGTTGCTGCTGGTGGTCATGGTGTGTTGCCTTGCATCGTGTTGAAATAAAATAAAAATTGAATATCACAATTGCGGTTCAGACGAATGGGCCGCGTAACGGGCCTTGATGGCGGGAACTAAATATTGCTCAAAGGCGCTCTCCAACGTGTGGGTTGGTTTCCAACCCCAATCGCGCCGCGCCGCGGAATCGTCTATGTCCTCGGGCCAACTGTCAATGATGGATTGACGACCAAGATCCGGCGTGAAAGAAATTTCAGCTGCCGGGAAATATTTTTTCACGCAACGCTGGAAGTCGGCGGCGGTTGGAGAAAAACCGGAGACGTTGTAGACGCAGCGCGTGAGATTTTTCTTGGGTGCGGCGGCTAATTGCGCCAAAGCCAAGACCGCCTCGGGCATAGTCATAAAAGAAATTCGGCTGTCGGGACGCACAAAGCAAGCGTAGGGCCTTCCCTGCGCCGCGGCGTGAACCATTTCAGGTCCGTAGTCGCTGGTGCCGCCAGCGGGCACAGTGTGTGCGCTCATGATTCCTGGAAATCGAATGGAGCGAAAATCAATCGCTTGAATCACGCGGTCCTTCGCCAACTTGCGATAATGCTCTTGGTAGTAGCGTCCCAAATGCTCGCCGGCCAATTTGTTGATGCCGTACATGGTGTGCGGTTCGAGATATTGATCTTCTTTCACGCTCTTGGCGCGCTGTTTTTCCGCCAATGACGGCAATCCGTAGGCTGCGATGGAGCTTGGAAAAATAAATTTCACACTGCGACCGTGGCTGCGCGCTTGCTCGGCGGCCAACTTCAACAAGTTCAGCGTGCCCACCACGTTCACTTGGTGCGCCGTCTCCGGCGCGAACTCTCCGCGCGTGGAAAGCAACGCGGCCAAGTGGAAGACCTCGTCCACTTCATACATGGCCAACAAACGTTCAAGCAGCGAGTGGTCGCAAATATCGCCCACAAATGAATTGTCGCAGTGCGCGCGGATGTTCGGATGCAATTCGCGAATGTCCACCGCCACCACGTTGCTTTCTCCGCGTTTCGCCAGCAATTCAATCAGCGCGTGGCCCAATTCGCCTCCGGCCCCGGTGACCAAAATGGCTTTGCGTCTTTGATGTCCACTGGTGGACTCCGTCGTGTGTGTGTGTGTTAAGGAATTCATTATTTTTAGACCACGCATTTATATTTCATTAAAATTGTTTTCGCTTTCAACACGCCGGCAAGCTCATCGCCAGGGCCCTTGTACAAGATGGTCACCGGACCACGAAATGTGGTCGCGCGAATTTGCCGCATGAGATAATCGGATTTAAAATTCACGGAGTCGCCATCCGGTGCGAAGTCCGTGTAATCAGCCAAAATGGATGCCGCGTAAGGCAGCAACAAATCCATGCCGCGCCCGCGATTATAAGTTTCTTGCTCGCTTATTTTCCAAGAATCAAAGGCTGGCTCCAAACGAATTGCTGGATTCTTCAACTGCTCCATAAGCGCGGCCATGAATGTTCCGTTGCTGGTGAAGCCACCCAAAGATTGCGCCACCAGTGGAAGACCAACCGCCGCGGCCACTTTGAAAGCCAAGTCGGCGCCCGCGACCGCGCGCGGAAGTTGCTCCTCGTATGTTCCCTCGCCGCGCAGGTCAATGGCCAAGCCGGTGCATGCAAGTTCGATGGCGATATCGCACCACGGCTTCAACTTTTCAACCGCGGCCCCACTCACGCCCGCATCGGCGCTTGCCAAACCAATTCCGATCGATGGATCAATCAACAGACTTCGCACGCCCTGCGCGTCGCATGCCCCGCGCAATGTCTTGGCCGATGCCTTTGTGATTCCCGGCAGCAAGCGTCCACTCCACTGCACCCGAGTCAAACCGCATTGCATTTTGACCCATTGAGGAAATTTTTCTAGCGTGAGTGTTCCATCCTTGAACATGCGATGGAACGACGCTTGCGCAACCGCCAGCGCATTGAAGCCGCCAGATTTATTCTTGACAGCCGCGTCCTGATTGGGAACGGTGGAGTGCGCTGAGGCGGCGGCGGAGCTATCCGCTTGCGGCGAGTCCGCCACGCATGCCGCCGTGAGCAATCCTATTGGCTTCAAAATATTTCCAAGAAATAATCGTCGTTGCATGCAAATTCTGCGCGCCAAGCGAGGCGCGTCACTCCCTAGGAGTTTGATGCGGATGAAGCAATCGATCCGCCATGTCGTCCACGCTGGTCCAGCGATGCGAATTGGAATGCAAGATTGTGCTGATAATGGCGAGCACCAAAGGCACTACGAACAACGCGAGAATCACCTTGGGTTGTTGAGTGTCGGGCAGCGAATCCCCGATGATGGCGCCAATAAACGCGGCGCACGCGCCATACAAAATGGCGTTCAAAATAAACAAGCGAATGAAGTGTCGAATTGGGGTCGGCTTGCGCGCGGACATATGTGGCTTGGAATGCTCGGAATTGTGTGAATGGCTCATCGCTTCAGAATAGCGAAAGAAGCGGCCATTGGTTGGCGCCAAGAAACGAATTGAATCAGCGCCAGTGCGTAAAAAGTTCAGTGCTGAAATATCGCTCCATGCGGTCGCAAAGAATGGTGACCAACCACGTGTTCTCGCCAAGCGTGCCGGCCACCTGAAGCGCCGCCGCAACATTGAGGCCGCTGCTTGGACCCACTGGAAATCCTTTGCGAATCAGCGCGCGCGTGGTGCTCATGGCCAGCTCATCGGACACTTCAACCTCTTGCAAATGCGCGATTTCTTTGGGCCTGTAAATCTGGCTCATGCCATCAAGCACGCCAGGAATGCGCGACGAGAAAGAGCACTGCTCGAGCGATGAAAAACAATCCTCGCACAAAATATTTTTGCCCGACGCCACGGGCCGCACCGCGAATGGAAGGACATTGAAACCATGATCGCGCAATCCGTGATACAGGCCCACCATTGTTCCACCCGTTCCAACTCCGCTTGTGAACGCGATTGTGTTCACCGACGCGGGCGCGCGCGCTTTCACCCACCGCGCGATTTCCGCCGCCGTGCTTAGGCGATGCGCCTGCGCGTTGTCCATGTTTTGAAATTGCCGCGGCAGAAAAACTTTGGTGGAGGCGGCCAATTCTTGGCACGCGTTGTTGGCGCCTTGCATACCCAATGATTTTTCAGTGAAACGCACCTCGCCGCCAAAGCCTTGGATCATCAAGATGCGCTCGCGGCTCACGCCCTCGGGCATGATGGCGATGAACTTCAATCCCAAATGCGCGCACACCATGGCCATGGCAATGCTGGTGGATCCACTGCTCACTTCGGCAACCAAATCGCCGCGGCGCACCACCCCTTCGCGCCAGGCCTTGGTTAAAATAAATGTGGCGATGCGATCCTTGGTGCTTCCAGAGGGATTCATGAACTCGCACTTGCACAAAATGGGCGGACTGTCAGCCTGCAAATGCATTGGAATCAAGGGCGTTGGCGCCAATTCCAGCATGGACAAAAAATCCTCCGCCGTGGTGAAGGACGGAATTGGATTGGCGGCATACGACATATTTTTAGTCTACCCGCCACACGCCGGACTTCGAATCGTGGCTTGGGAACAATTGCAAATTGATATCGCGCGCGAATAGTTCGTACTATTGCCCCACCAACTCAAGGCAAAAATGAAATCAATATTTCGGAATCTCCAATTTTTGTATTGCATCATGCATGTTGGCCTCGCGAGCACCGTGCGGGGATTGCCCATTGTTGCCACGCCTATCTTGGTGTGCTGCGCCTCCACTGGGCAAGAAATTCCTGTGGCAACCGCCTGGAAGAATGTCGACATCTCCGAAACAGCCTTGAGAAATGCAACAAAGCGTTTGCAGGATTCATTAATCACCGCAGCCAATGACATGGATATCAATAATTGCGGAGATCTTGGCACGAACGCGTTGCGTCAATCTTTTCTTGATGCGCTGCAAGCCACCACATCTTTGAAGCCATCCATGTCCTCCGCCGCGTTGCTGGCGAAGACCCGCGTGCTCGGATCGATTCAGGATTTACGCCGCGACGCCGGTTCGTTGAAAACCGGAATGATGCAACTGGTGGATGCTTTTTCCCGCGGTGAAGAAAATCCACAAGACCGCGGCGATATGGTGAATTCTCTGTCGCGCATAAAAGGGGAAGCCGAAAGCGCGGCCGATTTGATCAAGTACGCGGAACATATCGCGGCGCAACTGCAACGCTTGGGCGGTTGAAATTTGGGGATCAATCAAAAAGCCACCTACGGGACTCGAACCCGTGACCTGAGCTTTACGAAAGCTCCGCTCTACCAACTGAGCTAAGGCGGCATGACGTCCGCTCACGCGCACGCGATGCGAACCGAAAACTTATTTCAATATCAACTTCAATACTTGGGCCGTTCCCACTCTCAACGCGCCGTAGGCTTGCGCCAAAGCGTCCGCGTTTGCGCCCTTGGCTTCGGTCAACGCTTGTCGCAAACGATCGATTTGTTTTTCCTCGGATTGATTGCCGTACAAACGGCCGCTTTCTGCCACAGATTGCAGAAGCGCGACTTGCTGGGCCTCGGTCGCCGAAAGCGCCGCGTTCAGCAACGCACGTTGAGCGCCAACTGTTGGCATGACCGCCAACACGCGGGCAACAAGGATTTGCGTGTCGGCTGTTGTCGCGGAAAGCGCGTCGATCAAGTCCTGTTCAGCGTCCGCCACCTTACATGGAGACATCTGCATTTCACCAATTTTGCGCAGCACTTGAAGCGTTTCAATCTGTGCGGCGCCTCCATCGGCGCCGTCGGTCGCGCCGATTGTTCTCGCTATGAGCTGCTTGGCCGCGGCTTGAAATTCAATTTCACTTCGACCTTGGAACCACAACACAATGGTTGGATCTTGTCGAGTCGCTTGGTCGACACGAACTTCATCGGCTTCAGGAATGGCCATCACAATTGGAGTGGAAGCCAACACTGGATTGGATCGAAGTTGCGACACCATCAATTTCATTTCGCCAGCGCCACCTTCGGCGATGATCAGGTCTGGCGCGCCGCGTCCCGAAAGAGTGGCCAAAACCGCCGACGCGGATGCGTCGGAAGAAAGAAGCGTGCAACCGATCTGCGACAAGCGTCCTTCCAATTCGCGCCGCTGCGATTCATCGCTGGCGATCACCACTGTGCGCAAAGATCCACCTTGCTTCACCGCGCTACCCAAGATGGGCACAACCCGCTCCGAGCCCTGAAATGATTTGCTGGGCATCGCATGTCCAATCGCCAACGCCGCCGCAGTTCGAATAGAGCGGCTTGAATTCATGAGGCAACTTAAAATCGGACTTCCTTCTTTCGAGTCCACCAACATCGATTCGCTGGCGGTCTTTGCCAAAATGGAAATGGCGATTTTTGTGAGCCCGGGATCATTCACAGAGCGCGCCAGTCGCAACACTCGTTCAGCTTGAACGGGGCCAGCGGCGAGAGCGATGCTCATGATGGAAATATCCGCGCCATCCGTGGACAGGGCTGCCTGGCTTCGCAATCCAGCGGCGATGTAAATGGAAAGCCCCTCTTCCGCAGACGGATCAATTCGCATCGCTTCTTGGGCGCATCGTTGAGCCATCACATCGCCATAAATTTCGGTTGCCACCAACTTGGGAATAATCGTGCCAGCCGCATCAACAGACCATGTGACTTGTTTCGACTCGCTCGGATAAGGAGTCAATGCGTCGCGCGACACAAAATAATCGCGCGCCATTGATGTCCATAAATTCAGTTCCGAAACGTTTGCGATTTTCAGCGAACGCAACGCCGTGTCCGCGGCGTTTTTCACGTCGATTGATTTTGCCAAACGCAATGTTTTTGCGAGCCACGGAGCGGCTGTCTTGGAATTGATCGCGGTCAAGATATTGCAAATGGCCACTTGTTCCTCGGGCGCCGCGGTGACCAATACTTCGCACAAAGGCAAAACAGCGGCTCGTCCAATTTCAGCCAAAGTTTGGGAAGCGCGCAATTGCAACTGCGGAGTTCGCTGATCAAACAACGCCTTCAACAGCGAAGGAACAGCGTACGAGCCAGCCGCCACAAGCGTGCCTTTGGCCATGGCTTGTTGACGCATCGTTCCACCAAGTTGACGCACCGCCTCGTCGATGCGCGCGGCATCGCGCGCCAATTCCAAACGCCCCGCCGAAACACGGACATCTATTTGCGAAGCCATTGCGCCAACTTCGCCCATTCCCTTGGATGCGAGCACGGCACGCGCAAGGCGCTCCTGCAATCCCGCGCCATCGATCATTTGCGCGAGTTGTTGATTGGTGACTCCGCTATCAAGAAGAAATTTAGCGTTGGTTTGCGCCACTTCCTTGCGCCCCGCGAGAACTCCGTAGAGAAAATCATCCATCGCGGTTTGCGCCGCGGCTGGAGTTTCAATTTTATCCGCTGGAGATTTTTCGGTGGCGGCTGACCCAGCCGTGTCCGTGGTCGTCGCCTCGCTTTGCGTCGCGGCGTCCTCTTGCGCGACAAATGAAGCGCGTGAAACGTTTGTCAAGATCAAAGCCAATGCGATCGAAGGGGCAATCAATTTCACGGGGTTCTCCATACTGGGTCTTTGCAAATCAGATGAGGGGTGAATCTACGGCATATTGGCTTGGCAGGTCAACGTCGATGCGTTTAAAAATCAGGCTCGCGCCACAACTTGTAAAGTCGCTAAACTCTGTTCGTCTTGGTGGATTGTGGTAGTTCCACAATAGCCAGACAACTTTTGCGTATTGTCGGCAAAAGTTGCTTAGGGAAGGCGGTGAAAATCCGCCGCGGACGCGCCGCCGTAACGAGTTGTGGGCTTTCAAACCCACTACAAGCGCCCAATTGCCACTGGTTCCACTTGGAACTGGGAAGGCGGGCGCTTGAAATGCTCGAAGCCGGAAAACCTGCCAAGACCATCGGTCTCTGCCCTCGCGAACTTAGGGTAAGGACAAGGCTTCTCTATTTTGGAGCCCGACATTGCGTGTACTTTCAACTTTGTATTCGCGCTTGCATGATCAATTCGATTGCCAAATGCGTTTGTCTTTTTTATGCAAGTCCAATTTGCGAAGTCGCTGCGCACGACTGCGCGGTGCTTCGCATGCAACAACTTTATTTATTTTCCTAATCACAACCTGTGAATGTTTTTCGGATTCCCCATTTGCCACGCGCGTGGTTTCGTACGTCGCGGGCACTGGCGCCGCGGCAAGTCATCGCAATCCACAAACGGCCCTTGGCGAACCATCGCGCGCCACTGGAACAACCAGCGCTCCGGAAACTGTGACGCCATTTCAGCCCGCTTGGATGACCAATCAAATTGTTTCAATTGGAGCTGGTGGATCGCTCACGCTTGAACTAGGCCAACCCGCGATTGATTCGCCAAACAATCCATTCGGCGTGGATCTGATTGTGTTTTCCAACGCGTTCTTTTCGGATGTTTCTGGCGGCGGCGGTAGTCCTGGCTATTGCTTCTCCGAAGGCGGCGTGATCGATGTGAGCGATGACGGCGCGACTTGGTTTGAAATTCCCGGCGCGCAAGCGGATGGCCCAATGCCAACCATGGGATTTATTGATGCGGGGCCATTTGATAGCGTGCCTGGTTCGCTGCCGAGCAATTTTCGCAAGCCCATGAATCCCGCGATCACGCTTTCCAATTTGCAAAACTTGGACTACGTGGATGTGATCAACGCCTATGACGGATCGGGCGGTGGCGTGGGTGTTGATTTGGCAAG
>Ga0214919_10012412_pt1 | contig 10467 bp, 8 predicted proteins | sample LL1503_MetaG_FD_177994 | JGI IMG/M metagenome (GOLD analysis project Ga0214919, IMG submission 177994) | Freshwater microbial communities from Lake Lanier, Atlanta, Georgia, United States - LL-1503 | ecosystem: Environmental > Aquatic > Freshwater > Lake | place: USA: Georgia | collected 2015-03-15 | reverse complement strand
CCTTTCCGCCCTTAGCGGCCTTAGCGTGAGATAAAAACAGTCCGGCCTGGTCGTGCCTCGAAGGGCGCAAACCCTGCGAAGCTCAGCACTGGTAGGGCGCATCATCCCTGATGCGCCGGTTCAACCCCCAAGATCTCAACGAGCATTCCTACATTCTCACCCGCCAACCCCAGGAATGCGGCACCTGGAAAATTGAAGCTTAGTATTGCCAATTGCTACATTGGGTACTACCATGTCTATATGACAACTTTCTCGCTGAAGCTCGACGAAAAGCTGGCCGCATCTCTTGCCGCAGAGGCGCGTATGCGCCGCACGACCCGCTCCGAGCTTTGTCGTCGTGCGATCGCTGGACTCCTTCGTCAATCGGGGAAAAGCAAGCCCACTCTGTTTCAGCAAACCCAAGACCTTTCTGGGGCAGGTTCCAGCGGCTTACGTGATCTCTCCTCTAACCCTCGACATCTCGTCGGCTTTGGCCAAAAAGCACGTTGATCATCGCTGACACAGGTCCCCTTGTCGCTTATCTCGATCGAAGCGATCAACATCACGTTTGGGCTCGGGACGTGATGAATACCCTCACCGAACCTCTTCTAACTTGTGAAGCAGTCATAGCTGAGGCCTGCTTTCTTCTGCAACGCGGAAAAATCCCCTCGAGCTTACTTCTTCAAATGATCGAGCGTGGTGTGCTGAAAACCCGCTTCGCTGCTGAACCGGAAGTTCGATTTCTCCGCACTCTTATCGGACGATATGCGGACGTACCCATGTCCTTCGCCGACGCCTGCCTCGTGCGAATGTCCGAACTTCTTCCCAAGGCTCAAGTATGGACTACCGATTCAGACTTCACCATCTACCGCCGGGACCGCCGCTCCTTAATCCCCCTGATCTCTCCATCCAGCGCTAGTTGAAAAAAGCGAGCTACGTCCGACCCCACCCAATCCACAATTAAAAATCCAATCGTATCCTTAATCCCTTCACCCCATAACCTCTGAATCTGCAAACCCTGCGTAGCTCAGCGAGCTTGCCGAGACTGAGCGAAGCAGGGCTCAAAACCTCCAATTCATCTCAAACTCGGCCGCTTGGGTGTAGAAATTCTGCATCGTGTAACCCCCAAAATCAGGACTGAGAACCCCATCGAGCCGATAGGCGATCGACACATCGAATCCCGGCGCCACCTGGTACCCGCAACCGAGAAAAGCTTCCCACGCCCCCATGAAGTTCGACTGATTGAAATCCCCTTGATAGTTGATCGTTCCCGAAATCGTGCTGACAGTCAGCTTTTGAAACATGCCTCCTCCGCCTGCACCTACAAATGGTCGCCACCCGTCACCGATCGGATAAGAAAACTCGACGTTCACCATCAATGGCACTTGCAGAAGATAACCTTGAGCATCCAGTTTCATTGTTCCATTTAGATTTGGATCACCGCTAACCCCAGTGAAAGTCCCATTTCCCGTGACCGTGTACGATTCGACCGTGTTGTAGATACAGCCAGTTTCGAATTCGAAATTGATCCATTGGTTCAAGCGATATCCTGGAGCAAAATCGAAACGGAAGCCTGGGTTGAACCCGATCGACTCATAACTAATCGTTCCATTGAATGGGACCGATGTGGCAAAGAGGGGATTGATGTTCGATTGCGGGTAATCCCGATTATCCCGCTGGGCGACCGCCATATCGGAGTTGACCGTGCCACCGAGGGCAATTCGCAGGCCAGACCCTGGACCCGTGACCGGCTGAGACTGCACATCCGTTAGGGACAATCTCTGGGCAAAAAGACTCGATCCACAAAAAAACACCATAATCAGTAAGCTCAACTTGAAAAGCGTGAATCTCGGAATCCCCGAATCCCTGAATCCCTTCGCGCATCTTTGGGCCTTCATACATTCATGCCTTTGTTCAGAAGCGAATCGTCACCGTCCCCATCAATGACATTGAGGGAACCGACTGGGCTGCGATCGAATTCAGGTATCGAAACTGAACATCCACCATCAGATCGGGCTCGCCCGGGTTGATCTGGATTCCTCCAAACCCCTGGAAGGCGGAAAGGGTTTGGCTTCCAGTCACATCGTTGGGAGATCCGGTGATAAAAACTTGGCGGAAAATTCCGCCCATCCCACCCCCAGCCACGAGCCGAATTTTGGAATCGGCCAAAGGGTCGGTTCGAAAAATAAAATTCCCCATCATCGGAACCTGAAACAGTTGGATATTCGTCACTTGGCTCATTCCTGCCGCAGAAATTCCCTCCAGCTGATTTTGGTACACCGAGTTATAGAGAAGACCCCCCTCGATCTCGAAAGCGATGTTGTCGTGAAACTGGGCGCCCAGCATCACGCTAGTGGCGAAGCCGGGCTGCATCTCGACATTTCCGCTGATGCCAAAGTCGGGATAGTCGACTGATGTGACAAAGCTAAGACCAATCCCTGTTCGCACATAAAATGGTGTAAGCGGGTTAGCCTCATCGCTGAAAACGGATAATTTTCCGCTTTCCGACTCTTGACCCACTGGTTTTGTTCCTGGAACAGGTTGATCCACCAGCTCCGCATTCGGATCGGTTAAAAGGGAGGGAGGTTTGGAAAGAGGGTGGGGATTGGCGGGATCATCGGCACGCACAGCCATAGCTGTAAAAAGCCCCATAAAAAGGAACACACCCCATCTGCACATAGAGCAAGGGTGAAATGCTGAAAATAAGCTTCAAGTCCCTAACCGAGAAACAAAAAAGAACGTGTGAATAGACATCGAAATGTCACACGATCTGAGGCTTATTCCGAAAAACTTAGTTCTTAGGAATGCGAAAGGTATGCAGTGGATCCGCTTTTTCTTTCCAGATCACGAATCCTTCGCCTGCATCCACTTTTTCCAGATATTCTAGGGGAGAAGCCCATTGATCCAGGCGGGCACTGTGAATCAGTCGCCAACGGGCTAGGCCACTCGGGTTCGCAGAATAAAGAGCAAAGCTCTTTCTTTGTACGCCTTGGCACAGTTCAATTCGATCCAATCCGTTGGGAGTGGGGCCTGACTTAAAGCCTTCCAAGGAAGACCCCCAATCGACGCCAAGCCTCAAATCACGGGGAAATGGATAGGAAACATAGTTGTAGCCTTTTTGGAGTGGCACGGGACAAGGGATTTTGCGAACAATGCCCGTGAACCCTCGAGATAGCCCACGATGATCTCCGAATTTGATTCCGAATGCTGATCCTGGAGGAAGGATCAGCTCCTCAGTGCGGAGTGCTCTGGCTGTTGCTGAATCTTTCCAAAGTAAAGTGCTTCCGGATAAGTTGACTTGTGCAGATAAAGAGGCAGGAGCTGGGAAAGGAAGAAAGAATTGAAAGGACTTGGGATTTTCCCCTCCGCTTTGAATTCGGCGAAGGAGGGTGTCATCGACAAGGTAAGGCAAGGTGATGTGAGGGCGGACTTCAATTGTTGCGCCCACCAGAGAGCTGTCGATGGGCCCTTTTGTATTCCAAGTGGAACTCGCTGCAACCAAAGCGTGGTCGCTACGGATGCGTGTTGCGGCCTCATCCAGTTCGAACCGATGTCCTAACCATGGGTGGGTCGCGGGGCCCGCTACCTCAACGTAATATTCCGAACCAGAGACCAAAGCAGAGCCAAAGGCGGTATCTTTAAAGGAAGGAGTCCATTGAATGACTGCCGCTGATTGCACCGCAGTGACTGGTCCAGATGAAAGGGCAGGATGTTGGAGGGGGACTCCTACGAGCTCTAAATCTTTTTCTAGCGTGAGCGAGTATCCCGCGGTTTCTTGCGCTTGGAGGCAGAAAACAGAAGAGGTGCTCAGGAGGAAAAAAAGTGCGACGTTGGTTATGTTTAGAAATGTTTTCATATTTATATTTCTTTAGCGAACAGTCAGGGAGACAGCTTTTTTAAGCCAACCTTTTCCATTCTGAATGAATATTGTTACGGAATAGGTTCCTGCAGTTGTGGGGGTTCCTGTAACCATTCCAGTCGAAGAGTTGATCGTTAAGCCAGGAGGGAACCCATACCCAGAAATTCTTAGCCCTAGTTCTTGTGCGGAGAGCATTGAGAAACTGGCCGCGTTGCCTACTTGAAGATTGTTGGCTCCAGAAAGCGGAACCGCAACTGGGGGCTTGGAGGCAGAGACAAAAATCCGAAGGGTTGCCGTACCCGACTGGAGGTCGGTGGTGAGGGTTGAGCCGGGTCTAAAGGAGTTGTACGCCTCAAGGCGTACATCAAAATTTCCGGCTTGGTTGGGGGTGCCTTTGATATTCGCTCCATCTAAAACCAAACCGGGGGGCAGGCCGATTGCGGCGAATCTCGAGGCAGCACCCGATGCTTTGATTGTATACTGAGCAATCGCCTTCCCAACCCCGGCAATCCTCGATGTCTCACTTGTAATCACAGGAGCAATTGGATTACGAAGCCGGAATATCACGGGAACGGTCAAGGCTCCACCTCCCTCGTATTTCGTCGAGGTCTGCGCGACAACATTCACAGTAAACTCGTAGGGCAATGTTGTGCTGGTATTCTTCCCGGTGATCAACCCTGTATCCCGCCCCCCGTCTTTGTAGTTAACCAAATCTGATGGCAGAGTTCCGATAATCGCAATGTTTTGGTTGGGGCAGATGGCGGATACATCGGTCAAAAGCTGCAAAGAATAATCATCTCCTACGGTAACTTCAAAAGGTCCACGTGTCGTTAAAGCTCTGGGGGCGGGCGCTTCTAAACGAAGATCAAAAGTTAAGGAGGCCGAAATCGTGGCTCCATTCAGTCCCGAAGTACGTTTAAGAGTTAGAGTTAAACTTTCTTTTGTTGTCCCTTTCGCAAAAGGTGCAGCCATCGAGGAGATGATAATATTGCCAGCGCTATAGCTGACGCCTGAGATCGCTGGTTCAAGAGTGTAGGAATCGACCGTAAAGCCTGCAGGGATGGTCACAGGAATCGAGTAGGCAGTTCCGGCAGTCCGAGTGAGCTTGTTTGAGATGAGCGAGGGGATCGATAAAGAGGGAGATGTTAGATCGAGAACAAGTGTGGCAGTCCCTGTGCCGGTGGCGTTGGTAGCGGCCACGGTTACGTTAAAAGTGCCGGCTGCAACGTTGGGAGTTCCGGAAATGAGGCCGGTTGTTGTGCTAATGGAAAGTCCACCAGGGAGGCCAGTGGCATTGAACGAGGTGGGGGAACTATCGGCGGCGATTTGATAGCTAAAGGCGATTCCGCGAGTGGCTGTGGCAGTAAGGGTGGAGGTGATGACGGGGGCAGCTTTGAGGGTAATCACCAGCGTGGCAGTTCCTGTGCCGGTGGCGTTGGTAGCGGAAAGGGTGACGTTAAAAGTGCCAGCCGCAACATTGGGAGTTCCAGATATGAGACCACTGCTGGTGCTAATGGAAAGACCCCCGGGCAGGCCTGTGGCGTTGAAGGAGGTGGGGGAACTATTGGCACTGATTTGATAGGTAAAGGCGGTTCCGCGAGTGGCTGTGGCAGTAAGGGTGGAGGTGATGACGGGGGCAGCTTTGAGGGTAATCACCAGCGTAGCAGTTCCTGTGCCGGTGGCGTTGATAGCGGAAAGGGAGACGTTAAAAGTACCTGCTGCGACGTTGGGAGTTCCAGAGATAACACCGGTTCTTGTGTTAATAGAAAGTCCACCAGGGAGGCCTGTGGCGTTGAACGAGGTGGGAAAGTTACCGGCGGCGATTTGATAGGTGAAGGCGGTTCCACGAGTGGCTGTGGCAGTAAGGGTTGAGGTGATGATGGGTGGGGCATTGAGGGTAATCACGAGGGTGGCTGTGCCTGTGCCGGTGGCGTTGGTGGCGGAAATGGTGACGTTAAAAGTGCCAGCCGCAACATTGGGAGTTCCAGATATGAGACCACTGCTGGTGCTAATGGAAAGACCCCCGGGCAGGCCTGTGGCGTTGAAGGAGGTGGGAGAACTATCGGCCTCAATATCATAGGTAAAGGCGGTTCCGCGAGTGGCTGTGGCCGTTAAAGTCGAAGTGATGACGGGGGCAGCACGGAGGGTAAGGATGACGGTGGTGGTTCCTGTGCCGGCGCCGTTGGTAGCGGAAAGGGTGACGTTAAAAGTGCCAGCCGCAGCGTTGGGAGTTCCAGAAATGAGGCCGGTGGCGGTGTTAATCGAAAGACCGCCGGGAAGGCCAGTAGCGTTATAGTAGGTGGGGGAACCATTGGCAGCGATTTGATAGCTGAAGGCAGTCCCGCGAGTGGCTGTGGCAGTTAGGCTGGAGGTGATGACGGGGGCGCCTGCAATCGGTTCAGACAAACTAATTGCCAGAATGGCAAGTCCTGTTCCGGTGGTGTTGATGGCAGAAATGGTGACGTTAAAAGTGCCAGCCGCAACGTTGGGAGTTCCAGAAATGAGGCCGGTGGCGGTGTTAATCGAAAGTCCGCCAGGAAGTCCTATAGCTTTGAAGGAGGTGGGGGAACTATCGGCAGTGATTTGAAAAATGAACTCAGATCCACGAGTGGCTGCGGCGGTTAAGGTGGAGGTGATAACGGGGACGGCATTGAGGGTAATGACCAGGGTGGCAGTTCCTGTGCCGGCAGCGTTGGTAGCGGAAAGGGTGACGTTAAAAGTGCCAGCAGCAACGTTGGGAGTTCCGGAGATGAGACCATTGCTGGTGTTAATGGAAAGACCGCCTGGCAGGCCTGTGGCGTTGAAGGAGGTGGGAGAACTATCGGCACTGATTTGATAGGTGAAGGCAGTTCCACGAGTGGCTGTGGCAGTTAAGGTGGAGGTGATGACGGGGGCAGCATTGAGAGTAATCACGAGAGTGGCAGTTCCTGTGCCGGCAGCGTTGGTAGCGGAAAGGGTGACGTTAAAAGTGCCAGCAGCAACGTTGGGAGTTCCGGAGATGAGACCATTGCTGGTGTTAATGGAAAGACCGCCTGGCAGGCCTGTGGCGTTGAAGGAGGTGGGAGAACTATCGGCACTGATTTGATAGGTGAAGGCAGTTCCACGAGTGGCTGTGGCAGTTAAGGTGGAGGTGATGACGGGGGCAGCATTGAGAGTAATCACGAGAGTGGCAGTTCCTGTGCCGGCAGCGTTGGTAGCGGAAAGGGTGACGTTAAAAGTACCAGCTGCAACGTTGGGAGTTCCGGAGATGAGGCCGCTTGTTGTGTTAATGGAGAGGCCACCCGGAAGGCCTGTGGCGTTGAAGGAGGTGGGAGAATTATCAGCACTAATTTGATAAGTGAATGCGGTTCCACGAGTGGCTGTGGCAGTTAAGGTGGAGGTGATATCGGGAGGGGCCACAACAGTTACAGTCAAACTTCCTGTGGCGGTTTTTCCAGTGAGGGAATTGATCGCACTTAATCCAATCGTAAAAGTTCCACTATTGCTTGCCCCGGGGGCAAGGTTGATCACCCCTGTGGCAGAGTTAATGGAGGCCCAACCTGGCAGTGATGTTGCGCCAAAAGAGTTCGCCCCATTGTTGCTGAGGATCTGATAGTTGCTGGTCGATCCTGCGTTCATCGTTAGCGTTGAGGCGCTGGTAATCTGCCCATACGCACCGGCCCCTGCCAAACGGAAGGCACCAGTGGAAGAAAAATACTGGCCAAAGATTACGTCTGATCCAGACAACGAGTCTGCGCTAATCTCTATTGTTGCGGGGCTATCATCTTTTGGAATATAGGAATCGGTGTTTGTGCCCCGTGATTTAAGTAAAAGAAAATTTGCCGCAACATCTGAGGGATCAGTGCTGGAGGAAAAAAGAGTGAATATAGGCAAATTCGAAGTGGTTGTAGGGGTGATCTCAGCGACGGCTCCTCCTTCTGAACTCCAGCCAATCTCTGGATTTTCGTAAGTTCCATAATCTCCTTTTAAAAAAGGGGTTGAATTGAAGAATTTTAACTGAGTCGAGAATACAGTAACCAAGTCTGCGGCTGAGCTTGCCCCACGAAGGGCGCTAAAAAAGGCGTCCTGGGTCGTTTTGTAGGATACAACAAATAGTGCCGTTCCATCAGGTATGATTGCAGAAGAAGGAGTTTGTATTGGGTTTACAGCTGGATCAATGCTGACGTTGACCACTGCTGCTTGCAAGGGTGTAAGAAGTAAAAGTAGGAAAATTTGGGTACAGCTGAAAAACAGAGAGTCCAACCCAGCTCTGCTTTGCAATCTGCCCGAGAAAGTTGGACGGGTCCGATTAGTTTGAGTTCGGCTCCCCATCTTCTTCCACATTTCTAGCAACCTCATGAAGAATATATATAGTATTGGATTTTCGTTTTTCCATTAGCCAATCGGTTTGACGCCAAATTGTAACCTTCGGCTCTTCTGCTAATTTCTAATCTTGTTTTTACCTTTTTTCACTTTTCGGCGTAGCTCTTTCTGCATCTCGACTCCGGTTATGGAAAATCGGGAAAATTCGATTCCTTGAATAAGGCAATTGTGTGCCGAAAATCAATTCTCATGTGCAATTTGTTGCAAATCAACAGAGCAAGCAAACTTCTGTCACCTAAATGTCACAAAAAACCCATTGCGAAATTTAGTTCCTGCGCAAAGATTTCTTTATGCAAAGTTTCAACAGCTCGGCAACAACAACAACCAATAGGGAGAATCAGATCATGAACCAAATCTTGAAAGCAACTCATTCGCTTCGCGCGGGCCTCGTCGTCCTCGCAGGCATTTCCATTCTCGGAGGCTCCGCCTCCACTCAGGCCGCCTCTATCGCGTCGCCTGCATCGATTGTAGAAATTTCTTTTGCCGGCGGTGGCAAGCGCGATTTCGTGAGCACCCCATATGTGCGTGCTGAAGAAGCATCGGGAACGATCGCCTCCGTTGGGTCGACAACAACCCTAACTCTTGCTGACGAAGCCAGCGCCACTTACACAACCGGCCGCTTCACTCCTGGCACAGCCACCCAAGACAACAAGTATATCCTTGAAGTTCTCGACGGGCGCTACATCGGATTGGTTGCTTATATCAAAAGCAACACAGGCAACACCTTCACCATCGGCGAAGCTACACTTCCTACCGATGGCTTGCTGGTGGGCTCAAAGTTTGCCATCCGTAAGGACTGGACGATCGAAAGCCTGTTCGGTGTCGCCAGTGCAACCTCACCCTTAGCTGCAGGAGGTTCGACCGCCTCGGGTGACAATATAAACATCTGGAATCAAAGCACACAGGCTTACTCGACCTACTACATCCGCTTGTCGAGTGGCGTTTACTCTTGGCGGGATGCGGTTGGAAATGCGGCCAATCACGTCCGGATTCCCTATGGACAGGGAGTCCAAGTTCTTCGTCGGGCAGCCGGAAACGGTGCTCTCACCTTGACTGGCGAAATTCGCACAGCTCGTCTTCGCAGGGATCTTCTCCTCAACAAAACTGCACTCATCGCCAATCTCTCCCCCTCCGCCACGACACTCGGAGATCTGAATGTGTCGATCGACCGAGCCGCTTCGGCTTCTGGAAGTGTGGTCAAAGTGTGGAATGCAACGACTCAAGCTTGGACCCCCTACTATCGCCGTACATCGGACGGAAAATTCTTCGACGGAATTACCGTTCGTGATTCTATTGTGGTCGGGGCAGGAAAAGTTGTTCAGGTCGTGAACAAGGGTAGCGCTGACAGGGTGGGTGCGACTGCAATCACTGCTGATCCTCGTCTCCCCTAATCTAAATTGAAATAATTGGAGTCATTAGAAAGCAAAAGAAGAAAAATATGAAACATACAAAGCTCAAAAGCCTCGCCTTCGCAGTTGCCTTTGGTTTGTTGGCTCCGTTCTCCAATGCTGCAACCGTCAATCTATCGTTGACCGTGGCGCCTGAAGACGGCTTCACCCTGCGTGACAGCCTTGGGAATTTCCTCCCGGAAACGGCGATTGTAAAGATCGGTTATTTTTACGATTCCACCACTGGAAATGAATTGAGTGGTTCAGCAATCACGGCGCTTTACTCCGCCGCCGCTAGCTTTTCCGCTGGCAACAGTGCGTTGCTAGGTAAGTTCCTTGAAATTGGATCGGCGCAAATTGGTGTAAATAGTATCAACGGACTCGAAGCTGGGTTTTTGGCGGGAGACCAAGATCGCCCCTATGGAACAGCGAGTTCTAATTTTGCGCGGCTCGATGACAATGGGAATCCGATTCAGGGTTCGTTCTTCCGCGGATGGATGGACGGCACCCTTCCTATCCAGTCCACCGGGACTGCGCCATTCAACAGCATTACAAACGTGAAGTTGACAGGAGCTTATCTGAGCGTGATTGCCTACAACAATGAGTCCTTAAGTTCCGCCTCTCAGTTGCTCGTCGCTCGCTCGTTATCTGCCCTGCCGACATCTGACGAAGCCACTTCCTTTGCACTCGGTGTAACCACATCTGAATTGCTGATTGGGACCGCTGTTACAGATGGATATAAGACTGTGGCTGTGCCAGAGCCTTCCTCCACTATGCTTTTCATGGCGGGGGCCGCTCTACTCATGGCTTATCGTCGTAAAATTTCGGTCAATCTGTAAACTCGAAAGGAAAAAACAAAATGAAAAATAACATCAAAAT
>Ga0214919_10012410_pt1 | contig 10469 bp, 8 predicted proteins | sample LL1503_MetaG_FD_177994 | JGI IMG/M metagenome (GOLD analysis project Ga0214919, IMG submission 177994) | Freshwater microbial communities from Lake Lanier, Atlanta, Georgia, United States - LL-1503 | ecosystem: Environmental > Aquatic > Freshwater > Lake | place: USA: Georgia | collected 2015-03-15 | reverse complement strand
GCGATGAGATTTACGAACTTTTTATTGATATGGAAGGACCTGAGCCAGGGAAAAAAGGTGTAAAAAAAGTAAAAATATGTGATGTTTTTGAGCCAAAGAAAAAAATGCTTTTCCTTTTCGACTATGGTGATGACTGGATGTTTTTAGTTGAGTGTAAGGATTTACTATATCCAACTACAAAAGCAAAATATCCAAAAGTGATAGAAATAGTTGGAAAGGCGCCAGAGCAATATCCTGAATGTGAAGAGTAAAAATTATCTTTGCCTTGGAATTGATTTTTTAACCAAGTTTCTATTCCCAAACCCTTTCCAACTTATCATACATTTCTCGATACTTCGCAGGGTTGCTGTCAATCAAATTATTGATATTGGCCAATTTCCATTTGATCGATGGATATTGCGAGATGTCCTTCACGAATAAAGACCATTCAGGCTTTCCTTGCTTAAAACTCAGAATAAATTTCTTGTCGTTATCGCTGAATAAATTGCTTATTTTTTCTCTGAGCAACTTGGAAATTTTGACAAAATCTTCATAATCAAATTTCTCTTTCGCCATGCCTTCAAACTGGTTTTTGAAGTCAGCTTTTTTGTCGTTGATGCGGGAAAATAAAATTTCATTGATTGGTCGGTTGTGACTCAAGAGATAGAACATAAAGGCTTCTTTTATCTTCTCGTTAAAATTACCCTCCCCTTCATCAAGAATTTTGCTGACATCGAAGATGTCTCTAGGGTGTTGTCGATCAAGAGCTGCACATATTTTACCGCCGTATATTTCAGCTTTGTTCAACACAGAAATTGCAGCAAATTTTCCAAATTCATCTTGTACTGCATCAACTACCTCAATTTCCTCAACATCAAAAAGCGAACCTCTGATAATGGTATTTACTTCAACCTTTACAATCGTGCCACCTTTTGAACAAACGAGCTTGGCGTTATCGGTTAACACAACTTTGACTCTCAGAATTTTCTCTAACTCATCTTTGATTATTGTCAGATTTGCTGATATATCTTGGAAAGCCTCATCTCTGTCAGAAATTGGTAAATACACCAAATCAATATCAACCGAAAGCCTCGGCATTTCCCAAATAAAAAGATTAAGCGCCGTTCCACCTTTTAGAGCGAAGCATTTTCTCTTCGCAACAATTGGTAATATACCAAAGTCCTTTGGACTTCGGTATATTCTGAATTTTTTTCGCGATACGAGTCGCGCCCCGCATTGCGGGGAACCCCATATACCAAAGCAAACTTCGGTCGAGTTTCAAGTAGCTTTGGTATATGTCCAGTAACAAACTGACTCGGTCTTTATACTGCTGGGTTATTTCCATCTTTTAAGTCTTTTGGGATTATTATTTTGTATTTTGAATCATAAGCGCCGCGCTCAACTATTTTTCTGTTTCCACTGCCAAGATCTATCTTCGACAAATCCAATCTCTTAAACCAATCATGCCCTGCCTTTTCGAACATGAAACAGGCCAATCTTTTAACTTTTATGGAATGGCAGTTTTTCAACAATTCCTGCATTATTTTTGGTCGTAAACTTACCAGATTTTCTACTAAGTGGAATGCTTCAACCAAATCAAACTCATCGGGACATAAATATAAAACTTCCAATATCGCTCTTTCTGGTGAGGAGATCTTCAACTGATAAAAACCCTCATTTAGCTTCATCACTAGATGCTTATCAGCAGGCAAAAACCGAGTATTGTATATTTTGACTTTGAAAAACTCTGATTTCCTAAACCATGAAGGTATCGGAGACTTATATTCGTTAAATATTTGCGTGACACTTCCTTCTCTTAAATAGTGAGACAAACCTTGTAAATTTAGAGCTGAAAGTCCGCCTATATGAACGGGAAGTTTTAGATAATTTTGTAAAGTAAACAGCGCACCAAATTCATTCACCTTGTCACCCCTTCTGATAAAAGCCCCAACACCAAAAGAATCAAGCCAACCACTTTTTCTGTAATATTCTGCCAAGGGTTTTGAAACAGAGTTTTCTTCAAGCCAAGAATAAACAGCGACTGTGTTTTTTGGCCATTTTTGTAATAATGTATTTATCTTTGTCTCATTTTGCATAGTAATATTGTGCAAAATAAGATATAATTGTCAATTACTGATTAATGTTAATTTGATCAACCAGTAAAAATCTCACCACTGGTGAGACAATTCCACCAAATCACCAGAATCAAACGATCAAACTTCCTAAATCATATCCGTAAAATTAAGCTCACCTTTATTTTAGAGCTATGAAATATTCAACTTTCTGGAAATAAAAAAGTGACTCCAGATCAATAGAATCAATGGTTTAGTCAAAATCCTGTGGGAATTTTCCCCTAAATGTGCAATTTTACCCAAACTTCAGTAGTTAATATTTTTACCCGTTATTTCCTCTCTGTCCGCATCGTAATAATAGTGGATGATATTGCCATTTAAAATAAAGTTAATTGCCTGCTCAATAATTGAAATTGGAGCGATAAACCATTCGCGTGGAATGTAACGTTTTCCCTCACCATCAAAAACATCAACATTTAAACAAGCTGAGCCAAAGAATGTGTGTAAAAGCTGCTCAAGCTTTTGAGGATTCATATTAAAGCATTTGAAGGCAGTCACGATTGAAACTGGAGCCATTAAGTAAGTTGGATCTTGGCTGGCATTTTTTATTCTTTCTTCCGGTGAAGTTTTTGAAAAACCAATTTTGTAAAGATTCTCAATAGATTTGATTTCTGGATTATCGCTCAACGATCTTAGAACATAAATGAAGCCCGTCTCTTTATCTTCATCTGTGATATTGTGAAAATTGTCCAATAAGTGATCATCATTCTCGGTAACTCTTCGACCATCTCTATAAAGCTCCCTAGCTAAAGATCTTAAAAGAAGATCCGATTCAGTTCCATTCTCAAAGATACATCTAAGACGAGCATTTTTCTTACCATTTACTATTTCAAATTCTCCAACTTCGGCCACATAAACCAAAACCCCCTTCAAAACAAAGAACGATCCTTTTTCTATATTTTGTTCTTTCCTGAAAGGCCAAAGTTTTCGTTTTTCAGATTTTAAATCTGCTTGGCATTGAGTAAATTTTTGCTCAAATTCTTGAAAATCTTTACAGGGCTTTCTATTGGCGATGTAGTCTGGCATCTCAATTTCTTTAGGCACATGCTTCAGATTAAAAATACCATCAGCATCATCTTCAAAAATTCCTAAATCGTCATCTTCAAAAACATCGCTGATCGATTTGATCTCTCTTACTTCTTTCCGAAATAATCCATACTCATCAAAGCTCAAAAGCGCCTGAATTTTTTCTTTATTTTCACGAATCGCTTTTAGGCGAGCGCATAGTTGATATTCGTTGATGTCACCACCAACTTTTGGCTCTCGGCCATTTTCTTTTACAAAATTATTTATCTCTTGGAATGAAGATAAAAGACGCTCATCAGTTGTGGTCACGGCTTGTTTTGGTTTAACGTTTAAAAGACCTAAATCGTCATCTTCTATTAGTTTGAGCAAATCTTTTTTATCCATTTATAAGCCCTGCTTTCTGCGTTGATTTTGGATATAAACTATAGCCTCAGCCAGCCTTCTTTCCAGAGGGTCAATCGAATTAATATTTGGCTGTTTGCCATTATTATTCTGAACAAAACTTTTAATTTTCGGCCAAAGTATAAGAGCTTCTTCATCACTCATTTGAATACGAGTTGCTTCAATTGCTTCTTGAATAACTTTAAAAACTTTCGCCGTTACAGATTTTGAAAGAATTTCAAATGCTTGTTGGAAAGGGTTGATTGTATCAATCAAATCAATGTGAAGATCTTCTATGTTGATAAATTTCCCCGCCATACGAATAAATCTTTGATCACCAGTTTCTTTGATCTCTCCATTCTTCACAACCGAATCAACCACAACATATTGGCGAACTTCTTCAACTTCTGCATCAGTTAAATCTGGATATTTGATTTGGATAATTTTTGGGATCATAACTTTGTTGATCACTTCTGGATCAACATTTCCCGGCAAAGCTTTTATCATTTGATCATCTTGCAGAATCGATGCCTTCAGATCATTTAGATCGGACTCGATAATATCTTTTACCCTCTTTGAGCTTGGCTCTTTAAAGCCACGAATTCTTATCTCACCCGCTTCAGTTTTATCTTCATCGGATAATCTAGTTTTGAACTTAAAGCTCGGCGCCAAAACTTGCTCCATCAACAAAGAACAAGTGATAGCCTTAAGCATATTGTTAACCGAGAATGTCACTTGGTCATTTGTAGCATCAGGCTGCGCTATCAGATTGGTAAATTGTGCATGAGTTTTATTTTTACTGTCTCTGGTACAACGTCCAATAATTTGAATTACTTCGGTTAATGAACCCCGATATCCGACTGTCAGAGCGTGTTCACAATATGGCCAATCGAAACCTTCCTTTGCCATTCCAAGCGCAATAATCAAATCCATATCATCTTCGCATTTGATGTTGCGAAGGTATTCCACAACTTTTTCCCGATCATTTTCTTCAACTAGGTTGGCGATTTTTAGAATCTTACCATCGGTTTTTCTTTTAAGATAAATGATGCCAGTTTGATGATCTTGACGCTCAACATCACCAATCATATCAAGGATGGTGTCCACTTCTTGATATTTGTCTTTTGTTGATTCGCCAGCGTTAACATTTGGAATGTGGAGAATGGTTTTTTTGTCAGTATCCAAAACCTCAGCAATGGCAGAGGTATATTTACCTTGATAAAAGTGATAGCCAATTCCCAGAGATTTAAGGTAAGTGTAGCCGTTTAGTTGTTCGTAATAGTTGTAAGTTATTTTGGTGAATTTTTCTTCATCTTCCGGCATCAAAACAGCAACCCCATCACCTCTAAAATAAGAACCAGTCATTGCCACAATATGAGCATTTGATTTGGCAGTTATGCTATGAAGCAAAGCACCTAAGCGGCTAGTTTCTTTATCCGCCGAAACATGGTGAAACTCATCAATCGCAAGCAAGCAATCATTAAACTTACTTTCATCAATTTGTTCAAAAGCAAAACGCAAAGTTGCATGGGTGCAAATTAAAATTCTCGCATCCGAGTTCATGAAGCGAATAAAGGCTTCAACTTTTTTATTATCTCCACCTGGAGTGCATAAATTATACTCATCTTGAGGCTCCCAATTAGCAAAAAAACCATGAGACATCAAATCAGTTTTGCCAAACGATCCACCAATTGATTTTTCTGGCACCGCAACAATAACTTTTTTAATTCCCTGTTTATGAAGTTTATCCAAAGCTAAAAACATCAAAGCACGAGATTTCCCCGAGGCAGGAGGAGCCTTTAAAAGCAAGTATTGAGCATCTCTTACAGAATATGCGCGCTCTTGCATTTCACGCATTCCCATCTTGTTTATTTGCGTGCTTTCGCCGGTTTGTGCGTAATTTACTTCAACTATGTTTGGCATTATTTTTTATTTTTAGAGTCAGATATTAAATAAATCTCTTCCGAGCTTTTCTTTAAAGATTTAATAAAATTAGCTTTGTTTAATTTATCCAGCTGCCACTCAGCTAGTTCTTTTAACTTTTCAAATCGCTGCCTTTTATCAATTTTATCTCTGATCATTTCCGCATTTTTACTTTCAGCATTTGAAAGAACATTTAATTCGTTTATACTTGCGCAGTCTCTGATATTTTCTCCCGCCTTCGCCTTTTCTGGATTAGCAATTTTCCATTCTTTTGCGGTACAGCCAAAAACTGCAACATTCAAAAAGTCCGCTTCCTCAGCATATTCTAACTCTTTTCTCCATTTTCTCGATACTGGAATTATATGTTCTTTGATGGCATCAGTGTGCAGCGAATAATTTGCTTTACTAAGAGTTCTTTTAACATTCCACTCAAGATTATATTGATTATTCTCAATTGCTTTTAATCGCTGATATTCCTTGATTAAATATAGCTTAAAAGATGGGCTAAGCCAAGAACCAAATTCAAAAGCTATGTCTTTATGAGCATATGTTCCGCCGCCAAAACGGCCAGATTTTGAAACAATTCCTTTGGCGTTAGTTGTTTCAACCCATTTTTTAGGCGTTAAAGTAAAATTATTTAATCCCGCTTCTTTTCTAAAGGTGTCGAATTCGACACCTTTAAAATCTTCATTATTCATCAATTCCCACAAACCCAAAAACTCAACCGTGTTGCGGTTTCTCATCCAGTTTTTAATGTGATCAACTCCCTCTTCGCCTTTTACCATATCGGTTAAACAGATGTAATCTTCCTCTGAAATTTGACTGATATTTATAAGCCTATCTTGAACTTTGATTTGATTTTTCTTTTTAAAAAACATTTTTTACTCCTGTGATGGTTGATTTAAAAATTGGTGGTTTTTGGCGCTTGGAAAAGGACGGAACAAAATCCTTCAATTCCTTAAAAAGATAATTATAAAAGTTGCTCGCGACTTCGTTTTGGTAAACAATTCCTATCATCATTTTGTCTGGACTAGCATACTCTCCTCTTGGCTCCATTCCTGCCGATAAAATTAAATTGCGTTGATTTACAAGAATCTCAGATTGGTAATATTTGAATCCAACGAGCTTACGATCTATTAGATTTTTGAAATGAATTCTGTCGTGATATTGAATATCTAGCCCAAATAATTTGGATGAATGGTTTTCAAACTTTACAACAAATAAGTTTTTTCCATATTTCTTATACAGATCATCAATAATTTTATTCCTCATTTCAGTCCATTTTTTATAAACATCGGAAGTAGGATCTCTCACTTCATCATGTTTTGTAATTCCGTTAGTTTTAATAAAATTTATTGACGCAGAATCATATTGTTCTTCAAATTTTTCCTGAAATTGAAATAAGCCATTAAAGACATCCAATTCAAGACGAGAAAAAATTCCATTTTGTATTAAAATATTTATTTTTGCTTCTCTAACCTGCTGTATTCTCTTCAAAGCATCATCATAATTCTTTTGTGATTTTTGTTGTAGAATTTTTTGATCTTTTACTTTGTTTTTCCACCATTGATCTTCTTTCGTATATCCAGTGTTTAGAACTGATATTACAGTAGAATCGTATATAGTGTGACATCTTGTACATAAAGATATGGCATTAAATTCGTCATCTGTATTTACTATAAAACGCGGTATTATGTGAGCAATTTCTAGCCCAATTGAATCGCCTGGGAAGTAGTGACACATTCCACATCTGCCTTGGGTTTCTTGTATCAGATTTTTTTTGTCATTAGAGGTAAATTTTTTGTGACTTTTGGAATTATTTTTCATTTACCATCCCCTCATAAAGCTTAAAGAGGTGCTCGAGTCTTTCTTCATCAGAAGTGAAAGGTTTTGAGCGATAGCATAGTTCAATTGCGATATCTAGGTCTTGATGAGCCTTTTTGAGGCCAGCTGGCATTTTGTTTGGATCGTAGAGATCGGCCATGGTTTTTTCTGGGTGTTTTTCGCGCTCTTCTAAAATGTTGTAAACATGACTGGCTATAGACTGCTTCTGCTTCTCATTAATTTCTGGGAATGGGAAGGTATTGTAGCACAGAACTGAAGAATATCTAATTCTCGTTTCCAACTGACCACCAATAGCTCTAACCCATGTCATATGCATCTTGGAGGATAAAATTCCAAATAGATGAGGTTCTGGATCATAAATGGCAAATGCTAGGTTGTTTATTATCACACCCTTATCAACTGATCCAACCAGAATATATTCTCTTTTTTCTGATGAAATTCCTGGCACAATTAAAGCTGCGGTATCTTTGTGCCTTATCTCAACAAATTTATGAGGCTTTGAGGCAAATTTGTTGTAAGATATTTTTTTACTTCTTGAGCGCTCATAAAAAACTTTTTCTAATCTATCTTTTAAAATGGGAATTGAGTAAGCGGCATCTAACTCTGAATCTTGTATCCAGAGACAGTATCTATCAATTCCCTTGATAAACTCTTGTGAACCAATCACTTTCTTTAACCAGTTTTTAGTAATTGGATATTCGTGTGTAAGTCGCTCTTTTTCCTCCAAGGTGAAGTGTAAGTACCCCCAATCATTTGGCATATTACCAAGGACCATTTGTGGCAAATTAGATAGCGATATCGTTCTTTTTGATACCGCTAAAGAATTGTTATCAGAAAGGTATGGATTTATATGCTTCACGACCTTCTTAGTTCCGCCAAAATAAAGTCTCTTTTCTGTATTTTGTTTATTTTGAAGACCAACAATTATACAGGTTACTCCGGCATTACTTTTTGCATTATTAGCCCACTTAAATGATTGATGAGCAAATCCAATTTCAATATCATTTGCAAATATAGCGGGCCACAACAGCGAAACTTGCTCACCCTGACAAATAGAATTAGTGGAAACAAATCCCAATTTTGCATTACAACCAGCAATATAATTAGCCCCTCTGATGAACCAGCAAACTATATAATCCATTTTGGTTGTTGTCCCCAGAATATGGTTTAAGTCTGATTTCTGTTGCTCATCTTGCTGAGAAAAGCCTTTGTATGGAGGATTACCTAAAATATAAATTTCTTTCCCTTCATCTTTCGGACAGACTTCTTCCCAATTAATTCTTGTCGCATTGTCACAAACTATTCTTCCGCCTTCTTGCAGAGGCAAAGTTGGATTAGATTGTCCAAAAACTTCCCTAAACTTCACATTCATTTGATGCTCGGCAAGCCAAAGTGACAGCGTTGCCACTTCGCAAGCAAAGTCATCAAGTTCAATGCCATAAAATTGCGAAAGCTTTACGCGAGAGAATGCAAAAGATGGTTTTTTGGTAATTTGTTGAATTCGTTGATAAATCTCGATTTCAAGATTTTTAATTTCTTTGTAGGCAATAATAAGAAAATTTCCTGATCCGCAGGCGGGGTCAAAAATTCGTAAATTTTCAAGTCTGGTTAAAAGTTGATTTAGCTTCTTTTCGTTATCGTAATTTTTTTCGAACTCTTCTTTTAACTCATTCAAAAAGAGTGGCTCAATTACCTTCATGATGTTTGGCACTGAAGTGTAGTGCATTCCCATCGAACCGCGTTGATCAGTGTGAACAACTGCTTGAATCATTGATCCAAAAATGTCGGGATTGATTGCTGACCAATCTAACTCACCGCATTCGATAATCATTTTTCGTGATCTGGCTGAAAATTTTGGTGCAAAATAGCTGTCACCAAAAAGACCACCATTTACATAAGGAAATTCTGAAAGATAGTCAGGATAGTTTGAGCGGCTTTGGGTGTTAAGTGCTTCGAATAGCCTGTTAAGATATTGATCTAAATCACTGCCATCGGTTTGTGTGTGCGAAGCTATACCGTTTGTGAAAGCACTCAGCCTAAAAATTCCGGTATCTTCGGCGAAAAAACAGAAAAGCAGACGCGATAGAAAGGTGTTTAAAGAGTGTAAATCTTCTTTGTTGAACTGATTATCTTTTTGAATCTCATCATAAATCTTAGCCATCTTTTCTGCGGCCTTAACATCTGCTGGATTCTCGTTTTTATGATTGGCTTTTTCCATTCCAGCCCAAGGCAAGAAGAAATCGAAACGCTTATTTAGATTAACAATTTTTTCGTCCAGTGTGTCTTTTGTTTTGGTGTCGATTGCCAGAATGTTTTCGTAGTCAGTGACAATAACGAAGCGAGGATTGTGCCTGTGAGTTGCTTCGTCTTTTTGAATTGAATCAATTAACGCATGCAAATCTTGATTTGCCGACTCTTGAAAAAAGAGCTTTTTCTTAAGAATTATCTGGCCCGATTTTTTAGCTAGATTGTGTTTGCCTTTTTTTAGAAGAGTGATGGTTGTTTTTGGCAAGCCATAAGCAAGAAGAAGCTCATAGATAAAATCTTCTTTCAAGAAGTTAGCTATCAACTTGGTTAAATTTTCTTCAATTTGAGTACTATTCATTTCTTGGCTTTATCTAGTTTGAATTTTTAGTTTGATTTTCAATCCACTCATCAATTTCTTTCTTACGCAATCTCCAAGCGCCTCCAACCTTAAAGCCTGGGATCTTTTTATCCAAAACAAGACGATAAGCTGTTTTCTCCGCTATTTTTAGATAGTTGGCCAACTCTTTAACCGTTATGATATCGCTGTTAGTGCTCACAAATTTATAAAGTTAGATGTTTTGGAATTACTCAGACTAAGCTCACTTTTGTAAGCATATGAGAAATTTAAGGAAAATCAGATAAGAAGCAAGAATTTAGACATCTTGTAAATATTTGTGTCACCACTGGTGTCACTAATGCAGATTTAGTAAGGTTGAGGAGTCAGATCCGACGGCAAGTAAAGAGGATGGCTCGGCGTTCCATCTTGCGAAAGACGCAAATAAGAAAGGCCAGAATGATGTTGGAGTAACTTAATCAAATCTTGGCCGCGAGAACGAAGCATTTTTGGCGGTTGTCCGAAGGCTAACACAATTGTTTTGGCTTCATTGGCCATTTTCAAAATCATTTCATCATTTTTTGGGCCAACCGGATCTTTTA
>Ga0214919_10012409_pt1 | contig 10470 bp, 5 predicted proteins | sample LL1503_MetaG_FD_177994 | JGI IMG/M metagenome (GOLD analysis project Ga0214919, IMG submission 177994) | Freshwater microbial communities from Lake Lanier, Atlanta, Georgia, United States - LL-1503 | ecosystem: Environmental > Aquatic > Freshwater > Lake | place: USA: Georgia | collected 2015-03-15 | reverse complement strand
ATTGTTCTCATCTAACATTTCACTTTTTATATTCTCATCATTCGTATTGTATTCGATTAACGATTTTATTAAAGGTTTGCTTACATCTTTGTTGTTTTCATCTATTTTCTCTGTTATTTCTTTACATATCTTTGTTAATTTGAAATCTTTATAACTATAATAATTTTCATTATATTCATATAATTTTTGATTAGTTTTTTTATCTAAAATATTTCTTCCTTTTCCATTTTTAACATTATTTTTATGAATAAATATATTATTCGGTCTTTCTGTTCTAAAGTCATCATCTATATTTATTATAAGTTTATCATTATCTTTAGTAGTGTTTCTTAAATCTACATAAACAATACTTACATTAATATTATTTAATATTTTATTTATTGCATTTTTTACAATACTATAAATATTTTTATCTTTATAATTCCATATAAAACCATTATTAAAATTAATCATAAAATTATTTAAATCTCCTAAGTAATCGTATTCATTTTCTTTTATATTATTATGTTTAGTTATTAAATTATCTATCATATCTTTAAATTCTTTATTTGATAAAAATTTTTCATATTTTATATCATAGTCTAATATATCTAATGTTCTTAATAACATTATTGAATATAAATTTTTTAAATATGATGTATTTGATAATTCTATATTATTTTTAGAGTATTCATATGTTGTTTTCATATTGTCAATAAAATTATCTATTTTATAATGTAATAAATATTTTATATTATTGTATTGTTTCTTTTTATCTTCATCAATATAATTTTTTATATTATCAAGTTTATTTATTAATTTATATGTTTCTTTATCATAATTTATTTTATCTGTTATTCCATCAAAAAAATAATGTTTTCTGAAAAAATTACTTTTCCAATTTAATAATGAATATTTACTTAATATTATTTTTAAACCTTCTTTTATATAATTTATATTATTATTATAGTTTTCTTCAATATATCTTTTATATATTTTTTCTTTTTCTTCATCTGTTTTATTATCTAAAAATATAGAACTTTTAATTTTAATTAGTTCATTTGTTTGTATATCTTCTAAATTATTATAATTTAAATCAATATTTATATTTAATAATTCTTCAGGATTTTTTATAAATTTTTCTGTTATTTTTTTATAGTTTTCAAGTTTTAATATTTCATAATATGGCATTAAATCAGTATTTACAAATTTAATAATATTTTGTGATATAGATGATTTATTTAATGGCACATCTTCATCAACTAATTTTAAATCTTTATCTTCAAAAATAAAATTTAATTTATAACCATATATATATTTTAATTGTGTTATTAAATTTTGTAAAAATCTATAATTTGAATTATATTTTTCATATTCATTATTTAAATGTAAATCGAAATATGTTTTATGTGTATTAGGATATTTTAATGTAAAATTATTAATATCATGTTCAGTATAATTTTTAAATATTTGTGTTTTATCAATAAAATCTTTTATTGTTAATATTTCACGTAATTTTATATTTTTTATTTGTTCTATTGTTGTATTTTTTTTATATTCAAATGAACAATACGAACAATATATATATATAGTTTTTTCTTTTATTTGTCTTGCTCTATAAAACATTTGGATCAATTCTCTAACACATATTCCACCTGATGAAGCATATACTAAACAATAATCAAAATATTCATCGTTTATTGATATACCTGTTTTAATAGTAGGTGTAAATAAAAAATAATCTATTTTATATTTTTTAATTTCATCTTCTAAATTTTTTATAGTGTCTTCTTTGTTTAATTTAATTATTGTATTTTTTAAATATATAAAAGAACCTTCACTATTTATTACTAAAATATTTTTTTCAATTTCTAAATAATTACAATAATCTATAATATTTTGTGTTGTATTTTTACATTGTGTTAATGATGTAAAAGGCATTATTACTTTACTATCACTTCTATATTTTATAAAATACCTTATTTCATTTTGGTAAAGTTTATTACTTGTTAAAAATTTATATGTATATTCTTTATATTTATTTTGTTGTACTTCATAATTTTCAAAAATACAATCATCTTTTATATTTTTAATTATATTCATTGCTCTATCGTTTAGATCAGCATCTAAACATATAATTTTTTTTGTTTCTAATATTTTTTTTTCTAATATAAAAAATATTTTTTCAGGTGATATTCTATTATTACTGTCTTTCATTGTTTCACTATCAAAATGTTTTAATAAAGATACATATTCATCTAATATTAAAAAATCATATTTAATATTTTGTGTTTTTTCAATACTTTCTAATGAACATACATAATAATCTTTATTATTATTGTCTAAATCTAAATGTGATTTAAAATTAACATCTTTCGATAATTTAGAATTTAATGAATTATTTTCAGTTAAAATTAAAATTTTAAATTTATGTTCATTATTATTATCTCTAATAAAATCATTATTATTTATTTTTTTTTGTTTATATACTTTTTTAAAATTATCTTGTGCATAATTAATAATTTTTTTAATAATATTATGTGTTTTACCTTGTCCCCAATATGCTTTAATACCCATTATAAAAGATTTATTAGAATTTAAAAATTTATTAATATATATTCCTGTTTCAGTTATATTACTCAATAATTTATTATATGTAAATTTATGACCTTCTATATTTTTAATATATTGTGTTGATATATAAAAATTATCTTTATAGTTATTGTTAAAACTTAAATTATTATTTTCAAATAAAAAACCATCTTTTTTTTTATAATAAAAATTACCTATATGTATTGTTTCATTATCTTTTTGTTCATCAAACTTTTTTTTTATTTCTTTAACTGTTTTATTGGTATTTTTACTTAACCATATAATTAATTCTTTTTCAATGTCAGGATTATTTAAAAAATCTATTTTAATTTTATTATTTTTAAAATGTTCTTCTAATATCTTTATTAATGTTGGTATTCCTGCTTTATTATTTCTTGTTTTAAAATTTTTAATAAAATCTATATTTTGTTGCATTGTCCATTTACATTTTGATTTATCAGAACTAATTTTACACCATTCTTTTAATTTATCCATGTTTAAACCATATTTTTGAAAAATATGAGTTATATTTTGCCAATTTATTGTATTTAAATAAAATTTTTGTTCAATATTGTTTATTACATAATCATATATTCCATCTATAGTATAAAAAGTTAATTCTTTTTTATTATCTATATTATAATGTGTTAATAAATCATTGTTATTATTAGTTTCTTCTTCTTCATCGTCTTGTTCATTATATTGTTCTTCAATTGTTTCATTATTAATATCTTCTATAATATTTAATTCTGTTGTTTTATCAATATAACATAAAATATAATCTTCTGGTTTTTTACTCTGTTTTTTATAATCTATAAATATATTAGTATAATCTTCATCAACATATTTTTTTTTTGTGTTATATGGTAGATTTAATAAATTATTACTTCTATATACTGATAAATCTAAAACATTTTCATCAAATAATTTATTTTTTGTGTTTATATATTTTGATTTTATAAATTTAATAAAATTTTTTAAATTTAATTTAGTTGTATTGTATTTTATATTGATAATATGAAGACTTAATTTATTATCTTTATTTGGTTTTTCTCTTTTATATATTAAAAAATCATCAATATTACAACTAACATTAAAATATTTATTAAATATATCAATAAATTCATTAATATATAATTCTAGTTCTTCTTTATTGCACATATCAAATTTATCAAAATCAAAATATGGTTTAATATTATCATTTAATTTTGTTATATCATAATAAATTCTGTTTTCTGGGGTTTCCTTAAGAATTCCATTTAAAAATATTTTGTAATTTTTAAAATTATTAAATCCCTTATATTCCTTACTGTAATTACCATTATTTTTTTGATTTTTATCTTTTGCTATTAAATATTTATATTCGTCTTGAATACATAGTTTTAATCGATTATATGTTTTAAAACTATTTAACATTTCTTTATATATTACTTATTAGATTTCTTTTAAGTTAAATTAAATTTAATTATAATTAATTATTTAATTAATTGTAATTTATATTATTTAATTATTCGTTAAGTTCTTTTTGTTTTAATTTATATTCTTTATGGTATTTCTTTGTTTTTTCATGGTATTCTTCATCATTTAATTTTTTTAATCTTTCCTTTTCAACTCTTTTTCTATTTAATTCTTCTTTATTTTTTAAATAATATTCATGTCTTGCTTTTTTCATCATTTCTTTATAATTTTCATCTGTATTATATAAATTTTTTTTATGGTCATAAATTTTTTCTTTATTTTTTAAATAATATTTTTTTTGTGGTGTTAATTTTGGTTCATCATTCATGTTTAATATATATATATAATATTTATATATATAAATTAATTCTTATATATAGTTTTTATTGATATTTTATTTAAAATACTTAAAATAATTTTTATAATATACTATATTATGAATATTGAAGAAATTAATAAAGATTTACGAATTATTTATTTAAAACATAAATTACAAAAGCATTTAAAGGAATTCATTAAAGATAATGATTTTAATTTATTTTATTTATTTTTAGAAAAATTAAAAATAAAATATACTGATGATTTTAATGTAATTGAACAAATTAGATGTAATATTAACTATAAAATAGATTTATATATTATTAACAGTCATATTTATAATTTAACAAATGAAAATTTATTGAAAGATTTATTAATTTTTTTTGATATAAGTTCAGTAAATGATATTTCAAATACATTAATGGATATTAAAAAAATAAGTATAAATAGTGAAGAAATTAATATTGAAAATAGTAAAAAAATATTAACTATTGAAGAAGATGTTAAGACTGTTATTGATTTAAATAATAAATTATTAATATAATATTAATTACAATATTTATTTTTTAATTAATTTAATATTTATTTTATATTATATGTTATATTATTCAAATATCGATTATTTATTTTTATTAATTTAATATACTATATATATTTTTTATATATTTTATTATATATTATTTTATTAATAAATATATATTTATTTATTAATAATAAATCATATTTTTTTATGATAGATAAAAAAAAATTGATTTATTTTTTAAATATAAAAAATTAATATGTGTATATATTATAAACATTATAATAATGACAGAAATAAATATTAATACTGATTTAAATAAATTTATATTAAAAGACCTTAAGGAATTATGTAAAAAATATAATATTTCAGGATATAGCAGACAAAATAAGAGTGATATTATAAAATTATTGAATGATAAACTTAAAAAAAATAAAAATGAAGAAATTAATGAAGAAAATGAAAAAATAGAAGAAATCGAAGAAATCGAAGAAATAGAAGAAAATGAAACAAAAAAACAAATTATTATAAATAAAAATATTGATAATTCTACATATGAAGAATTAAAAAAACAATATAATGAAAAATTAAATATTGATAAAAGTACATATAAATCAAGTAATGACGAACCTACGCCGATTGAATGTATAGAAGATATGATAAATAAACTACCATATGAATTATGGGAAAGAAAAAATTTAAAAATTTTAGATCCATGTTGTGGAAATGGAAATTTTGGATTACCTATTATGAATGAATTAGAAAAAAAGTATGATAAAAAAATAATATTAGAAGATATATTATTTTTTAATGATATTAACAAAGAAAGAATAAAAAACGTTGAAAAAATATATTGTAAAGATAAATATAATTTAAATATTACAAAAAAAAATTATATTGAGAATACATTTAATGATAAATATGATTTAATTGTAGCAAATCCACCATATGCTAAATTAATGGAAGATGGAAAAAGATCATCAAAAAATCATAATTTAATAAAAGATTTTATTGAAAAAACATTGGAATTATTAAAAGAAGATGGGTATTTAATGTTTATTACACCTGATAATTGGATGTCTTATTCAGATAAAAATACATTAATTTTAAAATTAACAGAATTACAAATAATTCATTTAGATATTCATAGTGCAAAAAAATATTTTAAAAAAATTGGTTCTTCATTTACTTGGTATATAATACAAAATAAACCATTTTATAAAAATATAAATGTATCTGGAATATGGAAAGGTAAAAATTATATAAGTGAAGTAAATTCAGGAATTAGGAAATACATACCTTTATATTATAATTCAATAATATTAAATATATTATTAAAAACTGTTGATAATAATGATTTATTAAAATTTAAAATAGAAACAAGCTGTGATTTACATAGATTTACAAAAAAAGACGAAATATCAGATTTAAAAGACGATAAATTTATATATAAATTAATACATACTCCAAAACAAACTGTATGGGCATCAAGACCTCATAAATTTCAAGATGGTTATAAATTATTTATAAGTACTACTGATAAATATGCTACATTTATCGATAATTGCGGTATGACACAATCAATAGTTTTTATAAAATGTACTAATAAAAATGAAGCAGAAAAATATAAAAAAATATTAGACCATCCATTATATGTTTTTATTAATAATATATGTAGATATGGTAATTTTAATAATATTAGAGTATTACAAAGTTTTCCAATACCAAATATTGATGAAGTAAATGAAAATATAATATATAGTTATTTTAATATAACAGAAGAAGAAATTAATTTTATAAAAAATAACATATAATAATATAAATAATATAAATAATAAAATTATTGATATTCAGGGTCTGAATTATCACATAATATAGGAAATTCACCGTATAATTTTTTAAAATCATTTAAAAAAATAGATTCATAAGCATGATATGTTTGTAATGTTATTTCGACATTTTCATCTAATATATTACATGTATGTTTTATTGTTGGTATTTTATATGCATACATTTTTATATTTGCATTATTACATAAATAAAAATAAAATGTATTATATATAAAAGCATTTGTTTTAGAACAATCGCCAGATTTACCTCTTTCTTCAATATGATGACCGCATAAATAACTTCCTACTCTGCCTTTTAATCCTGTACGAGTACCTCCTATTTTTACAATTCTTTCATTAATCAAAAAAATATAAATATGTTCTGTTTTATCTTCAAATATTTTTTTATCAATTACAGGTACGAATTGAATTAATGTATTCCTTTTTTTATTATTATCTTTATTTAATTCAACATCCAATATAATATTTGCAACATGTATAAAATAATCTTTTCTTTTATATAACATAAAATCATATGATTTATTTAATGTTATTAATTTAATCCATTTTTTTATTTTTGATTTTGAATATTTATCTTTTATATTTTCATCTTTTGTAATATCAATATCATCATTGTTTTGTGGTGTTGTTAATGATAATTCATTAAATAAATTAATAATATCATTATCATTTTGTTTTTCTTCGTTTGTAATTATTATTTCTGTTTGTTTTTCTTCCATTTTATCAATTATATTAATATATACATTTTATATTAATTATATTATATAATAAAAATAAATCAATTTTTAAATATCATTAATATTTTGTTCGTGTTCATCATCTAAAAAATCTTTTTCAGCGTCCATATTTTCTTTACCTAAATCGTAATGTGTATTTAAATTCTCAATAGATGACCCTCTTAACTCAAACATTTTATGTATCTCTTTTAAAGGTTTCCCTTTTTTCTGTGCTCTTTCTATCAATATTTTGAAAATATTACCTTCACCTAGATTTTTAACACTCGCACCCTGTACTGTTTTATTTAATGAACTTTCGGCAATTCTTGAACCGTCATATTTTTGTAATAAATAACTATTATTTAACATTAAACAACAATTATAAAATAAATTAGTTCTTATAATGTGCGTTTTAACTCCATATGATCTAAATGTTTTATATTTATATCTTTTATATACTACTTGTTTTTTATTTTCATCAATATATAATGTATTTTCATAACATTTTGAATTAGTTGTACGTTTATTAACTTCTTCTATATCGTTAGTTATATATATATCCACATCTTGATTTCTTACAAAAAAATTAAAAAATAAATAATTAATCAAGTATTTAATAATAAAATTTTTAATTGGATTAACTGTTTTTAATTGTTCTTCTGCATTACGACCTATAACACCATAATTTAATAATAATTCAGTATAAGATGGCAATAACTCATTAGTTTTCTCATGTTGTTCTTCAAAATGTTTATTTTCTTTTTGTTTAGTTTTTTCTGCAAACTCAGATAATTTTTCAATATCTTTTTTAAAATGTTTAAATATTAATAATATAACATTTATATAAGTCTTTAATGTTGATGGGTTTTTAACTTCCTTATCATTAATTTTTAAATTTTCTAATATAAAAATAGTATTTTCTTGTGTAGTGTTATGTACACCATCTTTAAATAATCCTGTTTCCATTAATTTTTTATATGTATCATTATATAATTTTTTAGTAGTTTCTGTAAATGCACCCCTTGAACTACCTTTATTTAATATTTTATAAAATTGGTCTTTATCATATGGTTCTTGTGTCTCTTTTTCTTCTTCTTCACATCTTGGAGTATTTATAATTTTTTCTTCCTCGTTATATATTACTTCATTAATATTTATATTAAATTCTTCATCTTGTGTATTATTTTTATATTCAACATCTTCAATATTTACATTAAAAACATTTTCTTCAGGTTTAATTATTTCTTCGCTTATTTGTTCTGTTGTTTGTTCTGGTGTTTCAGTAGTATTTTTAACAATTTTTTTAATTTTAATTGTTTTAGTAGTTGGTTTAATTTCTTTTGTTAATTCAATATCTGTTTTTTTCTTAGATATTTTAATTTTTGATAAATCTTTTTTCACTTCTTTAATATTATCTTTTTTCAAGTCTTTTTTCATTTTATATTATAATATTAGATTTTTTTTAAATTGAAATAATTATAATTAAAAATAAATTAAAAAATAAATCAATTTTTATTTTTTTACTATAAAATTTAAAAAAAATAATAACGATTTTATTAATAAAATCATTATTTTAAATAAATACATAAAATACATTATATTTATAAATATTTATAGCACATATTACATATATTAAAATATAAAAAAAATTGATGGTTAAAAAATTCTATATTAATTTCATCGTAGCCTTCCAAGCCTCCAACAGTTCGAGATATGTATTTAAATATGTTTCGAACTATACAACTCAATATTATTGACTGGAAAAACGGCAGGTGGTAGGCCGTTTTTATGATAGACTATAAATTTTATAGTCTATCATTAAGTTAAAAGGTGTGAAATATAACCTTCATATAATATTGATTTGTTGAATTTAAAAATTCAACTTATAAATCATTATTTTTTTATCTCTTAGTCTTTTTTGGTATATTTTATATATATTATTAAATATTACTCCATATCATGATAAATAAAAAAAATAAAAAATAATTAACCATTTTATTTTTACACACCTTTTAAAATGGGTAATTAATATTTATTTTTTTAATTAATTATGATAAATTGGGGTTTTGGGGTTTTATTTAATAGTATATTTTAAAATATACCATTTAATTAGATTAAAACAGATAAAAAACATTAAAATATTAATAATATATATACAATATACCAAAAAAGACAAGAGAGATAAAAAAAATAATAATTTTTAAGTTAAATTTTTAAAAAGAACAGTTATATATTAATGATGATTATATTATAAAATCATTGTATAAATTCATATTTTTAAGCTTAAATATAATATTAATATATATATATTCATATATTTTAATATTATATTTAAGAAAACAATATATTATAATATTATAATATATCTTAAATAATATTATAATATATTATAATATTATAATATATCTTATGATATTATAATATATCTTAATAATCCCATATCATACTAGATTTAAGACAATAATATATTATAATATTATAATATATATTAAATAATATTATAATATATTATAATATTATATTATGTCTTAAATAATCCTATATCATACTAGATTTAAGATAATAATATATTATAATATTATAATATATCTTAATAATCCCATATCATACTAGATTTAAGACAATAATATATTATAATATTATAATATATCTTAAATGATATCATGATATATTATAATATTATAATATATCATAATATTATAATATATTATTTTTAAATTTGATATATTATAATATTTTCTTAAATCTATTATAATAAAATATATATTTGTTAAACAATCAATATATATTTTATTTGTATATTATATAGATGAATTATATAAATTTTGAAGATTTTGAAAGAGAACCTATAATAAAACCAAAATTAAATAATAAATATTACGAAAATATTGTTATTACAAATAATAATGAACAAGAAATGAAAATTAAAATATTAAATGATTTAAATATTTTCGTTGATAAAAATTTTAACATTATGAAAGAAAATATAATTAAAAAAGGTAAAATTTTAAAGAATGAATATATTTTAAAAATAAAT
>Ga0214919_10012408_pt1 | contig 10471 bp, 18 predicted proteins | sample LL1503_MetaG_FD_177994 | JGI IMG/M metagenome (GOLD analysis project Ga0214919, IMG submission 177994) | Freshwater microbial communities from Lake Lanier, Atlanta, Georgia, United States - LL-1503 | ecosystem: Environmental > Aquatic > Freshwater > Lake | place: USA: Georgia | collected... | reverse complement strand
GGTGATATGAAAATGAAGAATAATCAAGAAAATCCTTGGACGTGGACAAAGGGAATAAGAACTGGCCTTGATGCAGATGGTATTAGGATTGGTCCAACTTTTTCTGGTTTGCCTAAGTTAAATGAGCCAGGTGTATGAACGCAAAAGATAAAGCAATAATTTATCTCAATAAGTCTATTGAGCATTTATATGAACTGATAAAAAATTCAAGTTCTGATTCTTTGGTCAAAGACGCTGAACAGTCGTTATTGAATCAACAAAAGGCATTAAGGGAAATCAAAGATGGATCCTAGGGAAATTAGTGAAGAACTAATACACGAATTTACGGAAACGATGGATGATGCTGTCCCAGTTTATTCTGACGAAGATCAAAACATAGTAATGCCAAATGGTGGCACAACTAGAGAGTATGTTTTAACTGAAACATTTGCTGAGATGAATAAGTATGTAATATTGCCATTGTCTCCATCGATGGATGATTTAATATGAAAACATACAATGCGGAGAAAGACTTGGAGTATATTAATGAACAATTGTTTTTATATTTATACATAATTGGTTTAAGCCCTAAAAGTATTGATGAGTATTCAATAGATCAAATAATAAGCTCTGCAAGAAATATATCGATAGCGCCCATAAATGAAGTTGAATCAGGTTCAATGGATCTTGCAAATGATCCTCTTTACTTATTCTTAAAGAATCAAAGAATATCTTTAATTGGAAATATTAGAAGAATTTGGTATATGCGACAGTTGGCGATTGGGGCAATCAGCAATGCAGTATGAGGTAAATTATTTTGACAATTTAGTTAAGCTAATAAAATATAATGACATTGAATCAGTTGAAGAATCTATATCAAAAAGTAAAATTATAAATGAATATCTAGAATCTTTCTCTATAGATAAGAGAAAAGTAGCAGCTGGTATGGATTTTATGATTTGGTATTTTGATGTCTTTAGTAAAGAAAGTCATTTTTGGAATGTTAATCCGGCTTACTTCTATGCGGCCAATACCCATGAATTTGGGTTTTTGACAGCTAATCCAAAGACTTCACTAATGACACTCCCGGCATTTAATACCGGCTTAGCTAGATTGATGGCAAAAAGATCAAAGCTTTCTTTATTAAATAATTATCAATTACATTTATTTGAGCACTATATAGGTGACGAACCATGGTCTTATGACACGGTTACAATGCAGGATATACAATCCGGGAATGGTGGTTACTATGATTTCATATGCATGAGTATCCATGATGTTATTCATGATCCAGGTTCAGTTGTAGATTTTTTTAATTTATTAAATGAAAATGGAACAATGATGATGTTGTATACTGGTACAGACCAGCTTTATAAAGATGAGTCAATATATACTGATTTTTATGAGGTTCATAGAAATCTAATTAATATAAAAAATTCATGTGTTTACCACAACCCTACAGGAGCAGCTGTTACTTACGCAGTTAGTTTACAAAAATGATTATCATAGATGATTTTATAAAAGATAAAAATTTATTAGAAGAGATAGAACTGACCCCAAACTTCTTTCCAGAGTCAATGGGAGACGAGGAAAGAATAGCTACAGTCTTGAATGGTTATCATGATGAACAATGTGATTGTTTTGCTCCATATATGTTTTGGGATGGTTGGTTGAAGTCTGAGGTTAATACCCCAAGAAAAAGATTGATTAAAAAAATATGGGAAAACAATCTTCCATTTCCGATAGAAGATGTTTGTGGCTTTGAATATTGGACCAGAACTTTTAAGCCCGGTCAATTTCTTGATGTTCACGTAGATGAAGATACATTCCTTTACGCAGATAAAAAAGTATTTAGAGGCCCAAGAATAGGTTGTGTATACTATCCACATACCAATGATGTGGTTGGTGGTTTTTTAGAGATGCATCCTACAGCTATATCAGAAGATACGGTTGACGCTCTAGAAAAAGAAAATGTAGATCCTTTGATAGTTCCAATAGAATTAAGAGAAAGAATATCTTGCAAGCCAAATAGGTTAATAATATTTGATGCTGGGCATGTAATACATAATACGACTCCACCAATCAAAGGTGTGCGAAGAGTTGTGGTAGTAAACGTATGGCATAAAGACAGCCCACCATCAGCTTTAAAAACTGGTGAATTTTATTATGAATGAAAAAATTGATTTATTTACATTAAGTGTATATAAAACTTTTTTGCAAAACATTGATAACGATAAGTTGTTAAAGGAAATAGAAAAATTTGATACAACGCCAAACGTAAAAGACCCATCACCAGCTCATACTTTTTATGAAGATAAACTGTATCCTTTTGGTCAACCAGAGTCAATGAAGCTAATTGATGAGATAACTAATTCTGTTAATTATTTTACTAACTCAGATATGATCATGGATTCTATCTGGTCGATAACTCTGGAAAAAGGTCAATCAGTTTTAAGCCATACTCACAAGGTAAATACTCAGCTTTATCCGGAAGAATACTATTCTGTATCATATTATGTAAGCGCACCAAAAGATAGTGCAGACTTAATATTCGTCACTACTCACTGCAATACAATAGAGAGAGCAACTTCAGTTAAAACTGAAACAGGAATGCTATTAATATTTAATTCCTATATTCCCCATATGACAAATAGGCAATATTCTGAAGAAAAAAGAGTTGTTGTAAGTGCAAACTTTAGCCCTAAAAAACCAAACACCAACCCTACCGCAGATTGGTCAGAGTATAAAGTTCCAAATAGATAAAAAAATAAGTTTTTAAATACTACTATTAGTGTGATATAATTATTATTTAGGGAGATTTTATGACTGTAACAAAAGAAACTTACAAAGAATTCATAGGCAATATAAAGATTAATGACATAGAGCCTATCATCAATGCCCCAGAAGTGGATTTTGCTGCGGTTGACCATGTTGTTAAAACTAATTTTGATATAATGTTTACTTGGGATTATTCTTTAGCTCGCACACAATTAAGAAAGCTTTACGAAAAAGCTAAGAACAATCAATGGAATGGAGAAACTGCATTAGACTGGTCTACTCCTGTTGATATAGAAAAGTCTGTAGCTGAAGACTATGCAAATTTTGGATCGACTAGAGAAATGTCAATCTATAAGGGTAGCCCTATAGAAAATTGGGGCGATAAAGAATGGCTGCAATTTGGCTTAGAAAGCAGAAGGTGGATGATCTCACAGTTCATACACGGAGAGCAAGGTGCTCTGATTTGTTCTGCAAAATTAACACAAACATGTCCATGGTACGATGGCAAACTTTTTGCTGCAACACAAGTTGTAGATGAAGCTCGACATGTTGAAGTTTTTGCAAAGTATACCAATGAAAAATTGGGTGGAACACTTCCTTTTAACTGGCATATCCAAGGCTTGGTTGACGATACTATTGCCGACAATCGTTGGGATATAACCTACCTAGGAATGCAGATTATGGTTGAGGGGCTCGGCCTTGCATCGATGGCGTATATGCGTGAACTGACAAGCGAACCATTGTTGAAGCAATTGTTGCGTAATGTTATGGCTGACGAAGCGCGTCATGTTTCATTTGGTATTATCTCACTCAAGGAGATCTATGCGGAAATGACCGACTCAGAGATTATGGAGCGTCAGCAGCTTGCCTATGAAGCTAGCATAAAGCTTGGGGAGCGAATGCTACAACAAGAGGTATACGAAAAGATGGGCGTTAAGACAAAAGACATTGCCCCGTTCTTGTTGAACGATCCAGCACAGGCTTGGATTAGAAAGATGCTTGCGGCTAAGATTGTTCCAAACCTTAGTAAGTTAGGGTTGCTAGATAGAAACGGTGCTTGGTTGCGTAGAAAGTTTGAAGAAATGGGAACAATAGAATTTGAAAACCTTGGAGATTCTGAAGAGGAGTTTTCAGCTTTTATACATAGTTACTAATTATGAAAACACCTAATGATTATAATGTAGATAGAGTTTATTCCTATGAAAGCTCTGAAGATTTAAAGAGATATTATAATGATTGGGCAGATGAATACGATACTTATGCAAGAGATGTAAGCTATATTTTGCCGGACAAAGTATCTGAAATATTTTTTGAACACGTTTCCAAAATTAACTATAAGGAAACAAAAAGAAATAATATATTAGACATAGGTTGTGGCACAGGCCTATTGGGCGAAAGCCTGTCTGCTGTAGACGAGAATCTTTGGATTGAGGGTGTTGATATATCTTCTTCAATGATAAGAGTGGCTTTTTTGAAGAGAAGAAAAAACTTTGCACCCGTATACGATTGGATGATGGTAGACGACCTAACTAATCCAAAATTAATATTGGAAGATTATTATGATTATTTTATAAGTTCTGGAACATTTACTCTTGGTCATCTTGGTTCGAGTGATTTAATTAATTTATTAATTTATTTAAAATCAGAAGGCATTGCAGTTATATCAATAAAAGAAGATCATTTTATTAGTGATAACTTTAAAGAAATATTTGTAGAATTAGAAAAAAACAAAACAATACAAGATATAATGTATTACAAGGTAAACTCTTATAACTCAAATTTTAAAGCAGATTCGATAATTGTAAAATTTAAAAAGGTTTAAAATAGGATGATACCAAAAATAATATGGCAAACTCATAGCTTCTTACTTGAGGATCTGCCTTTCTTTGCTAAGGGTCCCATGCTATCTTGGATCGAGCAGAATAAGGACTATACTCATAATTATGTAAATCATTTTGAAAGAGAATCTTTTATATATAATACTTTTGGAGAAGATTGGCTTAATTTGTATAAGCAATGCCAGTCGCAAGTCTTCCAAGCTGATATGTGGAGAGTTTTATGTTTATACGAGTATGGTGGTATATACGCTGATATAGATACAATATGTTTAGTAAACATAGAATCTTTCTTGGATCTAAGTAAAGATTTTATTTGTGAAGCTGGTTTCCCAAAAACATATGGATGGATAAATACTTCAATTTTTGCTAGCAAAGCAAAGGGGAGATTTATAACAGATTTAAAAAATTTAATATACGAAAGATGTAAAGCTAAAAACGGAGAACCAATAACAGTTGAAGATTGTGGACCATTAGCATTTAGCGAAGTAATGGATGGATATATCAATGGCCCGTTAGACATATCTGATATCCAATTATGCGATTACAATTTTCCGGTAGAGCATAAGGAGTCAGTGCTTCAAATTCTTGGTTCAGCTACATGGAATGATATTAAAGATGGATTTAATTTTTCTTATTTAAATGAAATATATAATTGTTTTATTAAAGATTCAAAAACAGATATTAAAATATATACAAAAGCAAGTCATGGTGGTTGGATTTTTTAATATGGGAGATTTATATGGCTCATGAATTGTTAGGTACAAATCCACAATCTTCTTTAGGTTTATGCGTTAGATTAAATATATGGAAATGGTACGAGTTTGTAAGAATGCTTAATTACTTTAATATAATTTCTGATTCAGAAATTCCATTGTGGATGGCAAATGACCAGATTAAGTTATCAGAAAAAGAAGCAATGCTATTATTAGAAAATATAAAATCAAATCTTGATAATTTTAATGAATTTATATTTAATCTATATGAAGAAAACCTAGCATACTCTCACATGCCTTGGTATAGAGAAGTATGTTGTCCTATTTTGAATAGCTCAGACATTAAATATGTGATATTATTCTTAGATAAATGTGGTGGATTTGAGGTTAGGTAAAAATGAAAAAAAAATATGAACCTAGAATATCTGTTTTTACAGATTTTTTTCCAGAAAATGATTGGAAAATCATAGAAAAATACTGTAGAGATAACAGGGATAATTTTCCTTTTGTTGGCTATGATTCACCTATTAGGTGGAAGATTGAAAAACATTCAAAGTATCCAGATGTTGAATATGTAAAATCATTTTTAATAAGCGAAGAAGAATATGAACTATATGTAAATGGAAAAATACAAGAACCATATCCAAATGACACTAAGCATGGAGATAATTATAATATCTCAATGGAAGTAATGGAGCCAGAGGTTGGCGAAAACAAGGCGGTTGGTGAAGATGTTTTATCTTTAATACATTATTCAAAGTGGCCAAATAACGCCCTACAAAAAGCTAGTTACAATATACTAACTAGGTATTTAAATGGTGTAGTTGAAATAGTTAAACAAATTTATGGCGTAGATTGTTTTAGTGAAAGTGGACCATGGATAGCATTGGCCAAAAAAGATGGCTATATGAATATGCATTGCGACGGAACATTTATACACGATAGAGATGCTGTAACTCAGTTTTCTTCTGTTTATTATATAAATGATGATTATGAGGGTGGAGAATTTAATATGCCGGTGATGGGCTTTAAGCTTAAGCCTAAGGCAAATTCACTTCTTATTTTTACTCATTCTTCGCATGAAGACATGGCACATGAAGTAACGCCAGTTATATCTGGTGATCGTTTTGTATCACAAGGATTCTTTGCAATTACAAAAAAGAATAAGTGATATGGTATAATTAAAAAGACAAAGGAGACAAGTATGCAACTCAATAATTATGATTCGCAAAAAGCTAAAGATCAAGCTAAATCTTTCTTGGAAAAATCAATACAGACATTAAGTTTACTGCTAGATGTAAATCATGAAAGTTTAAATAAAGATTCAGAAAACCCATTTAGCGAAAGCTTTCCTCAGCACAATGCATTTAATTGTCTTATAGATGAGATAGTCTCTTATAGAAAGATAGTTTAATTATGAGTAGCATAGGTGAGTCAAACAATTCTGGAATGGAAACAAGACAAGGGGAGTCCATAACTGATATCACCGATTGGGACAATGAAATCATAGAATGGGATTCTGCTACTGGCATATACTATGTCGCGGGCAAACCAGTCAGCATGTGCCAAGGCGTTGCGATGTTTAAAGAAGAAAAAAGAGAAGATGAATAAGTATAAGCCGCAAGAAGACTTAGAGCATCGTTCCCAGCATCTAGCATCTTTTTTATTTATTCTTGGAATTGATGAAGATAAATTTGAATCTATTAAAATAGATGATATTATAAATTTGATCAGAAACAGATACGTGTACAAGCATAGTGATCCGGCATATAATATAGCGGTTCAAGAATATATTAAAAAACAAAATATTATTTTAAATAGGGGCGTTAGAAGAGCCTGGTTTGATGTACAAGTTGCTACGTACGAGGTGCAAAATGTCGGGTGATAAAAAGTATGAACCGCAGTTATCTTTTGATTTTACTAGCTGGGAATATGACTGGCGATCATACGCAAATGAGTCTACTAAAAAAGATGGACCAGAATCAGTAGCAATTTCCGATTATTTATTTAATACAATTGGCGTAGACAGAAGAAATATAGCTACTGGTGGGGCAAGCGATTACGAATTTGTTATACATTACCCAAGACCAAATCTAGCTGATTCATATGGCCAATCGCAATGGATGCCCATATTGCTAATTCAAATGCTGATGGACATTAGTAGAGGTCAGCATATACTAGCATTGTCTGGTGGTTTAGATAGATTTAGATTAAAGCCTTTTCAGGATATATATGGGTCTAATATATATATGTTGAATAATAAAAAAACAGCAATGTATGAAAAATTTCAAAAAGAAAATACTCCAATAGACTATAGTGTTGTTAGTCATCAGGATTTAGAAAAAGACAACTGCAATAGTTATATGTTTGACATGATTGTTGGGTGGTCACAGGATATGGAAAACCCTTTTATACCTGTAGATTTTTATCTTGATAGATTAAATAAAGGCGGAATTTTGGTAATTCAAAATTCATCAGATAGCATTTTTCTTTATCAGAATGATACTCAAGCGTCTCCTGTGTGGGAATATCATAACGAGATAAAATCAAGAAAAGATTGCAACATGTATCATATACCTTTATTTTATGGAGTTACAGTTGTCATTAAACAATAATAAATGATATAATTGTTTTATGATTACTAAATGGAAAGCAACAGTGGTTAATCCACTTGGAACAGAAACATATAGTGTAAGCCTCGATAACACAACTGACGTAGTCACTGCTACAGCGTCAAGCGAAAAAGGCACCGTGCAGTTCGTGCAAACACAAAACGCAAGCCCAGTATTCGCCGCAGACATAGAAACCCCAATGAAAACAAGATTAGAGCTAGAATTTAGCACTAGCGACTTTACCGCAAAAGATATGTCAGCTGTTTTAAGAGTGGGAGATTTTTCTAGTATGAAAGTAAATTTGGTTAGATATGAATAATTCAGCATATGATATTGAGTTATTGTCAATTGACGGTTCATATAATATTATGGAATCAATGAAGGGCAAATTAACCCTCGTAACAAATATAGCTTCAAAGTTAGGATACGATCCTAAGTGTAGCGTAACTTTTTCTTATGCAAGAACTTGTAAATACTTATGGGAACTTGAATTCATTTATCAGAAATATAAGGACCAAGGTTTTAGCGTTGTTGGCATTCCGTGTAATCAGTTTGGGAAGCAAGAGCCAAAAGAAAATAATGAAATAGAAGCTTTTATTAAAGAAGCTTATCCATTTGTAAATTTTCCTATTTCCCAAAAAATAGAAGTTAACGGCAAAAATGAGCATCCACTTTATTCTTTTTTAAAGGGTCCAGAAAAAAGAGGATATTCAGACACAACTGCAGATAGTAGCGACGCAGCTATTGAAGGTCAAAATTTAGTTGGTCAAGCAATAGCAAGAATCCCTCATAGTTATGAGAAATTTTTGTTAAGTCCTCAAGGAATGTTTATTACTAGATTCAATTGGCAAGATGGTCCACTGGATGAAGAGCCTAGAGTTATGGGTGCTGGCTGGACTATCATGGAAGCGATAGAAGAGATGTTGGGATGAGCTACAATATAGAATCAGAAAATTCACAGATTAGAGATGTAGCATTTCCTTCTAGCCCACCTCTTAATGAAGATACAGTAAAGGAAATATCTACAATTGAATGCGAAGTCCTTGGTCCAGGTGTAGTTGTCTTTAGGAACGCCTTCAATATAAATCAAGATGCGATCTTATCTCATATTGATGCCAATGCAGAAGAAGCCCATAAAACGCGATGGGAATACATTGAAGTTGATGGCGTAAAAATGGGCATTAATGAAGACGGTTTTAGGTATAGGATGGAAGACGTTCCAGCTGCCCCAGTAAGACTACTTGACCCAGTGAATCAATCTACACCTGAAGAGGTAGAAGAATTTTTATATTATTTAGAAAATCAAATATATAAGTGTTTAATAAAGTACATAGATCACTATCCGCTTATGTTGGGAAGCATATGGTGGAAAACAAGAGGTCACATATTGCGTTACGGCGATGGCGGAAGACTTGGTTGCCATGCAGATAACGACACCAACTATAAGGTGACAAAAGGTGTTAGGTACATGCCTAAGGGTATGGTCGCATCGAGACAAACATGTGGTGCTTTAATTTACTTAAATGATTGTGTTGATTCAGAAGAAGAATTAAACGGAAGAAATTTTACAGGCGGGCATCTTAGGTTCGTCCATTTGGGCATTTCATATAAGCCAAGAAAGGGTGATGTAATATTTTTCCCAACCAATTATGTTGCATCCCATGACGTAGAGACAATGGGCAAAGGAGTTAGATATAGTTATTTAACCTTTTTTGGCCAAGGTGCAAATGATAAAAACGCAAACATTATGATTGTTGAACCAGATGAAAGTTTCCAATGGTGTCCACCAGTTTGGCTGAATAATATATATGATGATTACGAATTGTATTGCAGATCTCCATATTCTATTTTTTCTGATCCAGAAAAAAATAATGTAGAGCTTGGTTGGAATCCTGTTTATCAGGGAAGAGAAGTTGCACAGTACAGCGCGTCTCACGAAGCAGTTGAAATTGAAGAAGTTGAAGAAGTCAAGGATAATAATCTATCCGAAGATTTGCCAGAGGGACCGTGCGGGACTGAAGCTACAAGAATTTGATATCATGAAAATAGAAAAATTAGGAACTGGAATTGTTTTATTTCAAAATGTTATTAACATGGAACAATATCCAGAGATAATACCTTTCATAAAATCATTGAAACAAAAGGCAGTAGAAGAAGATTACACAATAATAAAAAATGAACTCAATGAAGGTATCTACGCTATAAACAGAAGCGGACATAGATATGCACTAGAAGATATAGAAAAAAGTTCTAGTCACATTATGAATTTTTTAGATAATAATGATTCTGATAAAATAGAATTGTTTTTTACTGAATGCGAAAAAGCATTTAGACAGTGCCTTCTTCAGTATCTTGAAATGTACCCGATGGCTCTTCCAAGTATGTGGTGGAGAACTCAGGGTCATGTATTGGCATATGGACCGGGAAGTGACATGGGTCTTCATAGCGATAATGATGTTAATTACCAACCTGGATTTGAGCCAGATCTTCAGGTGGCGACTAGAAGTGTTTTGGGCTCTATATTATATTTTAATACATCTGTAGATTCAAA